>Ga0208012_1000168_pt1 | contig 26952 bp, 26 predicted proteins | sample 15BtaG_FD_184090 | JGI IMG/M metagenome (GOLD analysis project Ga0208012, IMG submission 184090) | Marine viral communities from the Subarctic Pacific Ocean - 15B_ETSP_OMZ_AT15312_CsCl metaG (SPAdes) (version 2) | ecosystem: Environmental > Aquatic > Marine > Oceanic | place: Pacific Ocean... | reverse complement strand
TCTAGTGATGCAGACGCAATCGGGTACATGATGCGCGATGCAGAAACAGAGGAATTAATAGTATCGTTTAAAAGTGGCCAGGCTTTAGAAGCTGGCACGCGATGCGAACATATTAAAGGGCAAATACTGCCTTTTAATTGGAACTCAATCTACATAGAAAGGAATTAGGCATGGCCAAAATTCAAATAAAATCACACTCCAATGGTAAAAATGAAGGAGACATGGGTAAAGGAATTTATGTTAACGAGGGTATTATCACTAATGCGGTTGACATTACTTCAGATCCAGTTAAAAATAAATTCAGCAAAGAAGTTGCTATAGAATTGCACGTAAAAGTACCTAATCTTACTTGGGATAAGATTGTTACCTTAGGTGGTCCTCTTTTCAAAGACCCTCAAACTGGTAAAATCACTGGGATCCCATATAATTTACATGATCTTTTTAAGGTCTGTGAAATTAAAGAAATCGATGTTACCGAACAAGGTGTAGCTAAAGAAGTAGTTGACCAATGTATAGGTAAAGAGTTACTTCTGTTGAGTTATACAAAGAAAAAAGGGGGCTATGGTACTTGGGACAAAGTAGCTTCTATAGATAGAGACAAACAAAGCTTTGCTGATTGGTTCTATAGCAATTGGATAAAGAAAGGATACCCTACTGCTTATAAAGAACCTTCTGCTAATCCTGGACCTGTTCGTCAAGTAACTAATGATATTCAACCAGCTAATAATATTAAACAAGCTGTTGATTCTGCAACTTCAAGATTGATCTCTTAATGCCCAAGCAAATAACCCTTGAAACTGCTCTAAGTGCATACCTGCGTTACCGTTTAACGGTTAACGCAGGATATATTGCCAGCCATGAAATGGAAAATGCTAGAAACTGGATAAATGCTAAGTATCATAGACAGTTTACAGTAGACACCGTATCAAGAGCGTGGCGAAAACTTAGAGAAAGTGGCAAGGTTAAAACTCGAAAAGAAAGATTGCCAGGTTCTAGAGAAATGACCTGGAAAATCCTTGAAGTGGGTAATTACCCACACAGACTAAGATTGGAGTAAATTGTGATCGATAGTTCTAAATATATAGAAGTTGCAATTGGCTCAACTGTTAATAGAAATCATGCAATTAAAGTTGACGCTTTGCAAGACTACATAAACGGAGAAGAACTTTATCGATCTTATTACACTTTCAATGCTGACTTTCCTAAGCATCTAGAAACATTCAAAACTGTAAAATCCTTTAAAGGAAAATGCTACTTAGATAGAATCATTCTTGATATAGATAAGGGCGAAAATTCAGATGAATATGTACTAGAACGTACACGGGAAAGTATACGCAATATGATTGGTGGCCTGGAAATACCTGAAAACTATATACAACCTTGGTTTTCAGGTAGGGGTTATCATATACATCTACCAAACATTTTTGGTTTTGAAGCATCCAAAGATCTACCTGGGATTGTAAAGGAAACACTTACAAGATATTTTCCTGAAGCAGACCCAAACATATACGATAGAACTCGTATCATTAGAGTTGGGTGGACTAAAAATAATAAAACTGGTTTGTATAAAACACCGTTCACTGTTAAAGAAATAATGAACTTCTCTTGGACTAAGATTCATGAAGAATCTAAAAAACCATTTAGAGAACTCGATTTCGAAAGCGTTGAACACACGACCTTATTTGAACCAGTTTTACCTACTAAATACAAGAACCATGACTATGGTTCAGCAGTGACAAAAGAAGTTGAAGTTTCATCCATTGCTCCTTGTGTTCAGAAGATGTATAACGAAGGTCCACAAACAGGACAACGCCATATAACTATATTACGCATGGTTAGTTATTATAGACGCCATGGATTACCCCAAAGAGCCGTGCACTCTATAATAGATGGATGGGTACCAAGCTTAGAAAACAAAGAACGCGATAATATCGTTGCTTCTTGTTATGCGGGTGGATATAGATATGGCTGTCAAGATAAAATGATGGACAAGTATTGCGATCCTAAATGCTTATACTATTCTAGCAAAGCAAAAGGAAACGATCCTTTGGTTGCTTTAATGTCAGCAGAGGATATTGAAAAGAGATACGTGCAGCGCGTAAGAAAGAACCTTCGTGAAGAGGGTTTTAATTTAAAAGACCTCTACCCTTCTATTGGTCAAGACTACTGGTTTCTTCCCAACGAATTAAATATTCTTATGGGTGACACAGGCTTAGGTAAAACCGCATTAATGCAAAATATTGTATTAAGGGCTAAACTACCTACAGTGTGGTTGTCATTAGAAGTTACTGAGTACTTGATGTTTAGAAGATTCCAGCAAATTGACAAGTCAAAGACAGAAGTCGAAGTTGAAAATCACTACCAAGAAAATGACAATTCCTGGAGTGATGATATAAACTTTATTCAGACGTTGACTATGCCTCCTACTATTGAATCTATTAGACATTTAGTAGCAGAGGAAAGACCCAAGATTCTTGTGATTGACACACTAGAAGACGTTGGATCAAGTCAATATATATCTGATAGTATGGTGAAAATTGATACAATTATCCGTGGATTACGCCAAATATTAGCTAATCAGGATATTATCATATTTGGTATAGCACATATTACTAAATCAGGTAGCAGAGAGGGAGTTTTAGACATTCATGCTGCAAAACATTCTTCTTCAATTGCTCAAAAAGCCGATAAGGTTATGGGGATTGAAGGGAATCGCGAATCTCAGTTAAGAGTGTTTAGATCACTGAAGTCAAGAGACGCAACTAATTTTGAAACTACGCTGGAGTTTAATCCATTGTATTTTCAATTTAATGAAATTAATCAAAGCGGACTGGCGAGCCCATAGGGCGAGCGAGCCAGTCCGCGCATTAATTAAGGATAAGTATGGAAACTGAATATAAACCAAAAGATATTTACAAATCGCCAAGAACAATAGGCGAAGATGAATATATCCATAACGTAGCTACGCCAGTTGAAACCAAAAGGCAAACTACATATGAACTGTTAGAATCTTATTTCGATGCACATTTAGATATGCAAATGGAATCTGATGAACAGGAAAAAATAACCCTTGAAAACAAAGTTGAAGAAATTTCTACAGCCATAATGAAGAAGATAGAAAACATAGAACATGTAATGGTTAAGAAAGATCTTATAACAGAACAACTTAAATGCCAAATTGATATCTACAATGATGTCCTCAGTAAATTAAGAAAAAAACTTCTTGCAACCAATAAGGGATGGAAATCTTTAGAAGGATTAATTATTACTGCAGTTGATAATATTGGTGAAAGAGATGGGACTAAAACCACTGTTGAAAACAATGGCTTTAAATATACTTCCTATGAAAGTCCTGGTGCCTTAGAAATACTAGATAAGGATTCAGTTCCTCAGGAGTATACCAGGATCAAAACTGAAATAGATAAAGCAAGATTAAGAAAGGACATCTTAGAAGGTGGAGATAAAGACTACGCTAAGATTCCTAAAATAAAAAGGTTGAAAATATCGTGAAATTCTTTGAAATAACGCAGCATAACACTGATAGTATCACAGGAATCCGTATTGGATTCCTGTGGATTTGCTCACTTACTATAACACACAGCTCATCCAACGGGTCGCATTTAAATGTCGGTTTGGGATTTAAACCAATAGAAATAGCAGCTCAATTCAGTTTGTGGAGCGTATAATGGATAAAATTATATTCAACCTCATTGAATCTGGAATAATCAAAACAGCATTATTGGACCACCTTGTTACTTTAAAATTAAATAATGGGTCTCAAAGCTTAATACAAAAAATGCAACAAATTATTGACAAAATGCCAGAAATGAATGGTGTTAAAAATGGCAAGTAAATCTAAAAGGAAGGGGAACAGGTTTGAGTATGAAATTGTTGATATCCTTAATGAAAATGGTATCAAAGCTGTTCGTGCTTATGCTAGTAATGGTAAGTCACTGGGTCTTACAGAAGACGTTGACATTCTCGTCAAAAACTTCTGTGGTATCAAAGACTTCAAAATCCAAGCAAAAAGAAGAGCAGCCTTACCTTTATATTTAAAACTGGGGAATTGTGACGCAGTAGTAATCCGAGAAGACAGAGAAGTCCCAATGGTACTCATGCCATTTATGGACTTTATAGGCATTCTATCGAAAGAAGATTAGGGAGTTTTAGAAGTGAAAAATCTTCAACATGGAAATTAGCCCCTTCCATATCCAAATAACTCCCTAAAAATATTGCCAAATGACGGCAATGTTGGCATTGGGACAGCTTAAAATTTTTAGAGCTGGCCAAAGCCAGGATAATGAAGTGATAGTGATAAGGCTCTGGGTTGGCATTCAGAGCCTTGTCTTAACGAAAGATAGAATGCAAGAAGTTACAAAAAATACAGTTACAGTTGAATTTCCTATTAGTAATGAAATGGCAGAACTCAGCACACAATATATGTTTGAAGTCATAAGACAACAAATTGCAAGCATAATGGATATAAGTCCTGATGAAGTGTGGGTTAAATCGGTTAGTGCTATTACTAATTACGATATAGGAGATGAAGTTACAGGACACGCATGAATATTGAATCAATGGCAGCAAAAGAATGTGCTAATTATTTCAATAAGAAATGTATGGCTCGGGACAAAAAATGCTGGGTAATGCAAAATCGATGCGGATATTTTGAAACCGCAGTGATACCAGGCGTCAATCGAACCGATCACCCTGATTATAAAACTTATAAAACTGCAATTGAAAAATACCGCAACACAATTCAGTACATCGAAAATAAATAATATTTCGCCACAAGCGAAAGAAAGGTCTCATATGAAACCTAAAAAAAATGAGCCTAAAAAATGCCCTGATTGTAAGCGTGTGTATCAGATTAGCAATAAAAGCACAATCTATGCACATACCTATTTAGCTGATTTTCCTGCCTATGGGCTTGAAAGAAAAGTCTGTAAACATTGCAAACCATTAAAAGAGGTTGTTTATGGATAATACCTTTGAAACAAAAGCAGGAAAGATATTAGAAGAGTACAGTGGCGACAATGTTGGAATTGTTCAAATTAAATACTTAACAAGTGTTTTGACATTTTGTAAGCAAATCGATCAAGCTTTTACGTTACCCATGCCCCTTAAGGATGTGTGTAAAAAATGGAACGTTCATGATTGGGGTGATTACATTGATGCAGTTTGGGCAGAAAGGAATAAAATTGATGACAAAAAGTCAAGCGATTAGCAAATTAGATAAAATTATCCAATTGCTATGGGATACGCGCGATGGTACACAAAAGGAACAAAATATTGTAAGCAATATATGTGACTTAGCTTGTGATCATAAAGAAAAAACATACCAAGCAAAGGAACCAGAGAATAATGTTCAAGAAAATTACTTTTGCGAAAACTGTGGCAAAGATTTTTTGTATGAACTTGAATAATTCATGCCACTACCTAACCACTGTCTAGATTGTGACAAGCCGACAGCAGGCGGAGCATTAATATGCGACGCCTGCGTCGAGCCCACTACGGCAGATAAATACAACGAGGAATATATGTTTACAATAGTAGATCAAAAAGAAATAGAGGCAACCGACAAGGTTGTTTTACGGGTCATGGATGCTTTCGATACGGCACCAAGTGATGCTGAGGTTTTATACCTAATGGAAAAAAACTATCCAGAGACCACAAATGAATTTAAAAAAATACAAAAAGAGCAATACCTCTTATTCTGTAGGAAACAACATGATTATGGCCCCCAGAATATATCAGTAGGATCTCAATTAAAAACTAAGAGTGAAATAAAACTCTCTTTAACAGGACTTTGGTTTCGCATGAACGATAAAATTCAACGCGCAAAAACATTGTTAATAAACAATCATCGTGCTGCCGTAATTGATGAACCATTAGATGATGCATTTTTAGATGTATCCAATTATGGTATTATGGCAACCATAGTAAAAAGGAAGAAATGGGGCAAATGAAATGGATATAATAGTAAAACTAGCAGGTTCAATACTTTGCTTAGGAATAGGTTCAGTCTTACTTGCTTTTGGCTTAATGCTATTGGCAGTATTCTGTGTAGAAATGTGGGGAAAGATTAAAAAGTTGATATTTCGATAGTTAGTGCCATAAAATCACGTTACACCGAAAAAGTGGAGCCTACTTAGGGTTTAAGACCTTAAAAACGATTCTAGAGACTAAATTCCTCCACATCCGTGACAAGCAACGGGGCATAGTGACGATATGTAGTATCTGTATTACTATGCCCTAAAAGCTTGCTGACTTTAAACAAACTCATTCCTTGTGATAATAAATTATACCCAAATGTACGCCTTAGATCGTGGAACCGAGCATCTAATATATCATACCGCAACGCCTCACTATGAAATCGTTTACCAACGTAATCTTTTGTATATAAATAATCATCTAACAATTCAGTAGCACGCTTATTTAATATAACTACACGTTTGCCAAGAGGGTTGCTTTTGGTCTTTTTAGTTGGAACAATTAAATTGCCACCTACTAGATTATAATTCTTATAATTACGGATTTCTTTAGACCTGGCACCTGTTTGATATGCAAATTCTAAAAAACGAGTAAATTTGTTATCTTTAAAACCACCTACAAAATCATTTGTGATGATTTTGAGCTCCTCTTGGTTATATACTCTCAGCCTAGAGGGTGCATTACCAACATTAGAAAATTTTTTCTGATCTGTGGAGTATCCATTTTCAATCCCCCAGTTAATACAGCTATTAATAGTTAGTTTATAGCTATGAGCGCTTGAAATATTCTCAGGTAAGATCCTGTTTTTAAGAAACTTCTTTAATCTACAGGAATTGTCGGAACGAGTCTTTTCTTTCCAAGGGTGACCAGGATATTGGATATAAAGGTCAACCAATATACTAAACGGCTTATATACGGCCTTTTTGGGCTTTAGAAGGCTATTCTCGAGCCTGTTTTTTTGGATACGAGCTTTCTTCTTTGCCTCTTTTTTATCCCTTGTATGTAAACAAACGGTTTTGCGAGTATAGTTCCTACATACCGTAAGATAATAGATTCCACGAATTGAGTAGATTGACGCCATTATTTACTTGTTATTTACTTGCAACAAAGAATATAGCAAGAACATAATGACTACTTGTCGTCAGTCGGGGTGAGAGGATTCGAACCTCCGACCTCCTGCTCCCAAAGCAGGCGCGCTAGAGAATCTTACCCTCTAAAAACTGTGATTTATAAACAATTATTTACTTGCTATTTACTTGCAAGAACTTAAAAGAAACCAGGGCTATATGCAGGGGCTTTTTTATTAGCAGCAATATCTTTCTTAGCTTTGCCAAGCTGATGTATCGGAATACCTGTAGTAAATTCCATAAGCATAGCGGGATTTTGAAAGGACCTGTACATGTCTCTACTTAATAATCCAAATGGCACATAACTCATTAATGTATATGATGCAAGCCTATCCCAAGCACCTGTAAATATGGTGCCAAAAATAGCTTCAGGGCCTCTAAATATAGAAGGCATAAGCTCATGTAAGGGCGCTATGGGGTGCGGCAGCGCCCCATAGAAAGCCCGATCTCTTTGAATATCGCTACCAAACGCCCAATCTGCAATATCTTGCATATTAGAATATGGAGCAGGAAGAGAATAATCAAACATAGTGTATGGTAAAAGATTGGCTAGACCCAATACAAACATATCTGCCATAGCCAGGCGCTGTAAACGCTCCATCTCCCTTGAGTTTATCTCAAATCCTCTGTATTTAGCCTCCTGATATAACTCTCTTCTAAATTTCACAGAGTTCCACGCCCATAATTTGAAACGACTAAATACTTTTCCTACGGATGTTCTCGCAAATGGAGGTCTATACGGAGCATGATAAAAGAACTGAGCTGCTTTAACAGCCTTCTTAGCTTGATTGATTAAATAGGGATCGTTTAGCTTAAAATCAATAGGGTGATTAGACTCTCTAATTTGCAAATATCCTGATAAAAAAGTATTTAATCGTAAAAATCGTTCTGATTTTCTCATAAACCAACTAGCTTTATCAACTACACCTTGAGAAATGTTATGTTTTTTAGCTAATTCGTTCATACTGACTTTAGTAATAGAATCAGATTTCCACATTGTAGTGAGATCTTTAACAAAAGCTTCATAGTTAGTTGGTCTCGCTTTACCCACCAAACCAATCTCATAAGAAATGATACCCTCAATAACACCCTGTGTCTCAGCCCATTTATAGACATCGTTCATTGTTTTGAACACGGGACCTTTTAACTCGTCTTGGTTTGGATTAATACTTCGCCAGACTTCTATATCGCGAGCACGCCACATATTACGAGAACCCGTATATACCCAATTGTTAGTTCCGCCACCAAACACATTACCTACCATAGTTTTTGCACGCGCTAATAATGTAGCCATAGCAAACTTACCCTCTGCCATAGATACTTGCTTTAAACGTCTTGAGAAAAATTCTATATTCTCTTTTATTGGCATTCCTTCTTCATCATATGGAGTTTCAAATAAATCTTTTTGTTTTTTCCACCAAGATTCAAAATCTTTTTCTCTTATTTGGCCCGTCTTCTTTTTATAGTCAAACAACCTCCTAACTGATTCATCTGGTTTACCTTTACCTGTCCAAAGATGTGCCATTTTTCTTGCTGCTTTACTACCATACCAAGCTTGATCGCTCATAAACCACCATGGAGTATTCTTGATATTCATAGTTTCACTATCCAATATTTCTTTAGATACAGTTGAGGGAGCACCAACAACATCTCTAGCGTAAACACGCATAAAGTACTCCCAGTCTTTTGTATATTTACCCATAGGATTCTTTTTATTAAAACTTCTAATTGTTTGTTCTGCTAATACACCAACTAGGTTATTATAAGTACCCTGGTTTAATGCATCTGTATAACGACCCCATATACCTTGATCTCTAGCATAACCGTCCAAATTAAATCTTCTACCAAGCACATTACCTGGTTTTCTATCACCACCTAATAGTTCTAATTGTTTTACCCCTACATCTGCAGACATATCTGTAATCAATAGACTATTAGCGACAGCTTCAGAAATGTTTTTGTCCATCAAGGTGGTTTCATGTAAAAGCTTTTGTCTACGATTAGCCAGATTCTCCATTGCTTTCGTTTTTTGTTCTGTCGTCATACCAGAACGTTCAATAATTTCCATTTTTTTAACAATATCATTTCCTAACTTAATAGGATCAAAATCCATATGAGGTACATAACCCTCTTGCCTACCTGTACCACGAAACATGGTCATAAAGTCATGTCTTCTTTTCTCTTTTATATATAAAGGAATATCTATCTTCTTTAAAGCCAATAGATTATCCATATCATATTGACTATAAGCTATTTTTTCACCTGTTTTTGAATTTATCTTCCATGGTATTTGATGACCTGTGGTTTCTATATACCCACGCAATTGACCAAACTTTTCTAGATAAATACCCTTATCTAAGACACCAGCTTTTTTCAGTGCAAAGTATTTTAGATGAGCTTGATATCGAGCTTCATTTAACTTAGTCCACCTAGGAGTCAATTCCCATTTTTCACGTTGCTCTGATAATTCTTCAAGTTTTTTATAATTAAGCTCATCCATTTTTTCTCGAATCAAGCGGAACCAAGTTCTAATATGAGAGTCAATTTCTGCTTTACTCCTTACAGTTTTGGTAATAAAATCGAATCCAGGTAACTCATTCCCATTTTCATCAAGCATTACATCTTTCATCGCATCTAATTGTCGAACTTGCTTCAAACTTCTAGCGACATCATTCTCGTATTCAGTTCCTTTTTTAGGTTTACCATTTTCAATAGAGTCTTCTGCATGTCTTCTGAGTTTTTGCTCGTAAACAAACAGCATTGTTTCATCGTGAGACAATTGTCTTTGTCCTGGCCGAGGAACATATCCTTCTTGAGTAAGCGGTTTTATAATCTTTTTGATTGCTGCATCTAAACGAAAATCTATTAGATCATATTTTTCATTATTAACCTGCACGCTTTTCACATCATAAAAAGCATTTTTTAATAACATATCGCCAAAATCATCTTGAATACGAACTTTGTTGTTATATATATATTCAGCAACATTTTGTAATCGCTCAGTCATCATATCTATAACCACAGAGCCCTTGCGTCTTTGACCAAGATAAACAAACTCTTCTTTTTCTAACTCTCTACGTAATTTTTCACCCTCAGCTCTACGGGCCATATACTGTTGTATTCTTCGTTCAGCATTATCAATTTTTTCTTGCCTTGCACCACTGTCCTCTAAATCACGCTTGGTTTTTATCGCACCTGTTAATTCAATATCTCTAGTAACAATATCATGAAACTTGTCAAAAGCTTCGCCTTTGTTTTTATCTAAAATAGAAGTTTGCCCAAACATTTTCTGTAATAAATTTTCATCCATGTTTCTAATTTGATTTGGGTGATCAAGCATATTAGCAACATCTTTGATCATAATCTCAAAATGAGACATGGGAACTTTTGCCTCCGCATAAAGCTTAACTAATTTGCCTTCTTTATTACTCATGGTAACTGGAAATCTTTCAGAAACAGAAACTATATCATTATAGTACATATCACTAGCTGTGCTTTCTGTGGGCTTCATAAAGTGGTTACCAGCAACGCGAATTTTGTCGTCGTCTCCAATCTCATTTAAAGATTTAATTAGGTTCCGACCACCGCCTCTTGTGAACCAACGAAAGAAACCCCTCCCTTTTCTCCAATCCACTAATTCATTACGAATACCCCGTAACGCATATATATCAGCATCTTCTATTCTGCCAATACCTCTTTTTCTCAACTCTCCCTGAAAAAACTGTTCGATGTCTGATTTTGACCACTCGTTGAAATACCCATCCTTGTTAGCACTAATTACATTTTTAATATCGTCTAATAGTCTAATAACTTCTTTATCTTTTAATTCTACCTTATCTAATTTTTTCTTACCGTCATAACGCATACCTTTTAGTACATTGCTCTCAAATTCCACTGCACTATTCCCAATGCGATTACCTGGATAATTAGACAACGATTCTTTAATTTTCTCTATAGGCCTAGGTTCGATAGCATCGTTAAACATATCTGAGCGTATATCAGCATGGTGCTGTGCTACTTTATCCGAAACCAATGTTTCTACAAAGTAATAGTCTTGTGATTCTTTACCTTTTATGGATCCGTATAATATAGAGTCGAAATATTCTTTTATCCCCTGATATGTCATAGGTTCAGCTGATTCACGCCTACCTGCATTGTAAGCATCTACAAATTTATATAATGAGGGCTCAATCTTTTCTTTGATCAGTCTGGTTACGCGATCTAAAGCCGTACCAGTAGCTGATAAAGCGGGATCGCTATTAGCACTTTTGCGAACCTTTTTAAACTCAACTTTTAGGTTATTAGCTAATTTATATAGTTCGTTAGTTATGTCAGCATCCCTACCAGGCATATTGTGTATTTTCCCAAAATCATAAGTGTTTTTAACAGAAGCAAAGTCATATAGATCATTAGATATAAAATCGTTTACGATTTTTATCTGTCGCTTAATGAAATTTTCACGCTTCCACACTGTGTTCCATCTTTGGTCTTTTAGCTCACCGTTTTTATCTATATACTGTTTCATGTTCTTAAACAATAGATCTTTTCTTTCTAAACGCAGTTTAAACTTTAGAAAATCTATTTTATTATGAGCAAGTTTCTTGATCCCACTCGGCCTAGCAATATTATAATAAGCATTATAGCCTTCCATGTGTGAAAAAGGAACATAATATTCAGACAATATTTTAATTCTATTAATATTACTAGCTAATGATACCCCAGCAAAATCTTTTTGAATATACTTTATAAGCTCGGGGTTATTTTTTAGCTCAGCATTAATCTCTCTACCAAACTTAGCAAACCCATCTATATTGCCGATAACCCTATTTAGCATAGAATCATGATAATCTAATGATTTGAATATTTCAGCTACAGTAGACAAATGGCTAGTATCTTCACTGGGGTGTTGTTGGGCAGCTTCTCTGATTTCATTGTGAGTCCAAGGCCTGCCTTCTGCAAAGTTTCTACTGAAAAAGTGTTTCATGGTATTTGATAGCGCACCTGCAGGAGTTTCGTAAAAACCAATCTCTACACCCTTCTCGTCTTTAGTTGCAGAAATCTTATATTTAAATCCCTTTTTACCCCACAACAACTCATAGTTTTTTGGGTTCACAACGTAACGCTTACCTTTTGGTGATATAAGCCGCACTTGTTTAAATCCCGCTTCTAGTAATATGGAATTAAGTTTTTCACGAGAGACCATTCTACCGTTATACTTAGCAATGTCAACAGCCATATTAATAGCGGCAGTTGTTTTTGCTTTTAAATCCATTTCTGAATCTCGAGCTTTAAACTCAAAAGTCCAGCCTTCGGCATTATCCCTTTCTTTTATAACAGTGAAACGAAATGTACCCTTATTTGCTTTTGCTTGTTGATATAACCACTTCATTGTAAAGCGAGAATTAACAGCCACGCCCCTCATGCTTGAAGCTGCCTGTTGAATATTATTGGCTCTTAACAATCTACTATAAGGATCAAACATGTTCAGGTAAGAATTAGGTATTTTCATACCTTCTTCTACTAAAAATTCTTGTTCTACTTTTTTCATCCCACCCATATTCTTTTTTGCATGCGCTTTAATACGCGAAAGCTCATTGCTATATAAAGCACCAAGGTCTTTAACAACCTCAGGTAAAGAATCATTAAAGTAAAAATTAGCACTATCAATATCTAAATCAGCGCCACCCAATCTTTCCATAACCCTTGGATGCAAAAGGATGCCACCACCTTTCCGACCAGTAAACCCACCAAATTTTAATGTAGCTAATGCTGATATATTATCCATCGGTGTCCGAACCACAGCAGCAGTTAAAACTTTACTTAATTGGTCATGCGTAGGCATTTTGGGATCTATAGCTTGTAAATCATCCCACCTTTTTCCTAAAGTTTGCCATTTTGGTTTGATTAACGAGTCTTTAGTAATGCCATAAATAGGTTTCTTTTTCATCCCATCATCTAAAAAAAACAACTCTTCATTCTCAATTAGCTTTTTAGTGATCTCGTTCTGTGCAAGTTCAAGATCCAATGAACGCATAATTGCCTTACCAGAACTATGAACTTTGGGTCGTATGACTTTTTTTAAGAAATATTTTGCAATTTGGGTTGAATGATCATCTGCCAATCTCTTACTTAGCACATTACCATCTGTGCCTCTCGATCGCTTTCTGGCTTGAAAAGTTGCGGTTAAATCTTCTGCAATAGGCGCAGTTTCTGCATTAAAATTAATCTCACCCTTTTCCATACCTACCTCAAAGATATCCATTATCTCTTTTCGCCCTGCTTCACGAAAAGCTTTAGCAGCTATGGTGTTTTCCTTAAAAGCATTGTTAACTTCAGTAACCCCCAATTTTTCAAAGTTTTTTATAAGTTTACTTAAAACGGCATCGTTTTTTACGCCCTTAGCAAGATAATCATTCAACATGTCGTTATATTCTTTTTCGCCCAGAGCTTGATTGCTAATCCAATCTTTAATCTCCTTAAAAACGCCCTCTTTGTATTTATGGTTTTTAATTTCCATAATTTCAGAGTCCACCATAACGTCCCATATAGCCTTAAATACACGGACAGGATCAGAAAGCTTGGCAGAGTATCCGTCATACACACCGAACGATCCTAGGACATCCTCTGCCTTCATAGAGTATACTGACGTGCCTTTGACTTGTGTTTCGAAGTCTAAAGATTTTCCTTTTGAGGAAAATCCCAATGTCCCGTCTTTTTTATTAAAACTCCAATCAATAACATTGCGAGATCCGTGCTGCTTGGCTACAGATTTTGGTATAATAAAATCTATTCCAAGCTCTTTCATCGCTTTAGATATCTCAGCGCCAGCATCGTGCATCGCATGCTTTCCAATAAGCATACCTTCTTTTCCTGGGGATACAAAAAAAGACTTAGAAAATCCACCGTCTAATGGCAATCCATGATCTGAAAGAATACCTTGGTTAACATCTGTTCTAACAAGAACAGCTCCATCAGATAACTCAATACGATCTGCTATTAATTTATATAATGCTTTTATTTGCGGGTCCTTTGAATTGGCATAGTCATTTACAATAATATATTTGAATCCATCGGGGAACGATTCACTAGTTAAAGGATAATAATCACTAAAAATAGGTTGTTGGCGTTTATTGAAATCTGTGATGTCCATTATAAAGTTGGGATCAAAGGCAATGTCTTTAATCTGTCTTTGGTTCTGCATCTCCCACCAACGGACATTAGAAACGAACATGTCTTTATATTGTTCTTTGGTAATCCCCATCTTCTTCTGTGCTTGATCGGAAATAATGTTAAACTCTTTTCGAAAGTTAAATTTCTCACCAAGCTTGCGATGTTTCCCCCATCCATCAGTTATTTCTTTATCAATACGTTCATACTCTGACTTAACATTTTTACCTACATTCTTTCGAACGAAGATTATCACTTCACTATCTGACTTGCCAGAGTAAGGATAAAAACCTTCTTTCATAGCGGCATTAACTAAAGCCTCGTACTGTCCCGCATTTTCAGGAGCAGTAAAATCAAAATTACCTAGCTTGGATTGTTTAGGATCTCCCTTTTCTTCGACAGATACGTATTTTTTTAAGCCCTTGTCCCATTTAGATTTTTTCACCAGTGGACTATGCCAAATATTCTTAACGTACATTACAGAGTTGTCCTCTCCAAACATGACCTTACCAAGTTGGTCAATTAAAGTAGGTGGGTGGACATCATTGATACGATTATTCACATAATCGTATCTCTCTTGCTTTTCAAGTTGTTTGGTAACTGCATTCCAACCATATCTAAGAATGGGCTTGTCATTTAATTGCTTTACATAGAATTGTTTTAGTTCGCCAATTTCTTCTTGGGTAATCTTTAGGTGCTCAAAGGTTTTTAATAGGTTTTCTCTTATAGTTTTCCAAGGCGCTACAACAGAGGTTCCAGTCGGAGCTTCTTTAGTAGGTGCTTTAACTACAGGCTTCTTAGCTGCTGGAACTTTGACTGGAGGTGCTTCTACTTGAAGTCCTTTAAGTACCCGTTTTGCATAATCATCATGAGCTTTCTTGTGCGAAGCTATCGTATCTTTACTACTTCCCAGATGGTTTAGAGCTTTTTCCTTCTCAGCCCACTCCTTTTCTAGCTTTAATTCCTCTTGTTTAAATTCCTTAGCAGTAAGCTTTCTTACCCCCTTCCTAACTATAACTTCAGCTACTTGAACTAATTTCCCATCTTTCATTATCTGAGGTTTTCGTACTTGGCTAATAATCCTTTCGCCCTGTTTTAATGTACCGTCTTCTTCAGCTTGAACTACTATTAAAGTTTTGCCAGTATCATAAGATTGTCCTTTAAGGTCTAATATCTCATAACCTTGACTCTTTAATTCTTTCTCAATAGGCTTTATAATAGATTCTATATCAGACGTATCAGATTTATCATAAGCCACCCTATTTTTAATTCTTTGAAGGGCACTTAATTTTTTTAATGGATCATCAGTCTTTTCAATGGCAGCTAAATGTTTATCATAAAACTTTTTAGCCTGACTTGATCTTACTGATTGTTCGGTTTGAGACTGATCAGACTTAGTTCTTTCTTTAGAGATTTCCTTATGCATAAATCTATTTAACTGATTTAAAGTAATAAGATATTGCTCGTTAGTTAGTTCTCGACCCTCGGTTTGAGTAAGTTTTCTAACAAAACTCTCGATAGGCTTGGAAATACTAAGAGTTATTTCTTCACCAATATCATTTATTTCTGTATCTGTATCTACTTTTTCCTTTATAGACTTTTCAATTTCAGATTTACTCTTGATTTCGGTAAGTTTTTTTACATATCGCGAAGATACCGTTTCCTGAGTGACGCCATCTGGCATCTGTATTAAGGTTTCTTTAGTTTCGGGATTTTCTTCTAAAATCCGAACCTTTTTACCTTGGTACTCTGCCATTGATTCTCTTGAGGGTTTTGAAGGTATAATATTGAATAACTTGTTTAGCCAGTCTTGCGCCTTCCAAATACCTTTTGATGACTGGTCAAGCTTATAATAGTTATCAAGCAAGTCTAGTGTTGCTTCTTTGTCTTTTGCCCCCAGATTTTTAAATTCTTCTTGGTTGCGGTAAGCTGCTCTTTCAACAGGATCAAGTTTTGCCAGTTTTCTATGAGCGTTCTCATAACGAGCTGGTTGAGCTTTGCCTCCAAAATAAGCACCTAATAAAGCATTGTAGACATTTTCAGGAGTAGTCGCTCCTTGTAAGGCGCCAGGTAAGGTTTGAAATAAGCCACCTGCAACACCTCTTAGCACTTTATCTCCAGTGTCCATCCCAGTTACACTGCCAGGTAATTTGACCTTGCTTCCAATAATTCCAAAACCCGCACCAAAAGCACCGCCTTGAATACCTGTCATAAATGAATTAGTTAAAAACCCCAAGACATCTTCTTCTTTTAGATTATCCCAGGTTTCAGATACCACTGAAGCTGCGCCTAAATGTACTCCGTGTCTGATTGCTTGTCGCTGCCAATCTTTTGCAAAGTAATTACGAACTGCATCAGCAGCAGCTGTTTTCCCAAATTTCCCAGTAAATTTATCAGCGGCATACATTGGAACAGATCTGAATTTAGCAGCCCCTTCAGCCGCTTTAGTCCCTGGTGCTATTTTAGCAGCAAACTTAGTGGCCCTGGCTGCCTTTGCTCCGAAACCAACGCTCTTTAAGCCAACACTAGTAAGGGTCCCAGCGCCTGGAATAACTCCTATAAAGCCCAACAAATGACCTAGACTATGAGCAATGCCATCAATGTCGTTTGTGGGTTTAGAACCAAAAGGTATCGTTGAAAAACCTTGGACCAGACCAGAGCCAAAATTTTTCATTACGGAACCAATGCTAGCTCCTGGGCTAAGGTCTGGAATTTCTATGCCAAAAGATTGTCCCTTGGCTCGTATATCATATATTTCTTCTTGAGAAAAGGAATCTGGATTATTTAGGTAACCTTGGTACTTAAAGTACCAGTCTCTATAATCTTTATTCACTATTAAAATCTATAATTCTTTTTAGCAACCATGTCAATGTTTTTAGCTGCTACATCTGCACTTTTTTTGGCGTATTTAGCTTTAAGATAATTAATATGCAGTTGTATTTTTTTCTTATCATGCCCCTGAGCTTCTAAAAGCTTTGATAGGTATCGTTCAGAATCTGTTATAATAGCTTTTTTTACGTGAGTCTTGTCTCCAGATTCGAGACCTAAGAACCCTTCTCTCATTCTAGGGTGGCTCATACCACTAATTATATTTGAAAGTTGAGCTACACTATGCTGAACATCTACATCTTTAGGGTTTCCTTTTGCTTTTTCGGTCAGTGCGTCAATTTGAGAGAATGAACTAACAGGGTCTCTTGTTGTTAGGTCAGCCAACGTGATTTGAGCACTTTCTCTTACCGTATCTTCTTCTACATTTACATAAGAATCCTCAACTTCACCTATATTAAAAGTGTTTACTTTGATAGGTTGATTTAGTTTAGCCTGAATTACTGCAGCTTTTTTCTTCCCCTCTTCTTTCTCATAAGCATTTTCATACTCTCTTATCCCAGACAATAAGCCTAATTGCGAGCGGGGTATAATTGCCCCCTCTTCCACTCCTAAAAACTTCGCAATAGTAGGATCACTAATTGTTTCTTTACCAGTTTTATAGTCCCATTCGGTTTTTGCTTGCGCAGTCTGAGCGTCACGGTATGCATCTAAACTTGTTTGTGCAATATCAGTATTTTCATCTGTCCTATTAAATTGTCTCACTCTTTCAGCTAAAAGTTGCTGTTTGTAAGCATCATCCTTCTTAGTACGTTGCCTTTGGTTAAACCCTGCAAAAATTTCTCTTATTTCTGCTGCGTATGTGTTCCTTGCCATAATATCCTCCTATACTCCCAGTGCTTTAGACACTTGGTACATTCCTTTCATATCTTTTCGTGACTGATCCATCTCATCAATATTCTCTTGAAGAGCACTTTCTTCCTGCATAAGTCCCTGGTTCATTCTACTGTAACTATCTATATTAGTTGATTGCAAATTCTCTTTTTTCTTATTTAAGGCCCTGCTATTTTCCATGTAGGCTGTTACCAAACCTTGTTTATCTTTTTTCACATTCTCTGAAGAACCTTGAATGGTCTCCATATTGCTTTTACTAGCCACTTTGTTGCCTGCACTAATGACTTGCTCTGCTTTACTGCCAATATGTTCTGAAAGAACACCTCGCCTATCATCTATTGCATTTGCAATTTCCCGATTTTTATACAACATATTGGCTTTTCCAGTGTTTCGCTGAGACTCATAATCCTTCTTTGTAAAAGTAGCATTCTTCAAACCCTGCTCATACCCCTCATAAGCGTCTACTGTTTGATTCGCAATATCATAAACTTGTTTAGCTAACATTGCTGGACCCGCAACCGACATTAAACCACTAGCTACAGCACCAAGTCCCTGTCCAACGGCTGATTCAGCAATCTTACTCACTGCTTTTGTACCAAAGTCTTTAATTGCTTGGCCACCTAATTTATCCATAGCATAATTGCCAACTTTTCCTGCGTACCCGCCAGTTAATGTGTTTAATCCTGTTCCCATTTGTTGTAATCCACCCAATAAACCTTGGCGATCTTTTGCCCCACCTAAATTAATAGGGTCCCCAGTCTTCATATAATCGTAACCGCCTTCTCTATTCAGCATATTTTTATTTAAAGATTTTAAAACATCTAAGTCCATATTGTGGGATTTAGCAATGGAAGAAAGGTTATCTCCTTCAGACACCTCATATGTTTTATTGTATTGCTGAGTGTTCCCTAGCAAACTACCATTTTTATCGCCTAAAAATTGATAGATCTGCGATGCAGCACCTACACTTTCAAACGCACCTTTACGACTATCTTGTGCTGCTTGTAAAAATCTGTTATTATTTTGATTATATGTTGGCATAATCTTTTTCGCTTTCTACTAATATTTGTCTTTTATTAACCATAATGTTCAAATTGATAAATCATTCTATAGTCTCCCGTACTAAAACCGCTTATAGAATAAAATAGGACCTGTTTAATATTACCAACACTTGCAGATTGGTCTGTTACCAGCATGTTTACAGATTGGTAAGCATCATCTGGTGACCAAGATTCCCAACTTGAGCCACTCGTATTTTGATACATGCTTGCCATTAAATAACACTTAGTATAGCGTTGTAAAATGGGGTCAATATTGTATTGGTTGCTATTTACTGCTGTAGTGGTAAATCCAAATTCATCATTATTTATTGTCCATAAACCATAACCTGCATAAGTTGCTTTAAATGCATAAAGGGCATACCCTCCAGAACTAGTATAGTCAACAGCCCTTATTGTTGGATAATTATGCCAGGTGGTTCCATTGTCCAAGCTTTTTGCGGTTCTTGTAGGACTTAATTCTGTTTTTACTCCAGTACCTTGTGTAACAATTACTGTACCGCCAGAAATTGTTCCACCAGAGATTGTATTTGTTGCAGTGATATCTTCTGCAAAAATATCATTTGCATCTACTTGGTCTGCCCCAATTGTACCATGTACTATTAAATTTCCATCTACAACCTGAGTAACTGCTGTCCATGCACTACCACTCCAATATTTAGTAGTAGAGAATGTATCTGCTTTAGATAAGGTAACTGTATCTCTTGCTACTTTTGTGTCTCCAGCCCCAGAAATCGCAGCATTAGCATCACTATCAGACCATGAACTTCCAGATACTGTATAATAATAATGACGACTTCCACGAGCACCTGCAGCACCAGGAGCACCATCATTACCATCGGCTCCAGGAGCACCATCATTACCATCAGCACCAGGAGCACCATTGCTTCCATCTGCACCATTACTTCCATTAGTCCCATTAGTCCCATTAGTCCCATTAGTCCCATCAGTCCCATCTGAACCGTCATTTCCATTTGAACCAGTTGACCCCTGGTCTGCCATCACATCCCAATAACTAGAACTTGAGCTTGGAGTTTGACCTGTAGATGATTGTGTGGCTAAATAACTAGCTCCTTGATAAGCTACTCCATCATTTTTAATATACGCTACTGCAGCATTATAAGTGCCTTTCCATGTTACTCCAGCACTAACAGTATCACCATTTTCTAAAATGAAAGTACCTTTTACAGTAAGAGTTGAGGCACTTGAATCCCATGTTAACTTGTCCTTTAAAGAAAAATCTCCACCACTATCTAAATAAAATCCAGTATTCGCATTTGCATAAGTACCAGTTCCTACATAAAGTTTACTAGACCCCATATTAACGCCACCTATTGACCCGCTATTAGCATATATGTGACCTTTTAAATAAACACTATCCGAATACAATCCGTATAAATTTGATTGAGAACCACTTAAACCTGCATCGGTATCTGTAATACCATCCAATCTTCCAAGTCTTGCTTTTTCTGTGGTTGAACTATTCCAATTAGACCAACTATTAACACCGTCTTTTATAACTAGATAAGGAGCTTTAGAATCATCAGCACTTAAGTAAAGAATAGCATCTCTATTTGTATTTGTAGTATTTCCTATTCTTACTACATCATCACCTACTCCAAATGAACCAGTATCAGCAGGTAAATCACCATCCTCTGCGCTTGAAACCGTTATTGTTCTACCACTTACAGATGTTACTCTCCTTACAAGCCTTCTAATAACATTGAGAGTACCACCACCATTGTCTCCACTAGATGAGCCTGTAATATCAGCTCTTTGAACCATTACTATATCATTAGTATGAAATGGGCATACTCCGTTATCACTTGGGTCTTCAAATGTTATGTCGCTACCATCAATGCTCTCTACTTTAGCAACTGCTGTGATTATAACACTTCCATTCGTAGCTCTTAACTGCTGAAGCAAAAGCTCATAAACTGAAAGAGTACCTCTAATAGAAGCACTACCAAACTCAGCATGACCAGTATTATCTATCTTCCATCCACCTCCTGGAAAACCTGAAGTAAATGGGTCTGAGGTAATATCATCTCCACCAACAATAATGTCTCCTGTAGTGACTATATCATCAAAAGTAACATCAGATGTAGTAAGAACATTTTGATCCATATCATAAAGTTCATTAGGTCCTTGTCCAGTATTCACGCTTGCAAAGGTTACTGCTGCCCCAGTAGTTAAGTGTTGTCCTGTATTATAGGTTAATTGGGTATCTCCAATGGAATCGGCTGCTATACTTAAAGAAGCAGTGCTTCCTTCTCCCTGTGTATGACTGACGGTTATCTGACTATTACCAGAAACTTGAGACATATAATTACCTGTAGTGTGCGTACCTAGCGTAATTAAATTGTCTAATGAGGAAGCACCAGTCCCTCCATCAGCTACTGCTAAATCTGTAATACCATTTATTGTGCCCCCATTAATGTCTATATTAGAAAAAGAGGGATTTCCAGTAAAACTATGAGCTGCACTTACAGTTCTTGCAATAGTGTTGTGGGTGTATTGAGAGTGATCATCATTACTCAAGTTATCTAAATCTGAATGATTAGACGCTGAAGCGCTTGAACTAGCACTTGTTCCAGCACCGCTAGCCTTAACTATAATTGTTTTCTGAGCAGAGCTGTCTGCTACTCCAGTAATATTATCCCACTTCCCATTCTTTTTTACATATTGCTGTGTATTGCCATTTACCTCTCGTATAGTAATGTCCCCATTCGAGCCTTCAGAACTTGCTGGCAAACCCTTTTTGAGGGTTTGCCTATTAGCTTTTAAATGCCTATTTATTCTAGCATTTCTATCTAACATTTTTGCTCCTGTAAACAATATTGATATCATTTACTTCAAACTCTATAGGAATACTAACAACTGGGTCGGCAGTATAATACTTTAACTTTACCTGATAACTGCGAGCATTATTAACTCCTGAGACATTAAATTCTTGTACTGTAAAATCATTATAATCACTTAATGCCCCAAGATCTACCCAAGCACCTCTGTCGGCTCTTCCGTAACATTTTATTGAACCGCTGCCCAGCCCTTTGTGGGTAACATGAACACTATAAATCTTTTTCCTTACTGCTGAGCTATCAAAAACCAAATCTCCTGTAACTACTTCATAATCACTGCGAGTAGTTGTTGCAGTATCTGACCAACTATACCAATACCCATCGGAGGGCTTAAATAGCTTAACTTCATTATCTATATCTAAAACAGAATTGGTATAATTAGTATTCTCGAATATATTTTCTCCTCTTGTCCATCCGCCTGTAAAAATAGTATACTCATATAAATGTTTACCATCAGTGCCACCAATAACAATCAGCTTATCCTGTTTGGGGGCGTAAAATATTTGGGCTTTCGTTCCTCCATTGATAATATGATTTTCCCAATCATCGTCATCAATTAGCCCGTTGGTAATATTGTTTATTTGCTTTCCATCAAAATAATAAGCCCCATTTTTATTTATCCACGCTATACCCTTGCTCATTTCAATAACATGGTATGGGTACAATACTCCTAGCCCAGTATGAGAATCCTCTAGAAACTCCTGGTCACTTGTAATATTAACTACGTGTAATTTGTTTTTCTTAAACTGAAACAGTCTATCAGCATAAGCAGCAAGTGTTACTATAGAGTCTCCATCCTGCTGGACTACCTCTATAGATCTTCCTTCCTCGGGAAAAGCATCATAATCAAATGTCTGTGATTTAATCATTCTGTCAGGATAGTGCACACCGTCTAAGTAAACATTCCCGATATATGCTTTATTGTTTGTAATTACTATAGATTTATAACGCGCATCTATAGTATCCTGCTTATGATTAAATCCATTCCGAGATTGATAAGTCTCAATTAGAGGAATAGAATCGTTATATACCAAATTTGACTTAACACTATTCGAATCAACCGATGTCCATTGGCTTGTACTGGTATCCGTACCAGGCCATTCTGTTTCCCAGCTTCCCCTTAGCCCTTTAACAAAATCTAATTCAGCTACCATATAAGGCGTATCTTCCTCATAGACATATAAAACCGCACCTGTTATGCGCTTGTTCGCAAAGGAAACAGCGCCAATTTGGAATAGCGAAGTGTACCCATTAGTCTGTGTGCCCATATTGATTGTATCCAAATCCCTCAAAAGACTTTCGGATTTTTTATCGTCATAGGTAAACGCATAAGCAAATTTCCTATTACCAAGAAGATCGTTCCCAACTTGTCCCTTCTCGCCATACCTCATATCTGAAACAGAAAGAACATTGAAATTTCTATTGTCAAGACTGTCACTACCGCTTTTTTCAACAGTAGTGTCCCAGCTCCATTCAATTTGGTTAATACTTGTGCCACTTAAATTGTTTTCATCGGCCTCATCGTAAGGAAGTTCTAAAACAAACCATCTAGTATCATTAAGTGATAACCTACTAGCGGGAATTGTCCATGACATATAATTCGAAGTAGACGAAGCGTGATTATAAACCTTTATTTTCAGATTTCTAAAAATAACAGTTGTTTCACTTGAGTGTGCATATCCACCATTCCAGGCATCGAAAGCCTGTTGATCTTTTAATTTAACTGATAAGTAAAGACTACCATCGGTTGGAATAGTAAATGCAGTGTCAAAATAGGTCCCATCATCTGTACTCAGTCTAACATAACCACTACCTGTCCATATGTCGTCTCCTGCTAAATCGTAGGCATTATATAGAAGGTTTTGAGTTCTATTGGCTCCATCAAAGGGGTGTTCAAATGTAATTGGGGAGACAACGTAGCGATTATCTCCAGTACTGGGGCTGGTTGTAAAATCCGCCTGGTTATCTCCTAAGGAATAATCACTTATTGCTGTTGTATTTAACCGAGAATTAGCAACTACCCATGTAACATCATTGGCATTTGTATCTGAATCAGAATCAACCAAAGCAGTTTCGATTGAAGGCGCAGTAGAAGGTTTTTCTAAAGATGCAACTTGGGTAACCCATGCTGAGGTATTTACTGCTGCATTTGATCCTTTGAATATGTGGCGATTTACATAACCAAGCCAATAGTTCTCATTAGCTATATTGTTGAAATTAGAATCACATATTCTCAATGCGCCATTGGCATAAGAAAACAAAGGTTTTCTTCCACCATTAGCGACATTAGCCGACCAAGGCGTTGACAGATCTATTGCCGCTGCCCACGATGATCCATCATACCAGTACATCTTTTCATCGTCTTCGCTCCACGCAATAAGGTAATCTGTGCTATTATCATCAGTACCGCTATTACCAGAAGCGTCAGCATCACTGCTAAACCGAAAGAGACCATAACCTGGGTACACATCCGTAGTGCTGTCTGCACCAGAGGCCCAATCACTGCTACCTTGTACAAGGTTCCCAATGATTTTGAGTGTACCTTTTGAATCTGCTTTAACATTGAGTGCATCTACAAGTTGAGTATCACTAATATCTCGCTGATCATCTTTTGTATTTATTCCACCATGGAACGGATTTATCTCTTTTACTCGCTTAGGCATTTCCGTCTATTGCTTCTCCCCAGACGCTCGTTTTTCCATTGACGATTTCAACAACGTCCACTTTAAAATTTCCGCGATCAAACCAATCAACAATGCCAAAAGCGTGCTGCCAATTATGTAGTCTCCCACGTAACCACTTATTCTTATCCCGAGCCATATCCTTAAGACAGCCCATACTCCAAGCACCGATAGTACCGCCAAGCTTAGTAAGAGTATGCCGTTGCACATCATGCGTATGCCCGTACATAATATTCTCGCCATAGGCTTCAAGGTGTTTTTTAGCGTGGTAAGTTGTTGTATAAGCGCCATGTATGAACGTCAGCTTTCCAATCTTTAATGGTTCATTGTGATCTAAGTATTTATACTTTCTATCTTTCAATCTGCATGCTTCTTTGAACTTATATCCTTTTAAATAAGGATATCTTTCTACAAAATAATCCAGCCAGATATCATGGTTTCCTGTAACCATATATTTCTTCTTTACTCCAACCTTCTCACATGCATTATCAAATTGATCTAAGCCCGCATTTACAGCTTCAATTTCCTTCTCAACTTCAGGAAGTACATACTCAAGTGGTGGGCGTTTACGATTCCCCTTATATTGCCAGGGCGAAACACTGCTCCACTCACCGCAGTCTCCGAGATTCACCATAATGTCAGGTTTAACTAATTCTATTGCTCGCAAAACACAATTAATCGCTGTCTGCGAATGAATTGGGAAATGTTGATCTGGAATCACGATTCCCCGCTTTGTAATTTTCATATTCTATCCTAAGTGCTTGGTTACAGCATCTATATAATGCCGAACTGAACCCGCCCCTAGGTCAGTATTGTAATTCTTCTTCCAATATCCCGCTTTACCTTCAGTTGTAGTAGGAATAGGTCCTGGTGATCGCCAATACTTTAATCTGCAGTGAATAATTCCTGCAGCTATATTAGTTTCCAGAACCTCGTCCCATTTATCTACACTACTATCTTCCCATATATCTATGGGAGTACATGTTGCTTCAGCGCATCTTGGAATCAGATGTTTTCGATATTTAAGATAAGAGACCACATTGTCATGTGAAGTCGTAGGTTCGATCTGATAGAAGCCCCTAGCAGGGCCTCTAATTTGCCGAATATAGCGATAGCCTGACTCAACGATACCTGTGGTCAAAACTAATTCTACCGCGTCATCAGACGCGAATTTGGACCCCATTTTACCAAGAATCGTTTTTACATGGTCTCTTACTTGGGGAAGATTGATCATTAAAAGCTTTCTAGTAAAGCCTTGACCTCTTCCCAGATTTGATCATCCTTTTTTGACTTAGTAGCTTTAACAGCATAGTCGCCCACTACTATCAATAGGCCTACCATACCATGTCTTCTAACAAGTCGCTGGATCATTTTTTTTAGCATCTTTATTTCCCCGCTATTTTATAAACAGATTTTTTGACACTAGTCCATAAAAGGTCGTCCCAAGTAGAAGGACTGAGAGCAACTGCTTTGTCTATTGCTAAAATAGCAATAACTACATACTCCCAATTTTCTACCAAAACTTGTACAACTTCTTTCATTATATTTCTCCTTTAACGAATGCAATTAAGGCAGTTAGAACAAGAGATACTGTGATCCCAATCCCTTTTAATAGGGATTGGGATTTCTCAACAGTTCCCAATCTTCCATTTTGATGGGCTAAGTGTGCTTCTATTTTGTCAATCTTTTTGAAGATTGTTTTTTGATAAGCGCGAGTTTCTATAACTATTTCTCGTAGTTCATCCCGCTGATCTTGGACACTTCTACCCATGACAATTATTTCTTAGGCTCTTTTTCTTTTTTCGGGGCCTCTTCGGACGATTTCTTATCTTCCTCAATTAAACCCTGAAGAAGCTCAATCGCGCCTTCTAATTTGGTCTTTAATGTCATGGCATCTGCTGCCTGTTGACTGACCTCTTTGTACTGAGCTATTAATTGCTCTAGTCTTTCTTGATTACTCATTTAGCTTTCGCCTTTCTACGTTGTTTGGAGCCCCTTCCATTACCAATTTTTGCTTCGATATAGTTCAACTGATCAGTGATCTCATCGTTTAAATCTTGAAATTTGTCCACCATTAAATTTTTTGCATCAATAAGTTTGATGATTATTTCATGCAGGTCGTCTATTTTCTTATTTAACTCACCTGTCATCCACCGAAAGGTTACCCATAGAATACCCGCAGCAAGACCAGCAAACCCTATTTCTGTCCAATTCTCAATCATAATAATTAGCGATTAATGTAACCGACCCTATCAAAAGGGTAGTCCAAAAAAGGATGATTATAAATTCTAACATTAATACTTATTCCCCCAAGATTTCTTTCTCTCTGGTGTATCTTTTCTCA
>Ga0208012_1000164_pt1 | contig 27257 bp, 41 predicted proteins | sample 15BtaG_FD_184090 | JGI IMG/M metagenome (GOLD analysis project Ga0208012, IMG submission 184090) | Marine viral communities from the Subarctic Pacific Ocean - 15B_ETSP_OMZ_AT15312_CsCl metaG (SPAdes) (version 2) | ecosystem: Environmental > Aquatic > Marine > Oceanic | place: Pacific Ocean... | reverse complement strand
ATTTATTAGTATCGATAACAATAAATTACATTATGTCAGAAGAAAATGTAGCACCAGAAGCTGTTGAAGAAGCTCCTGCTGTTGAAGCAGAAGAAGTAGCTGAAGAAGCTACAGAAGAATCAGCAGAGTAGTAGAAGTATTAAGAGAAATGTTGTTATTTCGGAAAGACACCTGTTGATAACTCGATAGGTGTTTTTTCTATTGTGCTATAATAGACATACCCCTTCAGACTAAAAGTCCACATCTTACATCTCTGAAGGGTTAGGGTGTGGGCTTTTGGTAACGGGAGGTTATTAGATAACCAACAAATAACATGAACAGGATAAAACTAGATAAGTCGGGTGAATATGTTTGTATCACACACTCAGACCACAGGGGTATGTATGATATCAATGTAGATTTGTTAAAGAAAGAACCAGAACACTGGAAAGACCACTTACTCCAGAAGAACTGGTTCTCTGAGTACGATTGGAAGTTAATAGAGAAAGTTGTATATGGATAATTTAGAAATTCAAGACCACAGTCACGATAAGAAATATTTCACAATAGTTCCTAACTATATTCTTGTGCATGGCTGTTTGTACGACAGAGAGGTGTACGTACAGATTAAAAGAATTGCTGGAGAGCACACGGGTGGTACATGTTGGGCTTCTCAGGCAACTCTAGCTAAGAGGTGTGGTATATCTAAGAATAGATTAAAAAAATCTTTGGATTTTCTTGTTGAGCATAAGCTAATCCGTTTCATGGGAGAAAGACAAGTAGGCACTGCGGGCGGTATTCAGTCTGTTAATGAATATGCAATAGTTGATATCTGGAAGAGGAATATCGACTATTTTGAAGGTATGTCACCACATGATACCCCTTGTGTCAAAGGGGGGTCACGAAAACCCCAAAGGGGGGTCACGAAAGTGCCCAAAGGGGGGTCATCAGGTGAGAACAAAGAAGAACCAGTTAAAGAAGAACCATATAAAGAAGAGAGACACTTCTCTTACCTAGAAAACCTCTCAAATGAGACTAAGAAGGAGTTTAGTAGGATTTACAACTGCTCACCTTCTCAGGTAGAGGCTAAGGCTGAGTCTGTGGTGCTTTACTGCTCCTCTAAAGGAAAAAACTATAAGAATTATAAGTCGGCGTTACAGAGTTGGTTGCTTCGAGACTACGGAAAGAGGAAGTTGGATTTTATGAATGCTAGTGGACGAAACATCAAACCTTACTAGCTGTGGATAACTTCGTTGAAGTTTTCTGGGGAGGAGTTACAATAAAGTAAATGAGTTACACTGAGAAACAACAAAAAACAATACAGACTTCTCGAATCCTACAACTCCAAGTTATTAACTATGTACATAACAACCCTCATAATACAGACCAACTAAAAGACCAGTGGTTCCTAGATGATAGACTCAGGAAGTTATTTAATCTTATAAAAGATTCGCAAACTAATGACTTTGCTCTACATAACAAAGTTGTAAGCCACAAACTATCTGATGAGTTCACTGAGAGTATGGAAGTATTAGTATTGTCTAGCGAGGTACCTAATCTAGTTAAGTCCCTGAAACGATGTTGGTTAGAGTACAGATTGAGTGAGACACTACAAACTCACCTTCTTAAAGAAGAAGAGCCGACTCGAGCGATATCTAATATATGGCAAGCACTAACAGAACTTCTTAATGGGCAAGAGATAGAACGTGGAGATGCTGAGTATATGTATGAGTTGTTTCTTAAAGAGGAGAAGGAGTACTCAGACAAGAAAGAAGCAGGTGGTGAGTTGATAGGACACTCTACAGGTATCAAGTCGTTTGATGATGCTGTCGACGGGTTAAGAAATGGACACCTTGTTATTGTTGGAGGGTACACTTCAGCAGGTAAGACTCAGTTCGTCCTAAATATAGTCCGACACTTGATGAAGGAGGGTGTTAAGAGTTCTGTCTACTCATTGGAGATGAGTAAGGTGGATATCTTTAAGAGAATGTTGGGACTAATCTCTGGATTCAATGGTTCTTTGTTATTGAAGAGTCAGAAAGAGGAACATCAGGAAGCTAAGAGGAAGGCTACAGATGAAATCTTGAAATCAGGACTCCGAGTACACACAGAGAAGAATGACCTATCGGAGATACTTACAGCAATGGTTGTGGAGAGGAAGACTCAGGGAACTGAGGTGTTTGTGATTGACTACGCACAGCTAGTGAAAGCGGGAGGTACTGGGTTGTATGAGGATATGAGAGCTTTGGCGATGAAGCTACAGCATTTCTGTCGAACACAGAATGTGCCCATTATTTTGGTCTCACAGGTAAGTAATGAAAGTGCTAGAGCCGAGGACAGTAATGTGATAGGGTTTAAGGGTGCTGGAGACTTGGCCGCATCTGCTGATGTTGCTATAGAGTTAGTATCCGCAGATACCAAGGAAGACCGTGAGTATAAGATGAACTCAGGTGAACCAACCTTGGTGAACATGATGGTGAAAAAGAACAGACATGGAAGGATATTTACACAGGAACTTGAATTTCAGCCCAGTACTGGAGCCTTTAATCAGGCTGTTGATAACTTTTTCAATTAAAGGAAAAAACTGCCATACTATAGAAGTAGGACAGAGATTTATTAACCGAGGTGAGTCCTATGCTGGAATGCACGACAGTTTGATAGCTTACAAACGAATTGTATCACACACCGACATTCTGGTATAGGGCTTGGCTCATAAACAAAAACATTATGTATATACAATCACCAATAGATACTTGGAACGCATTAGCAGAGATGAACTGTAATAGAAATACAGATTCAGAACTTAAAAGACTTAGAGAAGAATCAATAGAAGCTGATGTAGAAGAACCAAGAGAGGAGTTTGAAGAACCAATACAAGAATAATATGGCTAAATCAAATACAATAACTAATATATGTGAGTGGACATGGTTGCCCGTGTCGGTACTTGAGACAGTAGAGGGTCAGTATCCTTCATTAATAATTCAAACACCCACAGGCAAGAGGTCTGTTGACCTCAAAGAAAAACATATCCCATTCATATTTGGTTCTGTCACTCAAACAGATAAAGGGGCTGTTGATTTGATTGATGAAATAAAGAAGATAGAGAGAGGGGCAGATGATTATCTAAGGGGTGAGTGGCTTAAATCAAAGAAATAATATGAACGCAAAAGAACGTAAGAATCATCCAGTGTACAGTGGAGTAGTTAAGTACTTTCCAGATGCTTTAATGGCAGTTGCTAATCTTAGCTTTGTAGCCAACGAGCAACACAATCCTGGAACAGAGATGCACTGGGATAGAAGCAAGTCAGGAGATGAGGGTGATGCACTTATGCGACACCTGATACAAGCAGGGACAATGGACGATGATGGTATCCGCCATTCAGCAAAGGTTGCGTGGCGAGGACTAGCATTGCTCCAGAAAGAAATTGAAAATGACAGAAAAACAGGAAATAGAAATAAGAAGAGCAATAACTAGGGCACAAGATAACTTCGTTAGTTACATTGGTGCAGACAAGTTATTCAAGTCACCAGAGGACTTCTTAGTTGCTGAGATTGCAAAGTTGATGGGTGTGGATAAACCAGATGCAAAAAGGGGAGGAATTGATACAATAACAACGTGACAAAGAAAGAGGCATTACAAATCACAGAGCCACACAAGCTTCCTTTAAAGGAATGGATGTGGTACATGTACTGGATATACAAGATTAAGTTCTTTGGTCTTAAACCAAGAGGAGGTAAGCAAACCTTCTTAAATCCAAAGACAGTCCACTTCCTTTATCATAAAGGTAAGAAGACAACAGCATATGCTCTGGGGTGGTGGCAGTTTGGTTACGGAGATTATGAGTTCATCGATTACGGTGAAAGGGGTTAATTAATAAAAACATGTCAGATACAATGAACATTTATCAAAAACTAGACACGGCAAGAGAGCTTGTGCGTACCACAGAGCACAAGAAGGACGGCAGGAATACATACAGTAATTATGATTATTTCACACCTGAGCTAGTGGAGACAATTGTGTCAGAGGTTTGTTCCAAGACCAAGCTGATTCCGCTATGTAATCTCAAAAGAAATGAGCATGGTGAGTATCAAGAAATGATTCTGGTAAACCTAGAGGACACATCAGAGACAATCACGTTTGAACTAGCAACTGTGAGGGGTGAGATGAAAGCCACCAATGCAACACAGCAAATGGGTGGCACAGACACCTATTCAGAGAGGTACTTAAAACAAAAAGTCTTTCAGATTAAAGACAACAACCTTGACCCTGATTCACAAGATAACAGGGCTAAGGCAAGTGGGGTGAAAGCAAAGGCTGACCCAGCAAACCCATTTAACTAAAATCAATCATGACCAAGAAACAATTACTAAGAAGAATAAAGTCACTAGAGGAGTTCCTTCATGTGAAGTATTCACAGGCAGACGAGAAGTTTGAGACAGACTATCATGTTGAGGATTCAGGATATGGAGGAATCACGGAAGTTATTAGAAAGATAATCAAAGAAAAATAATCATGCAGAAATTAAACCTAACAATAGACGTATCAAAGATTAGCAAGGACAAGTTCGAGACAAGAACTTACACAGATAAGGAAGGTAAAGAAGTGTCTGTAACTGAACTTAAACTTGTTGCAGTAGAGAAGAAAGAAGCAAGAAAGATTACAGAAGGACAAAACGATAATGGAACATGGGTACTTAACGAGACTCACTTCATTGCGTATCCTTCAAAGCAAGACGAGGAAACTGTATTCGTAGGAAATGCAACACAGTTTACTTCAGAGGACACAGGGACACAGTCTAAAGCAGACGCAGATTATGATGCAATAGACAGTCCTTTCTAAGCGGTTTTCACTTGGTGAATTATGACATTCAGATGTAAAGCAACAAAAGGAGAGCTGGACTTCGGTTCTGAATATAATCAGAACAGGTTAAAGTTATTTCTTCAGGACAATGAAGGAAAGGAACTTACACTAACCCTTCCGAAGGTAAAGCGTTCTGGAAGCCAAAATAGCTTCTACTGGGCTTACCTGACGATTGTAGAGAGGGATACTGGTAACAATGCTGAGGACTTGCATGAGTTCTTTAAAAGCACACTATCTCCAAAGAAGATTGTGACAGTGAAAGGAAAAAAGGAGCACGAGGTTGTTGTCGCTAAGTCAACAACGGAGATGAGTAAGGCTGAGTTTGGCGAATACTTATACAAGATAGCAGCGATGACAGAAGTACCATTATTGGACCCAGCCGACGCTGGATATATACTAAATTAATATGATAGGAAAGAGCATTAAACAAATGGCAGAGATATTCAGGAAACGTGAAAGACGACAACTGTTGCGGGACCTGCACACAGAAAGAATCAAGATGATACACGAAAGACTTCAGAGAGACTATCCTGAGCATGACCTATCAGAACATTGGGTATATAAACAGGAAATGGTAAAATTAGATTATGAAGAAAACTCCAATCAGAAGGAAGTCGAAGTCAGCTACAAGTAAGCTACAAACGAAGTGTGACTCACTACTTACACCGATAATCAAGGAACGACACCCAGTATGTCTACTTAATGGATTATCAGACAAGTGTACATACAACACAGAGGTTGCTCATCACCATGTCCACAAATCAAAGAGTCTTATTCTTAGATATGAATTAGATAATCTTATCCCATTATGTCAACACTGTCACCTAATGTTGCACCACAACGAAAGCTATTGGGCTTCAAAGATAGTAGAGATACGAGGACTAGACTGGTTCAGAGAACTAGAACGAAAGAAGAATCAGATAGTTAAGGCGAATAAAGCATGGTATGAGGAGAAATTGGAGGCGTTAACCAACTTATAGTAATGTTTAAAGAAGACTTACACCTAGCGAATATCGAAGAAGAAAAGTTAGCAAGACGACTTATTGCTACTGGTAAGTATGATGGATATAAGTTAAATGATACCAGTGATTATGATATAAGGGTCTTTAACCACTCGCCAGACGGAACCAAGACTGTTGATATCGAATTGAAACATGACAAACACAGCAGTTCTCGTGTGGCAATAGAGCTAATGTGTCTAAGTAGGCTGAAGCTCACAGGGTTGTTAGTCACTACAGCCGACTGGTTTGTTATTCTAAAGAATGATACTTATTACTGGATAAAACCACACGACCTGAAACACTATATCAGTAGTCATGATGTTGTGTTCACGACAGGAGGAGATGGCAGGCGTGCTTTTATGGCACTGATAGAGCTAAAAGAGCTTGCTAAAATAACCAAAGTCGACACCTGTGGATAACTTTTACTTGACTTTTACTAACTGTTAGTATAGACTATAAGTAGTTAAGAGAGAGATACTTAACTATTAAAAACTAACGAAACATTATTATGAACAAAATAGAAACATTATTATTCGTGGCATTTATCATCGGATATTGCTGGAGCTGGGTGCAGTTCTACAATTAATATTATCACTTATGAACGAGAAACAAATTGTTGCAAAGTACATGTCAGGTCTTGGTAAGAAGTCAGCTGAGTCATTAACGAAAGAACAAAGGTCAGAGAGGGCAAGAAAAGCTGTTCAAGCCAGGTGGAACAAGCGGGCAACTGTGGATAACTCCCTCGCCTAACCTCCTTAAAGTTCTATAATGTAAGTATGAAATCAGAATTATACAAAACATTTAGAAGAAAACATCATATTAATAACCTAAAGAAATCAGCAATGATATTATTAGATATTGTAATCATTGCGGTACTCATGACATCAATGATTATGTGGTATATCATAACTAAGACTATATAACTAACAACTTAACTAAATAAGATTGGCACTATAGTTTAATGGTAGAACAATGGTCTCCAAAACCATTAGTTGAGGTTCGATTCCTTATGGTGCTGCCATATCGAGCAAACACTGAGTAGCCAAAGCGAGGTATTGCTGGTATAATTAAGTAAATGAAAATCCACGACGAGTGTAAATCTTTGTTTACTACCTGTCTAGCCCGTCTGAAGAAGGTCGATAGACCAGAAGAATTAATAAGAGTCAAGGAACTACGTAAGGAATTCAAGGAAAAGCACCCAAAGAAGTGGTATGCGGGTGTCAGAGAAGAACTTGAAGACATTATATTTTCAATAACACCATGAAGCAACTAAATAGCAACATCGAAGAAGCAGTAGATAAGATGTTATTCGGACAGAAGACACAAAGATTGGCTAAGATGGAGGAACGATTAAGGAAGTACAAAGAGAAGAAAGCAAGAAAGATACAGAACCCTGCTAAATAGGTAGTTTTAATATCCCCCAACCCCTTCTTTTTTGAATATCCCCCATCTAATTACTAGAGACAGTAGGTAATAACGACCAAATACCCTGTAAATAAGTGCTATGGTAGTGTATTAAAACAGTGCCTAGCACCAAGGCTGGTTTTTGCCACGCCTAGCACCTAGTGTAGAGGTCGGTTTTTCGTACTCAATCCCCTGTATAAAAATAGATTTTGATTATCAGTTAAAATTTAGCTTATACAGGAGATAGAAAACAAAAAAGCGACATATAATTTAATATATATCGCCCTTTTGATTTTTGCCTTTTACCCTACTGTGTCGCCACAGTTCGGACATGATTGACTGTGCGGTAATAATGGGAATTTTGTCCCACAATGTCCACAAGTCCATTCGGCTTTTTTCTTTTCGGCTTTTAGAAACTCCTCGTAAACTCTCCCCGCCTCATCTGTAAAGTTTGATGAGCGGTCTAATGCTAGCAAATATCCTCCCTCAACAGTCTGTAATCGTACAATTCCAACCTCAATTTGATTAGACTTATCTCCTACGATTAGCTTAATGTCTAGGAAATCATTCCCTCCTTGGCTTTTACTAGCCCTTTCGCTAGTTGTTGTTGCGTATAGTTTCATAGCTATATAATGTTGATTAGTTGATTTTCTACTAATGAGATTTTTTTGTTAGCACTTAGACTATTTTCGTATGGATACAGTGTAAATCGTATCTTGCCGTTTTTAGCCTCACATATCTCAATTACTTCGTAATTAAGTCCATTGTGAATATCAACTTTATCACCTAACGAAACTTCGCAAGCGTGTTTTTGTTCTGTCATAATTCTATTGTTAAAGTTCAATCTTATAAATCAGGTCTAGTGACCTGTATAGAATACACCTTGATAGATGTATTCTAACAGATAATTAGTTTAGATGTAGGTCTATTTTACTTTTTGCTGTTATTTTGACTGGCTTGCCGTCAACATCTAGCAAGTATCTGCCATTATATGCCGTAGATACTTCAACACCGTCAATCGTTCCAAAAATGTCTTGAATATAGCCATTAATATCATCAACCTTGAATAGTTTTGCGTCTGTATAACCGCCTCTAGCGTCACAACCACCATGCACTTGTACTAATTCATATTCAATTTCTCCAAGTGTTAGCTTAGTTCCCTGTAAATCTTGACCAAGATTGTTATCATAATTATAAGTATTATAACTATCTCCAAATTCAAAACCTCTATCAGATAACCAAGTCTGTTGCTCTTTAGATATGCCGTAATAATCAGCGTCCCATTCTTTACAGTCTAGCCTATTAAACTCCTCACAAATGCCGTCCATATCATATGCCGTCATCATGTGACGATAGATGTTTATAGTCGGATATAGTTCACTGCTATCTTGTGCATTGTCTGTATCGTATGTAATCTCTGGCTCACTTTCAAAATCTCTATCTTGATTTTGTTGCCAGTGTCTACCGTCCTCACCTCCACTGTCCAGCATCTGAATACCTGTATTTTCTTTTAGCATTTCAATTATCGTTTGTTTTTTCATATTAGTTCAATTTAATAGTGGTTATCGCCAATGTTCTCTGATAATATATCTATCTTTTTTACTTCTTTTCTATCTACCTTTACACCTTGCCGTGCCTTTTCTTTTTCAATGTTGTTGTTAGTTGTGTCTTTTGGCAATCCCTCCGCCTCGTCTAGCCAATTATTTAGATTTTTGTTCATATTAGTTCAATTTAATAGCTGTTAAAACTCCTAAAACAAGTAGGATAATTACTATCCTCCATGTTCTTTTCCTGCTCTTACTCCTAAACTCTGGATATAGTTCTGAATGCTTCATGCTGTTTAATTAGATTGATAAATTTCACAAAGTAAAAACCACTTAACTTGTAAACTCCTCCACATGTACACCCTCACTCATCAGAATTTCCTCCTTGATTGTGTAATCTGGTCTAACTTCTGTATAGTCTGGTTCTGTAAATGTATCCGCTTCCCACTCTCCTGCTTCTGCTTTTCTGATTGCTTCTGCCTCATGTTCTGCTTCTACTACCACCTCATAATTTACAGGTACTAATGAAGCAAATGATACTGTGTATTTTTTCATAATTCTATTTAATTAGTTTTATAATCACAAAGTAAAAACCGCTAGACAAGTCTGTTCAATTCGTCATGGTTATCCATAATGAATAGTCCGCTCTCTCTATCTAAAACCATGCTAGCGTAAGCGAACATATTCATGCCTCCCTCCTCCATATTCTTCTGGTAATTTTTGTTTAGTGTATGCATGTTTATGATATTTTAGTTAAGTTCTTTTTAGCAAATGATAAAGTATTTTCCAATTTGTCTATATAGTCTGGCAGAGCTATCTCACCCTTTTCGCTTGCGTTAATTAATTCTTGTAGATTTTGACTGATTATACTTCTTGTTGTAATTTCAATGCTTTCTTTTTTGTTTTCCATGTTATATGTTGTTAGTTGTTAATTGCTACTTGGTATTTATTACCTTGTTTGTCCTCCTCCCAAATTTCTTTGACTATAACCGCCTCTTTTTTAGTCATGATATTCTATATTTTTAACTGATAATCCTTCCTACTCCTTCAATCTAGCATGCCTAAAATAGAAGTCAAGCAAGTTATCCACACATGGTATAATTAAGGTAATTAAAGCATAGTTGATGGTGAAACCCGCCATTTCAATCGCCTCACGAATGAGGATAATGAACAAAGAACCGATACCACACGGAACAAAAGACTATGCATATAATATTCCTATTGAATACATGACATCAGCAAGGGTTCAAGGTTTACCGCAGTAAATAATAATGTGATATACTATTATATATGTCAATGGCACCTACAAAAGCAACTAAGATATTAAAGGAGTATAGAGATAATAACTATAACGCTAAGAAGACGCTGATTAATAATGGATACTCGGAAACTACGGCAACTAAAAACGCTGGACGTACTATTGAGACAGCACATGATACTGTAAAGAAGTCTTTAGATATGCCTAAGGATACGAGTATTGAGGAGGTCACAGACGTGTTGGATATTGTGGGCTTTACTAGAGACGATGTGGTTAAGGAGCTTGTAAAGGTTATAAAGCAGGATAGAGATAACACAAACAAGTTAAAAGCTATGAAGCCTCTACTAGACACAATCAACTATCATTTAGAGGACGATAACATGCAAAAGTCTCCAACTGTCTCTCTTACTATTGAGGAAGCTACTGTTAAAACACCATTACAGCCCTCAACAGAGCCACATAATCCCCCGTCACAAGAATAGGGTCGCAAACTGTATAATGTGCGACACTATATATATGGCTTAACTACGTGGATATGCTAGAGGGGGGAGGGTATGAGACCAACCATCCCTAGTGAATATATTTATATGTCCCTCTCCCAAAATATTCAAAATATACACTTTACAAATAATTAATAACGTTATATAATAATTATGTTAAATACTACTGTAAGATACTGTCGAGGTCACACTACAATGTTCAATACATGGAGTTGTGGCTTTGTATCAGTTTCTCGTTCAGGGAAGACTGTGGTTTTAGAGAGTCTTCGTGACTTACGGAGGTTAAAACTATTATGGACTACGAAGAGATAGGAAAGAAGTGGCTTACTGGGGAAATCACTATTAAGGAGTTTAATGGTTTTCACTTTAATGCTAAGCAGATACAGTATCTTAACTCAAAGGAGCCTGAGGTGCTTATGTGTGGTGGTTATCGTGCTGGTAAGACTGTGGCCATGATTGCCAAGATGTGGTTGCTTTGTATGTTCTTCCCTGGGAATAGACTTCTATTGGGTCGTAAGACTCTGAGCGATATTGAGAGTGCTACAATGCCTGCTGTTGCGGATGTGTTCCCTGCAGGTTCTTATGATTATCAGATTGGTAAGAGGAAGATTGTATTCCCTAATGGTTCAGAGATTCTTCTTTATGGTTTGGATACTGCTGTTTCAGGGGATGATACTAAGAAGGCCTCACAGAAGATTAAAGGTCTTGACCTTGGTGGTGTGTTTATTGACCAGTTAGAGGAGGTTGAGTATATGATGTATGAGACTCTTACTTCTCGTCTTACAAGGAATGTTCCGTTTCATCAGATGTGTGCCACCACTAACCCTGCTAACTTCTGGGCTTATGATTACTTTAAGATTGCTCCTTCCAAGGATGAGAAGATGGCTAAGAAACGCCTACTCTTAGAGACTGGTATGAAGGATAACGAGGCGAATCTTCCTGAAGGCTTTATAGAGCAACAGATGGACAAGGGGGACTTGTATGTAAGAAGGTTTGTTTATGGTGAATGGTCTCCTGAGACTCTGGTTTCTGGTACTGTATTCCCTCATGAGCATTTGATACGGATGAGTAAGCAAGTTCAGAAGCCTATTAAGGAGTATGGCGGTATCAAGATATACGAAGAACCTAAGAAGGAGTTGTATCAAATTGGTGTTGACCCTTCTGTTGGTAGTACTGACCCCTCTCACATTAAGGTTATCTCAAAGGACTCGGGGAGGGAGGTGGCTTGTTTTACAGGGTATGTGCCAACTGTACAAATCATCAACAAGATTATTATTCTAGCGGATATGTATTCTCTCTTAAAGGAACCCCTGATTGTTCCCGAGGTTAACGCTATTGGCGAAGGTCTTATTGAGGGACTAAGGAAGCGGTACAACAATATTTACATACGTGAGGTCTACAATGACCGAGAGAGGAGGAAGATGAAGAAGCTAGGTTTCCATACTTCATTCGGAACCAAGACTCAGCTTATAGAACACTTTAAGAAACAGCTCATTAAAGGTTTCCCTGTTATTAGGGACAAGGGGACGTATGAGGAATTCCAGGTGTTTATGTATTCTGATGAAGCGAAGTTCAAGGGGGCGGGTGCTCCAAAGGGTTATCACGACGATGCTGTTATGGCTACACTCTTGGCTTACTGGAATGTCGAGGGGGAGGGTAATGTGTCTGATGATGAGGCACAGGAGTCTCGTATCAAGATGGAATTGAAACGAGCGAAGACCATGACTAGACGAAACCATAGAAAAGTTAACCAAGCAAGGTAGGTGGTATAATTGGTATATTAACAGTAAAGACAATTAAATATGATTTTAGAGACAATTAATCGTCTGGTTGATGGTTATCCTCACACAGAGACAGAACGTGTGGAAGGTAACTTCTTTCAGCCTTACGATGTAATCAAGACGGTTGAATACTACACAGACTCAAAGTATCTTGGTGGTATGCAAGATGCTCTTGGACGAGACAAGCCTTTTTACAATATCGTAAACTACAGGCTTAACACAGCTTATAAAGCTACACCATTCGCAACTAAGGATATGCAACTTGTTCCCGATGGAGCAGAGAATGCACTAAGGGTTGCTTTACTTAACCATGAGCTACATGACTGGTTTAAGGAATCTAACTACGACTCAGAGATTGACCGTATGCGATGGAACCGAGCTAAGCATGGAGAGCTTATAGTTAAGAAGACAGAGAAAGGGGGAGACTTGAAGATTGAGAGCGTTGACCTACGTAACGTAGTCGTTGACCCAACTAATCTGTATAACGTATTCATTGAAATACATTACATGTCACCTTCAGAGTTAGCTAAACAAACTCAATGGGATTTGGGTGATTTATTGACTAACAAGAATGCACGAAAGCGAACAGTGAAGAATGCTATTGGTTCAGAGATGGAAGTTACTGTCGACCAATACGAGGTGTATGAGGTGTATGGTGAATTCCCAGAATCAGAACTTGAAGAAGACGGGGACGAGAACAAATACAGCCTTTACAGAATCTACGCAACAGATGACCAGATATTGGACATTAAGAAGATTAACGAATTCCCTTACAAGAACCTTGCATGGGAAGAAGTTAGCGGACGCTCACTAGGACGAGGTGTTGTGGAGGATGGTATTCAAGCCCAAGTATGGAGCAATGATGCTGTTCTTAAAGAACGAGACATGATGGAGCACGCATCTAAGATTGTGTTCACGACTGATGACGAGGAGGTAGAAGATAACATTCTTACTGACTACGACTCAGGACAGATTGTGCACGTATCAGATGGTAGAAAGCTATCTATGCTTAATAACGTACCTAGTTCACTACCTCAGATTCAATCTATATTGAACAAGTGGGACTCACAGTACGAACGAGCAGCAAGCTCATTTGATTCTGTTACAGGTGAAACAATGCCATCACGAACACCGTTTAGAACTGTTGCTATGCTACAGCAAGCAGGTAACTCTTCATTCGCTGAAAAGAATAAGGCATTTGGAATTCTTCAGAAGGAAATTCTCTATGATTGGATTCTTCCGCACCTTATCAAAAAACTAAAGGGTGAACACCTTCTAGTTCTTGACTTTACTAAGGAGGAGGTAGACCTATTCGCAGATGACTTTGCAACCTATGAAATCAACCAGTTCTTGAAGAAACGAGTACTAAGTGGTGAAAAGGTTACTAAAGAACAGTACGACGCATTGCTCGAGCACCAGAAGTCAAACACTACTACACGTCGAACAATGAAAATTCCTGCAGGATATTACGATAATATCCGAACTAAGGTAGACATCATCACAACAGGTGAGAATCAGGACAAGGCAGCAATGATGGAATCTCTGAACACTCTATTGATTACAGTAGCTCAGAACCCACAAGTTATCTCAGACCCTGCTCTATCTAAACTATTCGGAAAGATTATCGACCTTTCAGGAATTGGAGTATCGTTACCAGAATTAGCAGCTAACGTAAACCAAAATGTGGACCCGAATCAACAGTCTATACCAGGACAAGCTGACGCTTCAGGAGTTGAAGGAGTACAGCCAGGTGGTCTTGGATAAGCAGATATTAAGTGGAGTAGAGGAAGGAATCTCTAGCGAAGTATTAAAGAAGGCTAAGGAAATGACCCAGGCTGTCTTTGATGAGATGCGGAGAGACTTCACAATAAGAGCAGATAAGAAGCCACAAACCTCAAGGTAGGTCAAATCTCGTGGTATAATAAAGTTATTAAAAAAACGGACTAAACCGACCAAATGAATAATTGACAAAACAATGGAAAATGAAACATCAGAGAACGAAAACTCTACAAACGAAGAAGTAGTAGAAGTGGAAGAAGAAGTAACTGAAGAACCTACTGAAGAACCAGCTCAAGAGGAGGAGGTATCTATTGAAGTAGAGGAACCAGTTGAAGAAGAGGACAATTCTGAAGCAGAGGAACTCCGAGTTAAAGTTGAACAACTTGAGAAGGAGAATAAGACCTTGAAGATTCAGAAGGCTAAGAATAAGCAGAAGAAAGCTGAACCCAAAGCTAAATCAGAAAAGACAGAATCACTTACTAGAGACGAAGCAATCTTGTTCGCAAGAGGACTATCTGAAGAGGAAGTGGAGAAAGCTAAATCAATAGCTAAGATTGAAGAGCAATCAGTTATTGAGGCAGTTGACTCAGACTTTTTCACTATCTGGAAAGATAAGAACGACAAAGCGAAGGAGACTCAGGAGACCCAGTTGGGTGCATCTAAGGGTTCAGCCAGAGCCTTGAGGAGAAAGACTTTTAGTGACTCAGACCTAACGGCTGAAGAACATAAAGAACTTTTCAACAAGAAAATGGGTCGATAGTATTTGAAACAATACCCATTAATCGAACATTAACACTAATTTACAAAGTACATTAACAATTGCATTAGGTATATTTAGTCCGCCGTGATAAAATACAATCATGGCAGGTAAAAAAGGACAAATACCGTGGAACAAAGGAAAGAGGGGTGTTCAGGTTGCTTGGAACAAAGGAATACAGACAGGTAAGAACGAAGAGCACTCTGAGAGATTAAAAAAGAAGTACGCAGAAGGTTGGTCTCCTCGTAAAGGTAGGAAACATTCGGAGGAAACTAAGGCGGAAATGTCTCGTATCCGAAGAGGACGCACCAGTAACACTGGTCGAACCCATTTCAGTAAAGGTGATAATCTTGGAGAAGAAAACACCAACTGGGAAGAAGTGAACATGACTGACGTAGAAGGTTACGACAGTTTGCACCAATGGATGAGGAAGCACAAGGGTCCCAAACCTTGCATATGTTCGATATGTGGTTTTAAAGACGAAAACTCGCGTAGATTTCACTGGGCTAACATAAGTAGGGAGTATAAGAGGGATTTAGACGACTTCACTTGTTTGTGTGTTCCTTGTCATAGAAAATATGATAAATATAACTTAAGTATATCTGATGCAATTGTTAATGTACGGTAAATAAATTAGACCACACAAATGGCCTTAGGTACAGACCACTTTGTAGCCGCAGACTTAGCCGCATCAATCGGAGAAGTATGGGGAAGCAAAATCAACGATTTTTATCGTTCAAAATTGGTTGCAGCAGGATTCTTTACAGACCGTTCAGAAGACGTAGTTGCAGGTGGAGACATTATCCACACACCAGTTATCGTAGAATTAGCAGCATCAGCTAAAGCAGCTCAAACAGAAGTTGTTCTAGCAGATAATGCACAAACTTCAGTAGACTTGACAATCGCTACTCACCAGCACGTTGCATTCGTTATCGAAGATAAGGAAGCAGCACAAGTGATGCGACAGTATCGAACACAAGAGACTTACATGAAGAACGCAGCTTACACAACAGCGAAAGCCCTAGATACAGCTATTACAGCTCTATTCACAGGTTTCTCAACAACTGCAGGTTCAACAGGAACACAGTTGACAGACGCTAACGTATTGGCAGCAGTATCAGCTTACACAACAGCAGACGGGGACCTAGAAGACGCAGCATGGATTCTACACCCTAAAACTGTTTGGGAAGACTTGATGCTTCTTGATAAGTTCTCTCTAGTTCAAAATACAGGTACATCAGTATCAGGACCTTTGACAGGAGAAATTGGAACTCTTTACGGACGACCAGTTCTACAGACTACTCAAGTATCAGATGATGCAACTGACTACTCAGGATTCTTCGGAAACCCTGACGCAATTCACTTTGCAACAGCAGCATTGCCTGGAGCTAAGGACTCAATGGGAGTACGTCTACAAGCAGACTACAAGCTAGAATGGCTAGGAGTATTGGTTGTAGCAGACATCCTTTATGGAGTTATCGAAAACCGAGACGCAGCAGGAGTTGAGATTCTCTCAGTAATGTAATCGAATCAGTTTTCAAAGATTAACAACTTAATTGTTTCTATCGGGTACTCAAGTCAATTCGAGATACCCGATAAGAATTGACAGTAATTATGAACAACAGAAAAACATCAATATCTAATAACCTAAGCCACGTGACCAAGTTAATTGACCCACGTTCAGGCAGAGTTATTAAGGAGGGTACTACACCCGTTCAAACTGTAGGAGAATTTAAGGCATCAGGACAACCTGTAGAAGAGCCTGTAGATTCAGAGGTTAAGGAAGAAGTAGCCACTCTAAAGCACGACATGGCTGAAATTAAGGAGCTATTAAAAGGACTAAATAAATAAATATGACAACACGATATATTGAATTAGACAATGACGAGCTTAAAGCTCTTGTTGTATCAAAGGGTGAGATTGTAGCTAGGGGACGAAAGCACTATCAGAACATGGTAGAACTAAACGACCAAGGTAACGCAATCGCAGAAGAACGAAACGTTGTAGTTGCACAGATTCTTGAAAAGACAGCAGAACTACTAAAAGACGAGAAGTTAGGAGAGTTCGATTTAGCTACAACTACAGACATTAAGGACGATGTTCTTAGAGTAGAAATCGTAGACAGAGTGGAGCAGTTCAAGGAAAACATGAAGGAGGAGAAGGCACGAGCAGAACGAAAGGAAGACGGCAAAGAAACACCAGAAGAGGCAATACAGAGTAAGCAGGAGGAGTTTAGTGAACTACTTAAAGCTATTCCACAAACAGAAGCAGTGGATAAGCTAGACAAATTAATAGCAGTATTAAAATAATAAACATGACTAAAGTACAACTAAGGGACGGAAGAGTTAAGGAATTCAAGGGAAAGGTTCAGGCAGAACGATATGCCGAAGCTACTGGAGGAACAATAGTTGCCTCAGAGGCAAAGAAGGTAGTTAAGCGAGTAATTACACGCTCTCGCAAAACAGAAAAAAAATCTGATAAATAACCTGCGTGGTATAATATAGAATATGGTATATAGCTCAAGTTCAGACAACTCGGGTATTGTAGAGGACGCACGATGGATGGTCGGTGCTAATTCTACTTCCTATCCGATAGAAGACCTTACAAGAAATGCAAACCGATGGTTAGACCGTGCGGTATCTATCATTGTCCCTGCCTCAGGAACGTGGCAGTTTGATGATAACAATTATACAGACTATCCAATAGCAACAGCCGCTCTTGTTTCAGGACAGACAGATTACGTAATGGACGTGTCTTTCCTTAGAGTAGAACGAGTGGAGGTTAAGGATGAGAGTGACAACTGGGTACGACTAAAGCAGTTTGACCGAACGGAAGTTGGTCAGGCTATTTCAGACTTCATGGATGCTGATGGTTCACCTCAATATTACGACGTGTCAGCTAACTCAGTAAAACTTTACCCAGCACCAAACTACTCACAAGCAAGCTCAATCAAGGTCTTCTTCCAAAGAAAAGGTAGTTACTTTGATACAACAGACACAACAAAGACACCAGGGTTCGCAGAAATATTCCATCGGTATATCTCACTAGGAGCAGCTATGGACTTCTCAAAGAAGTTTAGAAATGCTAATGCACAAGACATCCAGAGGGATATTAATGTTATGGAGAGTGATATGCAAAATTTCTACTCTCGAAGGAATCGTGACGGTAAACACCGCATGACACCAGTTTATAAGACAAGTAAATAAGATGGCTACAACTTGGGAATATCAAAACAGAGAATCAGGAGCATCAGACGGCTGGGAGTATAACACCAGTGAATTAACATATAATGATGACGCAACTGACCAAGGACAAGTCGTTTACTATAATTCAGCAGGTTCAGCAACAGTCTGGGCATTACAAGCACAAAGTTAATTATCAATATCATGGCAACAAATTATCCAACATCAATAGACACACTAACTAATCCCACAGCAACAGACGCAGTGGCCACAGTAGACCACGCAGCACAGCATGCAAATGCTAATGACGGGATAGAGGCCTTACAGGCTAAGGTGGGAGCAGACAGCTCCGCAGTAACAACATCACACGACTATAAGTTAAGTGGTGTAACAGGTTCAGACGTATCCGCTTCCCTTACAGGAACAGAGACTTTGACTAACAAGACAATAGACGCAGATAACAACACAATCTCTAACCTAGCTCCTTCAATGGCAGACGCTACTGGTTCAGACGTATTGTTTGTTTCAGGTACAGCAGGTACTGATGGTGATTTGATTAAGTGGAATGCTGATGGAGATGCTGTCTCAGCCGACACTGTTACTATTGCTCAAGGTGGTACTGGACAAACGGCTCAAACAGCAGCCATGGACGCACTATCGCCAACAACAACTAAAGGAGACGTGATTGTTGATGACGGAACTAATGCTATCCGACTAGCCGTTGGTTCAGATACACAGGTGCTTACTGCTGATTCCGCAGAGGCAAGTGGTGTTAAATGGGCAACAGTAGCAGCGGCTACAACACCGACACGTCAAGATTTTACAGCTTCTGGTACGTGGACTAAGCCAGCGAGTTTGGCTTACATAGTTGTCGAGGTTGTAGGTGGTGGTGGTCCAGGTAATGATATTAGTGGTGGTGGTAATGAAGCGGCACCAGGTGGTGGTGGTGGTGGTTATTCTCGCAAGATAATTGATGCTTCTAGTCTCGGAGCAACTGAGACAGTAACTATTGGTGCGGGTGGTTCTAATGGAGACCCAGGTACGGATGGAGGAACAACATCATTTGGTTCACATCTACAAGCAACAGGTGGAGCAGCTCCTACTGATTCAAACGAAGGTGGTGTTGGTGGCGTTGGTTCTTCTGGAGATATTAACATTACTGGGGGTGATGGTTCTTCTGCTGGAGCGGATACACAGGCTGGAGGTAATGGTGGTGATTCATTTTATGGTGGCGGTGGGCGAGGTAAGGGTTCTAACGGAGGGGGTGATAATGGTGGTCTTTATGGAGGTGGTGGTGGTGGTGGACATGAGACGGGCTCAGGAACACAGAACGGTGGTGATGGTGCTGATGGAGTAGTATTCGTAACTCAATACTTCTAGAATATGGAGGAACAAATTAAACTACTAAACGACAGATTAACTAGAATCGAAAACAATCTCGGTGGTTTAAGTAATGACCCACGACAGACAGAGGTGATAAGAAACGCACTAAAACTATCAGGAATCAGTGCTAAGGACTTGGACGTATCAGGAGACGCTTCATTCGGAGCACAGAGCAAGATTGGATTCTTTGGAGAAGACCCTGCCACACAAGAGAATAAGATTAACGACCCTTCTGGGGGTGCTACACAAGACGCAGAAGCACGTACTGCAATAGGTGAGATTATTGACTCATTAGAAGCTTATGGACTAACCGCATCATCATAATGATTATAGACATACCAAAAAACAATAAGTATTCTCAGGTAAATGACGGGGAAATAAACGGAACATTATCGTCTACGTTTTGTTGCGACTTTGAAAAGAATAGAGGTCAACTATCTCCAGCCACACGAGTTCCCTTAGTAAGTTCTGAGAGTGATGTACCCACAGCTTTTGCAGGACCGTACCTAGCCTCAATAGGTGCGATTACCACAGATAGATATTGGGCGACTGTCGATTCAGGTGTCAGACAGTCTACTGGACCTTTCCGTGCATGGTCAGATGATGATGAGTCAGGTAAACCAGCTGACCTTAGTTCTGCTAATTCGGACATTATTTTATACAATAACAGATTATATGTTTCAGGCTCAACTGCTGGTAATTTATACAGGCGAACTTCTTCTTCATGGACAACGATTGCTAGTGCGACAAACGGAACAGACCCAAATCTAATGACTATTTATGGTGATAAACTTTATATAACATCTGACGGAGATAAGATTCACTCAATGGATGATGCAGAAGCCGTATCAACATCTGGTTCCTACACATTCAATTTAGGTAATGTAGTTTCGAAGAATCATACAATTTCATGTATACGAGCAGTATCAGACGGTATTTGGTTTGGGACAGTTAATGATGCGTCAGGGAGAGCTTTGGTGTATAAGTGGGACGGTGTGACTGCTAATGTTGCGGATAATGTCTATCAAGTAGACGCTAAAGGTGTGATGTCTATAGTTATTCAAAATGACCGACCGTACATTGTCGACTCAAAGGGTGCCTTGAGTACCTTCAATGGTTCTTACTTCCAAGAAATAGCCCGATTACCGATGGAAGACGAACGTCTCGAAGGATTTGACAGAGATGATAACGCACGATTCATCCACCCCAATGGAATGGCAGTGATAGATGAGCAGATACACATCTTAGTAAATAACACACCAACTGACTCTAATTCCAAGGTTTCAGACAGGACCCATTCTGGTGTCTGGGTCTTTGACGAAGGAATTGGTCTAATTCATAAGCACGCCATTTGTCAGACAGAAGCAGATGATTTGAAAGACATGGGGGTTCTTGAGCTATCAGAGGTTGGTGCTATTTATCCAGCCATCCAGGGGATTAGAGATGATTATGATGAATACACAAAATTCCTTGCTGGAGCAACTGTGTATACAGACGCAACGACAGAACAGTCTGGTGTATTCTGTCATATTGAGGATGATAATAACCGAGACTTTACTGACATTATCAAATCAGCACACTTCACGACAACAAAGATTCAAGCTACACAAGCTCAGGAATCATGGCAAAACATCATTGCAACATATGAGTCAATGAGTAATGCCACTGATAAAATAGTTGTCAAGTACCGTAACCAGAACGGAGACCCTACAAGGGCCACAATAACATGGACAAGTGAGACGACTTTTGACTCAACAGAAGACCTTTCAAGTGTCTCTGTTGGCGATGAAATCACTGTTGTTCGTGGTACTGGAGCTGGGTGGCTAGCTCACATAACAGCTATTGCAGAATCGGGTGGTACTTACACAGTTACTCTGGATGAGACTATCACGGGGGCAACAGGGACAGCAGTAGTGAAGGTTCAGACGTGGAATAAGATAGCCGATATTTCTGATACAGTGGGAGATTTCTCACGTCATGCTATCGGGGCGGAATCAACTTGGATTCAATTCAAGGTGTTCTTGGTTGGTACAGGAGTTAGTCCTTTACTCAACAGAATCATCTCTGTATCAGACGAAAAATCGACTTTTAAATAAAATGGTATAATTAGAAAACAACATGGACGATAACACAATAGAACAATTCGCAGCAAACACAGAAGCCTTCGGTCTCTCAGAGAACGAGTTTCGACGTAACATAGCGAACATAAGACAGCAAGACACATCTCCTGCCGACGTAAGCGGCTCTGATGTTATTGACCTACCCGACACGCCACAATCTAATGTGTTCAATACCCTTAACCTTGCTATCCAATCTCAACTAGACCAGACAGCTTTGAGTAACGCTTCTGCGATTTCAGGACAACCAGAAGAAACAGAACTACAAGGAGCACAGAAAGGGTTCGTCATGTCAGCACTAGACGCACTTAGAGGAACTGTTGGTAAGGGCGGTATAGAAGACTTCACTAGAGAACAACGAGAAGACTTGGACTTTGAAGGTAAAGAGGAGGCTCTTAATCAAATAAATAAAGACCTTGCTTCAGAGAAGCGAGCACTGGACATCAGTAAGCGTGAACTATTTGAAGGAGGACTAACTAAGGCACAGGTTAACGTGCAGTCACAAGAACTAACTCGTGTGTCATTACAGAAACAAGCAGACCTTGCTTTACTTCAGAGTGCTGCTAATGGAGACATTAATACAGCGAACAACATCCTACAGCAACGATTAGAGGTTGAATTCGGTGATGAACTACGAACCATCGAAAACTCTAAGCAAGCACTAGAACTTATCTCCCCATTATTGTCAAGAGAAGAGAGACAACAGGCAGACGCACAACAACTATTCCTTGATGAGCGAGCAAGACTCCTACAAGAAGAAGCTGATACAAAGGAGCGTATCGGTAAACTGAAGATTGAACTGGCTAAGAAGGGTCTAATCTCTGCATCAAGAGAACTGGATAATTTCTCAGACTACGAATCTGCATTGAACTTTGCAATCGGAACTGGAGGTCTATCATCTGGTAGTGGTGTGGTTGCCGCAGGAATACCAGGGTTCTTGGACGAGAACACTGAGATTGATGCAAGAATGTTAGCAGAGGAACTTCTGGACAAGGGTGTTACTGACAGAACCGAATTAATGAAAAGAATGCGACTTATTTACACAGCACGAGAAGCCACAGACGGTGCTTTGAATTCAGTTATTGATATTGCTCTAGGTATTACAACAGCACCACAAGCAACCCCAACAGGGCTGTCATCATCAGACTTAGGTGGTGGAGGATTCGGTGCACCTGGTGCAATCAGGACAACCGAACGAGGTACAACACCTCTAACGGCTGCAGAGGCAACAGCCAGTCGTGACCCGTTAAGTCAAATATCAACAGAAGCATTAGGCAGTGCCTTTGAAAGATTTGCCCTTGATGAGAATGATGCCTTAGGCTCACTATTTCAATAAATAATATATGGCACGTGAACGAACATCCAGAGGGCGTTCGACAAGACGTCGTGCGTCACAACCAGACTTATCTACTATTGAAGGATTACAGACCGTAATCAAGCAAGCGGGATTTGAGTTACCGAAGGAGAAGAAACCGTTCTCTGGTCTTCGTCGTGTGCTCGGTGCGATTAACGTGCCTATTGCAGGAATATCTGGATTGGTACAAGGAGCAATCTCCCCTGATATTAAAGCGTTTGAACAAGCACGAAAGAATATAAAGAGCTCGCTTGCGGGTGAGGAGTTTAGAGGATTCTCTGATGTTATTAGAGAAGAGGGAGAGGTAACTTCTCGTGGAGGTAAAATTGGTGCTGGTGTATTGGGATTTGGTTTAGATGTATTACTTGACCCATTAACATACATTACTCTTGGAGCTTCGGTTGCTACTAAAGTTGCAAGAACGGCGGGAAAAACACTGACTCGTGGGGGTAGTAAATACTATACACGTGCCGTTAGGGAAGCTGGAGAAAAATTAGGGAAAGAATCAGCAACCGCATCTAAGGATATTGTTGAAAGGTCTATACGCAACAACAACTACGACACACTAGCAGACGACCTTATTAAGGTTGGAACATCTCCTGGCACAGCGGAACTTCTTACACGTACTGCTAAGGCGGGTCGTCTTATAGATAATGGGGGTATTAAGTTTCTGGGTCGCTCAATGATTAAGGGAGAGACCATTGCTAAGAGTACCTTGGGCAAGACTGCTAAAGAGCTTGGAGGACTAACTGTAGTTAAGAATGCTCGTGAAGTATTTAATAAGACATTCAAGTTTAATAAAGTAAGCAAACCTTTGGCACGGATGGTCGAGGGTTATCGTGCTGTGTCTAATAAGGTAATGAATGAAATTGTCGAACTTAATAAGGGTTTGTGGAAAGGGACTACACCAGCACAGCGTAAAAGATTCTTTGATACTATCGAGGAGCAGAAGAAGAATATTATTCCTTCCGACGAAAACATCTTAAAGGGGATTAAGGCAAAAGGACTTAGGGACACAGTTAAGAACAGGGAAGCCGTTGAGTCTTCTCTACGTAAACAACTCAAGGCTACTCAGAGAGCTGATGCAGAGGCAATCGTTACTAGAGAGTTTGCTGATGACCCACAACTGCAGGACATCGCACGACGACTGTTTATTCAAGATGGAGACCAGCCAGCAATAACTAAACAAATTGCTAAAATGGCAGGACTAGACGAGGATAGTGCTATTGCCCTTTATGTACCGTCTATCACAAAAATAGATTCAGAGAAACTAAGCCCTCTGGTTAGAGAGTCAACTTTCGGGGGTGTGGAGGCTGGTTTCTTAAAGAAGTTCAAGGGGACATCTCAACATGTTGTTCGTGATGCTGCTGAGGCCTACACAATGGGCATGATTTCTGTGGCTAATGCACGAATGCGAACCAATCTACTTAAATCGGTGGAACGAGCCTTTGGTATTCCCAAGGGAAAGATGACCGCAGCACAAGCTAAGCGTGCTGGATTTGTTTTGTTTGATAAGAAGATTGTGCCAGAGGTTTGGGACGCTAAGGTGTGGAAGGAGGCAGGTGAGAACCTTGCTATCACAGACGATAAAATCTCTCAGATACTCCGAACAATGAAAGATGTTACAGGTGACGAGGCTAAGAACGTTAAGAAGATTAAAGAACTTATGACGGAGGTTAAGGCTATTAAGGGGGTTGCACGACATAGCACAATTACACAAGGAACATTCAACAAATTAATTAACAAAGCTGGTCGTGTAGATGAGCTGAAAATTGCTAACGAAGACCTTGCACTCTGGTTCAGGCATTTAGAGAATTCTTTATTAGACCTGCGTTCTATTAAGAAGTCGGCAAAAGACTTACCAAAACCCTACAAGGTAGAAGCATGGATTCCTGAATCCATCAAGGCGGAAATGGATAGCCTGATTAATCCTTCATATAAAGAAATCAATGATATGTTCCGAAAGTCTGGGTTTGACTGGATGACTGGACTCTTCAAGAGTTATGTTACTAGCCCATTCATCGGATTCCACGTACGTAACCTTTCTGCTAATGAGATGAACAATATGTTATTTATGGGGGTTGACGTGTTCGATGTTAGGCTACAAAAGATGGCAGCAGACATGGCACTTGGACGTAACATGAACAGGGTGGTTACAAACAAGTTTGGAGAACAGGCAACTTTGAGTGAATTACTAGAGGAAATCACTAATCGCTCAACCCTATTGGGTCAGGGTCAATTTGGTTCTGCTGAATTAGGGGCAGAGACTGTCCAACGTAGCCTTAGTGGTAAGGGTAAATTTGACCCGTTATCACAAGAGAATATTGTTCTTAAAACGGGTAGGGCTGTTGGAGGTAAGGTTGAAGACCAGGGTAAATTAGCTCACATACTGTCCTCATGGCGTGCTGGTAATACGGTTGACAATGCTATCGAGTCTGCGGAAAAGGCGTTGTTCAATTATTCAAAGCTAACCCCTATTGAGAAAACCTTCTTCAGAAGATTGATTCCTTTCTACACCTTCATGAGAAAGAATGCTGAGCTCCAAATCAACATGCTTGCTAAGAAGCCAGGATTCATCGCTGGAGAACTTAAAGGGTTCGAAGCTCTTGGTGACATAATTGGCGAACCAATCACTGCGGAAGATTACGAGGGTATGCCACCTTGGATTAAGGACACTCTCGGAATGAAGGTTGCTGAGAACAAGTTTGGACAACCTGTTTACCTAACAGGATTCGGACTACCTATCGAAGAGTTCTTGGGAAAGATGAGCGGGGACCAATCAATAATGTTTAATATCTTCAAGAATATCCTTGAGGGTGTAAACCCTATCGTAAAGTTCCCTCTTGAGAAGGCAACAGGAGTGGACATCTTCAGGGGTAAGCCTATTCAGGAAATCACTAATGCAGACAGTGTTGCGTGGATGGAGGAATGGTTCAATGTGATGCCACAGGGTGCAGCAGACGAACTGAAAGACTTTATGAAGTGGAGGGTTCAAGAGGTGCCTGAGTATAGAAATGGAGTAAAAGTGGGTTCTCGTAAGAAATACACAGCTGATGCGGAGGTACTGCACTTCCTTAGAAACCTACCATCTGCCCGATTCCAGTCGGTTGCAGGTAAGCTGCATGACCCCAAACAAACAAACACATCAAAGGTGGTTAACACACTTACAGGAGCTCGATTATTCCCTATCGATAAGGAGCAACAAAAACGCTTCAACGAACTAGATGATAAACAGGAACTAGAAAGATTCCTGATTCAGATGTTGAATTACAGGACTTTCGACATTTTGACCCCTCCTAAGTCTAACAAGACTACCAGTCGGTCAGAACGCCAACGATAGCCACAAAGAATAACAATATCAATAGGCCACCGAAGAATATACCAATGTATCCTAATGCTTCCATGTAGATAACATATAACATCTACACAGGAAGTCAACTAACTTATCAACACGTGGTAAAATAGATATATGACAATCAATAATGACTTTATTAAAGCAATGAAAGAATTACAGAGCATTGTAAAAGAAGCTCGCCTATTACCATCATTACTAATACACAGAAAACATGGACGCAGAACAAAGAAAACAAGTTAAAAGATTACTGGCCACAGAAGAGCCAGAGTTAGTTATTGTAGATGAACTACAAGACCTTAACGAACGACTTGACGACGTATCAAAAGTGGTTGGTAATTTTGACTTTAGTAAGGTAGATTTTATACAAGGTGACGAAGGTCCGCAAGGGGAGCAAGGTGTCAGGGGACCACAAGGTCCACAAGGTCCAGAGGGAGAGAGGGGTAAGGATGGTATCAACGGGGCGACTCCAGTTAAAGGTATTGACTACTTCACAGACGATGATGTTAATGATATATCGCTAGAGATTCAGGCCTCACTACCAGACTTCCAAACAATCTTTACAGAAAAGATAGATGAGGGATTGAATCTTACTGACCTACAAGACACCCCTAGTAAACATAAGGAAGGAAACCTTCTTATTTCAAAGAACGGTAAGTATGAACACCTACCGCTAAGTAGACTACCTGTGCATATTCAGGGAGGTTCTAAGGGTCCAGGAGGTACTTCAGAGATTCTTGAAGAAGGAAGCAAGGTTCTTTCATCACACCGATTCAACTTCGGTCCAGGTTTTGATATTACAGCAGTAGATGGTACAGCTAACATTGATGTTGACCTTAGTGAGATTACAGGGCAAGTAGGTACACTTCAGCAGGTTACAGACAACGGTGCTACTACAACGAATGATATTACAGTTGCAGGATTGGAAATTTCAGATACATCTCCTACCCTAACCATAACCCATACAACATCAGGTGATAATGCTGATATTGTGTATACAGATT
>Ga0208012_1000163_pt1 | contig 27308 bp, 34 predicted proteins | sample 15BtaG_FD_184090 | JGI IMG/M metagenome (GOLD analysis project Ga0208012, IMG submission 184090) | Marine viral communities from the Subarctic Pacific Ocean - 15B_ETSP_OMZ_AT15312_CsCl metaG (SPAdes) (version 2) | ecosystem: Environmental > Aquatic > Marine > Oceanic | place: Pacific Ocean... | reverse complement strand
ATCCCAATAAGGATCGTCCATTCCAATTGGAATTGCGCCGAAAGTGGGTGTGTCTGGGTTTGTAAACACAGGAGAAAAATCAATTTCTGGTGCATGTGCCTTCCCTGCGGTTAAGTCAAGTATACCCAATATACCCAAAAACAACTTGCCAAGAGCATTGCCAAACCCACGACCACCTCCACCATAGCCGGGATCACCCGGTTGAGTTCCCCACCCAGGTGTATTAGGACCCCGTCTTGGCACTGGCTTGTAAGGTGTGTTGAGATTCCTAATTGTCATTTTCCCCGTCTTTGGGTGTGGTCCTCTTGCAGACAATCCTGGCGCCATTGGAGGATGATTGGGCGGCCACACTGTGAATCCACCACCACCTGGAGGGACCGCCCATGCGACTCCATGTTCACCATCACTACTTCCAATATTAGTTCCGAATTTCTTGATAATCTCTTTATATTGTGGAGTACCTTCTGGTATAACAAACGCAGGCATACCTCTATCTGGATAATCCTTCATTGCAGTTTTAAATAAATTCTGTACAACTTTACTATTATTATTTTTTGGTGTGATAACACCTTTATTTTCCAATTTCTTGATTTCCATCATCTTTTTTACAGTATCAATTCTAGCTCTAGCATTTTTACCAGTTGGTGCTTGCTGTCCTTGTGGGTTACCATCTCCTTGCTGGCCACCAACTGGAGTTTGATAATAGTCATTTCCTATGTCACCGTACGGATTGCCAACAGGTGTAGGGTCATCTCGATCATAGTACTCATTATCCATAACGCCTGAGCCGGGGTCTTCGGGCATCCCAACAATATGAAGATCTTGCCCCGGATCTTTCGATTTATTATACCGAGTTGCATCATCTTTATTGTATGTGAAGGTCGGCCATGGCCGACCTTGCGGTGGACCTGTCCGTGGGATACGTGGCACAAGTGGTGGATCGTTCCGATGACCTTTTTTATTGAGTCTCCAATTTTTAATCAACTGGCGACCAGCTGGTGATTGGTGTCCGTAAGGGTCTGAATCGTCCCTTTGCTGTCCTTGTGGGTTACCATCTCCTTGCTGGCCATCACCATAGCCGGGGATGTAATAAGGACTGTCATAATCTTCGTGACCAACATTTATATCGTCAGGATTACCTGGTGGATTATACCACTCATTATCCATAACGCCTGAGCCAGGGTCTTCGGGCATCCCAACAACATCCATTTTTTGCCCCGGTTGTGGATTGAAATATTGCGACCACCGTCTGACATCATCGGGATCGTTGTTGTATGATGGGAAAACCGGACCTTGCGGTGGACCTGATGTTGGGTCTTTTGCCACAAGTGGTACGTCCCGTAGTCGATACGCAGGCCTCAGTGGTGGATTCCACTCTTGCTGTCCTTGTGGGTCGCCCGGGCGTTTCCCCGCATCACTTCCCATATTGAGGTCTCTCCATTTAGCAACCGCATCAACTGCCGCACTGGTACGATTGCTTGGATTCATCCATAAATCGGTAGTGACTTTCATTTTTGCATCATTTAATTTCTTTTCGTGTGACTCTGCTTTCTCTGCCCAAGCTTTTTTAACAGTATTCATCAATTCAATTGCTTTTTTAATATCGGCATCTTTGGTGGGTGTTCTATCAATTCTCATTCCAAATTTATTGGCAACTTTGTCTGCATCCTTTTGCAGCAAGTGTTGTTTCGCTTGGTTCAATCCATGATATATACTCTCAGCGTTATCATAGTCAACATTATTCAATCCTGGGACCTTACCGATAATTCTTTGGATTTCAACCATGTTGAGCTTGCTCGTTGTCCAACCATGCCCAACTTTTTTGTCACCACTTGGAAGTTTACCTGTGGTTGCGGATGGTTTTTGCACGAATGAAGATTTTCCGTCTGGGCCCAGACCTGGAGTATTCACCCCACCAAGACCACTAATACCATTCCGACTACTGGTTGCAGAAGAGGCGGAAATACTCACTTTTTCGGTGATTTGGTGATATGCTTCTCCAATACCACTAATTTGTTGTCTAGTAAATTTATTATTTTTTTCCATGTTTACCTTTCAGTATGTCTAATTGTACTTCTAATAATGCTCTTGCGTCTTCTAGTTCAGATGATATGTATTCATCTTCAATGGTATCTGCTTTTGCCCAACTGCACCATTGAACCATCACATATCCAATTGCTTGACCACGCTTCTTGATAGGTAAGAATGCGAATGTGATGACGTTACTACTTTGGTAGAATTGTTTACACCAAGAATCTTTCATATCTTCTACGATGTACATAATTGGTTCATCTTTGAGTAACAGATTTAATCCATCTATACAGAGGGACATGAGAATATCTTGTTTGTTACCTAATTCTGATGATACACCCTTGTCGAGTGATTCGTGGGTGAGGGACATCTTTTTCATTGAGATACCATCAAGAAATTCTCCACCATTGTGGAATTGAACTATTTGGGCTCTTGCACAATCAGTACGCACGCGCAATTCGGTGAGAGTTTCATGTAAACGAGTATGTGTCTTCCAGAAACAATTATCTGGAAGTTTTATTGACTGATTTTTTTCTTTCAAGAGCATTTTCATTTTTCCTCTATTGACCAGATAGTAAAATCCAGTTACTATTCCTGCTATTAGTGCGATTGCACCTGCACCCATGTCGAACCAAAAAGATGTGTTCATTCTTATTTCCCATTCTTATCTTTAATGATTTTCATAAAAGGTGTATCTTTTATGTATCGTTTTAGTAATTTCTCTGTGCCAATTTCCCCTGCACCGTGTTCTTCGTTGGTTTTTCGCCACTTATTGTTATCTCTACCACGATTGAAACTTCTGTTCACCATTCTTAGATTTTTTGATGAGTTGTTTAGTGGGTTTCCGTCTCTATGATCTAAATCCTTACCATCACCAACAGATGCTCTACCAGAACGAATCATCTTGTTTCGTGCATTGGTTCTTGCACTCCTTCGTTTTCGTTGTTCTGGTTTTGCACCATATTGCTTTAGATATGCGGCACGATTTGCGTCTGTTTCTGATGCACTTGCAGATGCATCACCGGCACCTTCTGGAATAATTCCAATTTTTTTATTGGACTTTCTTACCCTTTTCTTTCTTTCTTTTTCTTTCTTTCTTATTTTTGTTTGTGAAGAACTAGTATAAAACTTAAAATCATCTATTTTGTCTTTTATTTTGTCTTTCATGTCGCTTGCTACCGAATCGGTCACAAATTCTGGTTCTTGTATATTCTGCCCATGTTTTTTTACTTCAATTTTGTGTAAGTTTCTGCCAAAATTCTTTTTAATACTTTTTATTTTCCTTGCTATTTCTGGGTCATTTTTCCCCCCATGTACATAAAACCCCCCAATCACATGCCCCTTTTTATTGTGACCAGTAATAGAAATATTCTCTTCAACACCAGTCACAACATCCACCGCTTCGTTGATTTCAGAAAAGTATTGTAATTCATCACGCAAGTCACCGAAACTATCTGGTGGGATTTCCATATTTTCATATCCTTCAGTCCACCTAAGAACTTCTGGAATAACTTCTCCATATGAACCAAGAGATGGCATAATTTGTTCGTAAACATCAAAGTAGTCTACAAGAAGTTCTTCACCCTCTTGAATTTCTCTTGTTGCATATGTGTAAAAGTTGCCATCGGATTCTTTTATCAGTGCAACATTAGGAATGTGTTGAGAGTGATTGGTGAATCGACAGAAATCTGTTCGTTGAAATTGTGGTGCATTTTTATTCTCATTCAAGAGATTTAGATAGTACAATCCAACCGTATCATTTTCATTGATGTCTTTGGTTGCAAATGTTCCCATACCATGAGTAGATGAATCTTTGAATTCGTATGAATCTGTAATAGATTTACGAGATTTGTGTCCTTGCTTTTTCATCCAACCAGCAGGAGTCTTTTCAATTATTGATTGGAATTCTTCATTCACATCGTCTTTTTCCTTAAAAGTCATTATAGGAATTCGCTTCATCTTACCATCTATACGAACTATATTAGATTTGTTAGACGGTTTCATCATTCCTATATCTTGCCATGGAACTTCATTTGTATCTACATTATCGATTTTCAAATTTAAAGCATTCAATAGTCTTGCAGGGTCGCCCTTTACAGATTTAAATTCTTTTTCTCGTTCTTCAATATCGCCGGGATTTTTCAAATCATTTTCAAATGCCCTCTTCGCATCTTTTATGTCCATATCTTCTTTTATAAAGATGTTACTATATTTCAAGAATGGTTGAACCCCATCATTAATTGATGCATATGGTTTTTTGCTCTTTGGTTTTTTCTGACTGCGAAGTGCAATATAAGAAGGATAAACCCCTGTGGCTTGCTTTCTGCCCTCCCTCATTTCTTTTCGACCACTGCTTTTCAACTGAAAATTAAATAATGTTTCTTTAGCAACATCCATCAATAACTGTTCATCTATTTCTCTAATTGCAGAATTTGAACCGTCTGGTGACATAGTTAGGTAGTGTGTTGGCACTGCACTTGTACAACCGCAATCGGCATCACAACATCCACAGAATTTTATACATCCTGTCATTGCTTCATGTATCAAACCAAGAGTAAATTCTTTACTTTCATTTAGTATTTCATTCATCGAAGCGTTTAGTTCTTCTCTATATTCAGCACTATCATGAATTGCATCAATTACATTTTGGTCGTACCCTGCATCAGTTCCTTTCCAGTGTTCTGCCTTTGGTTCTTCTCCTTCTAAACTTTCCCAAGAAGTTGCACAGTCGGGATTAACATTGCCTAATTTATTTTTTTTACACTTTGAACCTGGTCCATATACATCCCAGTAATCTGGTTTTCCTTCTGCTCTAGTATATCTACCACCCGGTGTAAACCAACCCATAGGTCCAACACCTTTACCAGTTTGGAACCGCATTTTATTATGATCCATAATTAGTTTTACTAATTTGTCTATATTTTCTTTAGTTCCAGTTTCACTCTGCAACAAACTTTTACATTCTTCTGTTGATTTGCCCTCGCAGTGTGATATCATTTTACCAAATACTCCAGTTATAATTGCATTTGCTTCTTCTGGAGTTGGGGATAATAGTTGAGATGGTCCTGCTTTAACAGAAATGCCGCGTTCTATTCTTTCACCCTTTTCATTAATACCAACAAGAACAAGATCACTTTTTGGTGTGGCATTCGTTGCGTCGTTATCCAGCCAGTGTTTAGATGGTTTTAAACCCTTCATACTAGAACCAGAATGTTCCATGTGCCATTGCAGTTCACCATTAGGGTCAAGTTCTTCTATAAGAGGATTGATTGAATCTCTGACAACCCTTGCGGCCGCAGATTCTTCTACTATTCCATATTTTTCTACTCCACTTGTAATAAGTGTTGCACTATTGTCTAACATTTCCATATTGTCACTAGATACATTTCCAATTTCGTCTGGATGTCCCTGCATCCTGTTGAATTCTACGGCAACACCCGCTTCAATATCTACAGCCTTAAAGTCTGTTTTGTCTTTTGCACCATTTTTTAATTTTTGCTCGGCCATTTTTGCACGTTTCTTTTGAATTTCTTCTGGAGATGCTACAGAACCGTCTCCTTCTTGCGGTTTAAGTTGCGCGAGTTCATCCTTTGCTCTTGCAGTTCTTACCTTTGCTTCTGCTTCATCTGCATCTGCACTTGCAATACTTGCTGCGTTGGATGCGGCCACAACTTTTGGATCTTGTGCTGTTCCTCGAAGAGGATTGTCTTGTTCTATATCACCACTTTTGTTGCCTCTGCCCCTATCGTCACTCTTTGCACTTCGTTGTGCTTCCTTTTCATCTGCGGCCTTTCGTTGTTTTTTAGATTGTTCCTCTTCCCATCCAACCAATTCAGTATATGTTTTTGTTCGATGAAAATCTGGGTCTAATTCTAGTTTACTCGCTTCAGCTTTGTTTACCTTGCCTTTATTTTCGTTGCCTATTGAACCCATCTCAAGGGTATGTTTATCTGGTTTGTATGCACTCTTTACAATCAGTTCTTTTTTACCATCGTCGGTACTAACAATCAAAACATCATCCCACGGATTTGAAGTTGTTGCAGTTCGACTTGTTTCCTTTTCGTTTGCTTCTTTCTCTTTTGCTTTCTTTTCTCTATCTTTTGCAATTTGCCGTTGCTGTGTGATATCTGAACGAGAATATTCAAGTATGATTTCATTCTCAAAATCAATATTAATGTCTTCAAATTTTTCAATTGCTTTTGCTGGATCGTTTGTTGTCATTTTGGCTCTCACTCTTTTAAGTCGTTCTTTTTCAGATGCTCTTGCAGATGGTAGCAATCGTTTTGAAAGTCGTGCGATTGCTTTCTTTTTTGTTTTGAGTTTGTCTTCGATTTTACTTCGTTGTGAAAATGAAAGGTCATTCCAATTCACTCCTTTGATGAGTTTCTGACGGACTTTTGCAATGGCAGCCTTTTGTGCTTTCTTCTTGATTGCACCTTCTGACTTCTTTCGTTTCTCTTTTATCTTTCGTTTTCTAGCACGCCTCTTTGCAGTTCGTTTTGCATTTCGTGCCATTTTTCGTCTGGACTGCATTGAAATCTCGAAGATTTTTTCAATGTTGACTTTTTTCTTTTTCTTTTTCTTCTTTTTGAGTCCTTCAGTTCCCCATACTGCATTATTAACAGCAGGAATATCAATACCTTTACCACCCAAGTCAAAATCTTTGAGGTTTTGTTCTGATAAGAATTCATTGAACTCATCAAGGTTGAACCAACTCTCTGCAACAAATGGTTTGACACCCATACCTTTTTGTATTTTCTTGAACAGCATTTGAACATCATGTGTACTAACGCCAGATGGTATTCCTAATTGAAAAGCATCTAAGTTTCCTTCTGCGGCAGCACCGCGCATTTTGGATGCAGACATACCAGTAACATCATCTGCATCTGGATCTCGTTCTCCCGCAGAGATGACTTCAAAATTTTGAAATTTATACATTTTCCCAGGTCCAACATACTTTTTCATTTGTTTTCGGAATTCGGGAACCCTGTCACCTCCAACAACAAATACAACATCAGTATATCCTTGTTTGTTTATATGATCTAATGCATGAAATGGAGATGCAATCGAACCATCGACCATAACATTAAAACCTTTGAGAACTTTCTTCATAAATCGAAGTTTATCTCTTGGACTTAGTGGATTCTTTTTGCGGTCTTGGCTGCTGCTGCCAAATATAATGTGGTCAGCACCTCTACGCATTGCTTCTTGTTTTACTTTTGAAGCAAGTAGGAGATGTCCAGTAGTAGGGGGGTTAAAACGACCAAACGAGAATACAATTTTCTTCTTTTTCATCCTATTATATATATGAAATAGGAAGGTGCAATTTCTTGCACCTTCCAAAACCCACTGGTAGCAGGTATTTTTCTTATTTAACCACCTCCTCTGCAATGTTAGCAAGCCAGTGGGTTTTTATTTTAATTTGTTAGATCATTGATTCCAAGGGAATTTTTTGCTTACCCAATCCCATAGTGGTCTACCTATAAACGCCCCCGCAACAAATACTAATCCCATGAACCAGATGGTTCCAAAAAATCCTTCTACATTTGCTAATGTTATCATACTATTCCTCCTTTGGGGGTAATTTAGTTACTGTAAATCCTTTATGATGATTTCGCTCACCATTCCTTACTTGGTGCATTGCTGATTTATTCAAATCATTCTGTCTACAAAATTTGGAGAAGTTGTCAGTCAAGAACTCGACTCCATCCTTATTTATAAAAATATATTCTTTGCGTTCTTGTTTTTTCCTGGTATCTACGGTATTCTCTTTCCATAACCATTGTCTACCTTCTTGCTCAAAAACCCCACCATGTTCTTCAATGAACACATTTCGCCAGTGAGATGCCCTTGAATCTTCATTGCATTTTACCCAATCGCGGGTGTTTCTTTTGTTTACTAGGTCTTTATTCATGACAATATCTTTTCTGTTTCTTTTTTGTAGTATTTGATTGATTCATAAAGATTTTGAACATAATCTACTGGTCTTCCACTAAACACTTGAGGTTTGCAAGAGTCTTCGGTTGCCATAAGAATATTGAATTTGTGGATGGGGTTGCCAGTTCTTTCGTGCCACATTATTGCATATGCAGTTGCTTGGGTGAAATAGTTTTCTATATCTTCTGTTCTTTTGACTCTTGTTGATCCCTTGAAATCTATAATACACAATTCGCCATTATATTCTGCAACACAATCAACCCTACCAGCAAGACCCAATGTACTACTCCAAAGTGGCACTTCGAGTGCATGAACATTGTTTATTTTGTCAAGTTCTGGTTTCAATTGTACAAATAAACTGGCTACTGTTGGTGTCGTTGAAAGTAAGTCTATTTCTTTGTTGTTTAGGTAATCTTCAATAGTTTCGTGAAGGAGATTTCCCCTATTCAAAACTCTTTTGGATTCTTTTGGGTTGTTTTGTCGCCATTCTGCAAAGAATTGGCGTTTCTTCCATCCAGTTACAGTGGTAACACTTGGAAAGTGTTCACCTTCACATAGATAAAATCTTGCGCCGTTTTTGTTTGTTGTTGGTATATCGAAAAATTCAATAGGTAATTTGATATGATTAAATCGCTTCTGCATATTCATATTTATATTATACTCTCACTTTCAAAAAAATCAATGATAAATTATTAATTTATGCTATATTCACTCGTTGAGTTCTGTTCCTTCTGGGTCATAAGATGCTGCCAGTCGTCTTTGCTGGTCTGGCCCAATTGTTGCAAGAGGGGGACTAGGTTTCCGTGCGATGCGTTGCTGATCGATGCGGTCTGATGCGGCTGTTTGTGCATCAGCAGTGGATTGTGCTTGTGTTGCCATCGGATCTTTTGCTTGGCCTCCTCCTCCCATTGCAAGTCCCATCAATTTATATTTTAGATACTCTTTTCCGACATTTCCCGCAGCACCCAACGGATCTTTGACTGCATTTTTGAACGTTTCTGATTGCTTTACCTTTTTCAATAACGCACCGGAACCTTTTCGTATACCGAAGACATCACCAGTGCCCTTCTTTAACTTGGCATAATCACGCACTTTACTACCGAACGAAGGTTTTCCCATAATCGGGGTTTGCCTTGCAGGTGACAACGGAATCCCTGTTGGTCTTGGTGGACTAATTGCTGATGGGTACATCCGCTGAGGAGTAGGGTAGGAGAGGTTTTTTACTCCTAATTTTGCATGAGATTGTGCAGTTATTTTTGGTTTTCTCTTGAATACGCGTCCAGCACCTTTTAATAATCGTCCCAAAAATTCATCTAATTGTTGTTCATCTAATTGTTGAATAGATTTTCTCCAACTCGAAACCGCTAAGTTTTCTTGCCCTTCTGCAGTTGGTGCGAAGCCCAGACCGCCTTGCATTGCAAGATTTTTACCACCCATCCTCTTTGGCTTTGTTATCAATCTTTTACCAGTTGTTGCAAGTCTTTTAGCACCAGCTGTTGCGGCTTTTGCTATTCCTTTTGCTGCAAGACCACCTGCTGCTCTTGCTGCAAGACCACCTGCTGCTGTTCCTAATGCTCCCCCTGCTGCTGCTGCTGCACCACCAACGGCAGAACCCATACTCAACAGTGGTGCAAGAAGCGGTAAAAGAAATGCTGCTTCATCTAAGTCATTGGATTCGTCTACTACTGGATTTGGGATAATTCTGGTGGGTGAATCGGGGTCATTCTTTCTGCGATTAGAAAATTTATCTACAAGAATGTCAGCCAATTTCCACGTCGCAACAGTTTTTGCTTGATTCCTGATCTCCGGGTCCGTCACCGCTCTCGCACCAGCAGAGAAAACCTTTCGGCCAATTTTAGAGGGTATTTTCTTTGATTGCGCTGCGATTCTTTCCAGTCGTTTTGTGTTGTCAATATCAGTTTCCCTAGGGCCCTTACCCGTTGTATTAGTAGTGAGGGCACCGGCAGATGTATCTTCATATAAGTAACCTTTAGTTTGATCGTTTTTGCGAACATTAAACTGAGAGTCTTTCATCTCTGGGTTGTTTTGACTATTTTTTGCCCATTCAAGCCATTGGTTTCTATCAAACATGCTATTTCCTTACTATCTTAACCTGATATTGTCGTTTGGATTTCTTCTAATGTCTTTTGCCTCTGCAGCCGACTTTTTACGAGAAAGTTTTAATTTGAATCTGTCTATTATTTTTTGTAGTTTTTGTTTTTCTTTATATTTCATCATAGGAATCTTGTTTCTTAGTCGAATTTGATTCACATCATTAGCACCCAGTGATTCATCAAGAGGATCTGTCCACCCACCAAAATCATATCCTGATGCGATTTTGTCACATATTGCTGAAATCAAGTTATTGTTTGGTGTGTTTTCCATATAAACCTCTGATTATATATATAATATATCTTAAACCAAGAAAAAGGAATCTAATATGACTTATAACAGTGCAGTAGCAATATCGGCATCAACAACAGCAACCAACACAGTAAGAAACAAAGGTGTTATGATTGTTAATAATGGTAGTGGCGCGACTGAAGCAGATATTAATTTCACCACACCCGGTGGACAAGCAAGTTCAGAGGTAGTAATTAAAGGTGTTACCAATCACAACCCAATTATTATACCTATTCGTTTTTACAAAACAGGTGGTACTCAAACCAACTGTACAGTGTACGAACTAACTTAACCCTTCCACCGTCTTCCAGACATAGTGGTTGCTTTATCAATTCCTGCACGATATCTCTTGGGAAGACCCTTTTTAATTCTACCCATCATCTCACTCCAATCACCGCCAGTTTTGCTGTCTGGTGTTAGTGTGGAATCTACACCAATTCCTGGTGTTACTCCTGCCCAAGATTTGGTGACTTCTTTTTTGCCACATTCTGGGCATGGTTTTTTTGTGGGTTTCATGTCGTCCGCCATCATCTGGACGGATTCAAATAAGTGTTCACACGCATTACATCTATAATCATATGTTGGCATATTCACCTTCTTTCATTGTGTTGTTGTTGCGATTTTTCTTTTTTCTCTTGCGGTTTGGGGTGATCAAAGTCTAATCGTATCTGTCCCATTTTCATTGCATGTGCTCGTTTTTCTCTGTCCCGTCTTGGTAGTGAGGATATAACGTCATCAACATTTGATGCAGCACTTTGCGTTTCTCTTTCAACTGGTGCAACGCGTGGGTCTTTTGAATCTATAGACGGTCCTCGGTCTACTTTTCCTCTAATGGTTTTTCCGTGCATTCCTGTACCAATTTGTGATTGGAACACATTGTCTTTGCCTAATTGTTTCGTAGAAGAACCTGGATATTTAACTTTTCTGATGGGTTCATAGTCCTTTTGTCTAGCCATTGAAATGTATCCCGATGGATCACTTTTGCTAGATTCTTCTTCTTCTTCTCTTCTTGTAGATTCATCAACACCCTCTACTTTAGTACTATATCCTTTTTTCAGATTCGTCGCAATATTCCGCAATTTGGTAGATATTGACTTTCTCTGCTTCTGAAGGGGATTAATCTCTTTATTCGCAACAGCACCAATGATCTCACCGATCCTTTCGGATGTAGATTTTTTTGGTTTTGGTGTAGACGCAGTTGGACTTGCTGGGAAAAGTGTTTTCGGTGTTGATGATCGATCGAGAGGCATACCATCAGAGTCTACCTGTACGGTGGGCTTCAGTGTTCTAGCAGATTTAGCAGCCTTCTTCAGTTTCTTTATCCCTACGCTCTTTGCATCTGCTCTCTCTGCCGCAGTCGCAGTTGGTGAGGGGCCAAAAGGTTTTCTGCTCATTACTTTCTGTTGAAGGTTTTTCAAATGTTCAGCAGAACCTTTTCTAATAAGTTTTTTACCTTCTGGTGATCTTTGAATAAGTTCTTTATTTTTTCTTGCAATTTGTTGATTCGTATAACTCCTCCCAGTATATGCATCTGGCCTTATATTTTTTGCAATTGCTCTTCTTGCCAGAAAAACCTTCCTAGCGAGTTGATGACTAATTTCATTCAATTCCACAAATTTGATTACTGTTTCGGTCAATATCACCAAATCTATCGCAGCACGGTTCAATTGTTCATCAGAAGTTTCTTCGTTGAGTTGACCACCCAAATAACGATCAAAATATTCAATTACTTTTTTGTTCATTTTTTGTTCTCTTTATGTATTTCGTACCACTTTTTGATGGCCTCTCTATGATTGGCCGCTCCTTCTACTTCCATCTTACCACCCAAGTTAGTACCTCTCTTCTTCTGCATTCTAACCAATGCAACACCAAAAGTCAAGGGAGATTTATGTTTCCTAGCAAGATCTTCTACTTCTGCGGGAACATCTTCTGATAGTATTAAATATTGTATAAATGATATCATACTATATGTATAAAAAACAACCACACCAATTGGTGTGGTTGTGAGTAGTAAAGGGTTACTTTTATTTATAGATGGTGATCAGGTTGTCCCGGGCCAACAATAGGCATTCGTGAAGGATCAAGTGGTTCGCCCTCTACACGTTTTTTACCAGATTGGGTGAGTTTAAGACTACCTTTCTTACTTGGTTTTAAAGTTCTTATTTTGGTTGTACTATCAGCATACTTTTTTGGAACCCAAGTGGTTGGTATGCGTTTCTTTGTGCCATAAAGTAAGTCTGAGGCACCAGAACCACGCTCAATTGAAGCATTGCCACTCGTTGACGGCATCACAAAGTTTTTCGGTTTAATTATTGCTTCATCAACTGTCAAGTTTTTTTTTAAACCAACCGCATCGCAAACTGCTTCGCAAAGGTATATTAAATCTTCTACTGCTGTTAGAATATCTTGATCATTCGTATCTTCGGTGAGGTTATCGCCAAAGTAGTTTTCAAAGTATTCTAATACCATATCTGGTATTTCAACTTCATCATATTCTACGGAATCTTTTATTGGTTTTTTTATTGTTTGTTCTTGTGGTTTTAGGGTGTTTGCTGCAGGAGTAGTTGCTTTTTTATCGGCAGCCATTTGCTGATGCATCTTCTTGAAGTGTGCAGTTGCCGTCGGTTTATTCTCTTGCAATCTATCTTTCATTTGCTTGTTTGCTGGATCATCGTCCAATGTACCGTGAACTTGTTGTAAATGTTGTCTAAAGTTGTTAATGTTCATTAAATTCTCCTTGAATTATACATTATGTATAAAATTTGTTAATTAGATGCATTTGTGGGTTCGGTGTGTGGTGTGCTAATATCTTTGACACCTGTTTTAAACGCAGGAATATCTCTTTTTAGTTTTTCTTCTGCTTCTTGCCATTTTACTTTTGATTTTCTACCAACAGAATTTCTTTTGTCATATACTTCTCTTGCTTTCCTTGCTCTTGTACTAAACAAAGATTGTATGACATTTGGTTTTTTCATTACTTCGTTTAAATATTCTATAAATGATTTCATTGATTTTACCTTTTACCTAAAAGACCAGCAACTTTCTTTGCAATGTTTCCTGATCTGTCTATTGATCTACCAGACTGTTTGACTTGTATTGCTTTCTCACCACGGTTGATTATGATGAAATAGTCGCCATTTGCAACTGCACCCTTTGCTCGTTTGAAGAATAAATTCGCAAACTCTTGTTTTGCACCTTCGGTTGTTTTTTTCACTATTTCTGGTTTGAGTGATCTTGCTCTTGTTTTGTTTCGTTTTAGAGCAATTTTTACATCAGTCATAATGAATATAACATGGATGTCTTCTGGTTTATATCCCACACCGATAAGACCCTGTGATATGTTTTTGAATTCACCAGCGAAAGAAAATGTTCTATCAAACAACAAGTTTGGTAGGTTTTTATTCCCTCTCAATCCCCTTGTCATAGTCCTACCTTTTTTAGAACCCATCTTCGTGTCTCTCATAAATTGATGAACTTCACCAGCACCTTCTGGAGTGTTTGGGTTAATATTCGCCATACTTTTAAATGATTTCACACCTTTCTTACCGGCACGAATTATTAGTTCTTTCAGATCATCTGGATTTAGTATTTTATAGTTCGTAGTGTTTATGAATCTTCGTGTTGCAGTAGACTTACCACTTCCTGCACCACCCACCAAGAATATAACTTGACCGTACTTTGCACCCCTCTTAGGAGAGATGTACATTTCATTTAGATATTGCGTGAATGAAATCATCTTGGCGCCCTCTGGTTTTGTTGCATCATCTGTCGATTACTATACTCGTCATCGATAAGTTCAAGTGAACCCTTCTCTGGTTTTTCAAATGGATCGTCAATGCCTTGGTCAAGGTGTGCTAGTATCTCTGCCAATCTTTCTTCAATCATATCTACCTTTGGTGCAAGTACACTTTGCGTTGCTTTTATATCAGTAAGGTTCGCATCAATTCTTTGGTCAATAGTCTGTACACCATTCCATAATTGTAGTGCGGCGCCCATGAACACACTTGCAACCAATACGGTTACTGCATTACTTACTATCTTGTTCCAATCAAGTTTCATTTTTTCTTTCTTATCAACTTGTGGTTGGTTTCTGCATTCGGGTGTCCTACCGAGTGATGACTGTCATCAGAGTAGTGCCAATCTGGATGGTTTTTTAAACTTCGTTTCACTTGTCGTTTGTAAATTCTAGTTCTTTGACCAAGTTTCCCTGGTTCATGATGATCTCTATCTGATTCAGAATCGAGTTTCTGACTCGTCCAATGAAGTTCCTCTGCTTTGGTATGTTTCATATGATGCTTCATAATAGAATGCACCTTGGAAACAATCTTGGCTGCATGATGCGGTTTAGTGTTTTCACGTTGGATTTCCATTCTACCTGCATGCATGCTTTTTCCTTTTTCACTTACAGGTTCGTGGTCGTGAACGCCCCAAGAAACATGTTGTCGTCTTGGTTCTTTGCTGTCTCCTTTGTGTGTTCCTTCAAATTTCACACTAATATGCCGTTCACCGTCAGGATGTGGGAAGTGGTATGTTGTGTGATGCGCTCTCTCCCCATGCAGCCATTTATTCTCCGGCCCATCCCAAACATGTTTCTTGATGCCGTGTCTCTTTCCAACTTTATATGGGGTTGTTGCAACTTCTATGATGTATTGCATGAATGATTTCATTTCTTCTTTCTAGTCCATGTATGTTTAACAGTTTCAGAGTTGGTTGCAAGTGCATCTTTAGAATCATTAGAGTATGTCCAATTTGGATGAGGACTTCTCTCTGATTTTCTTTTCGTGATGTTGCCTTTTCTTCCCATGCCTGGTTTCAATTCGCCAGTATCTCTATCGTATTCTCTATGGGTTGTGGATGTTACTTCATTGGCTTTTGTCTTACTCAGGTGATGATGTAGTATCGAATGCTTTTTTGATTCGTGTTTCAGTTGATGGTGTGCTTTCGTAGTACCTCTTTTGGACAGGACTGCGGGTTGTGCAACACCGGCATCACCAATCACAGGGGTTGAATGCCATCGTTTAAAATCTCTTTTGTTATCGTGTACACCAGTAATCATTTCTTCGGAGTCGTGGTGTTTTTTGTGTTTTGCTTCGTGTGATGTGAATTGAACAGAGATATGCCGTTCTCCATCTTCGTGTGGATGGTGGTAGATGGTGTCTCTTCTTTCGTTGGTGTGACTAGGAGTTACTCTTGTGACTTTACCAATACCAGACCTGTTTCCTCGTCCAACAGTATGCTTTGTAGTCGTTGATGATTCTATGATGTATTGTATGAATGATTTCATTTCTTTTCTATCCGTTTGTACGTTACACTATGCATAGAACCATCCATTCTTCTTCTTTTTTTAATATTGTGCAATTCATATCCATGACTAGATGCAAGTCTGTGCATCACTCTCTTATAAATGTTTGCTCTTGCTTTGGGGTTTTTGGTCTTTCCTGTTAGATTGTGGGTTTCTTTGTGTTCAACATCATAACTAAAATATTTTGGCTTTTCTGTTCTCAAGTGATGGCTTCCTGCATGAACTGCGTGTCCCAATATCTTCATTGCATCTTTTGGTGATTGTACTCCACTTCTTTCCTTGTCGCCAGCAACAGAAAAATGGAAGTGACTTTGGAAGTTTGGGTGGTGTTTCTTTTGAGCATCTCCGTGGTCTGTAAAAATTTCTACATGAGTTTCATGACCACCTTTGTGCGTAGGATGGGGATATTGATAATCATGTATGGAATCTCCCTTTGGATTGTGCCTAGACTTTTTATGGTCCCACCTTGAATACTTATGCTTCATCTTTTTCTTGGGATCATCAGTCACTACTTCTGTGATGTATTGTATGAATGATTTCATTTCTTTTTCTTCTTCTTCACATAGTGTTGGACTACCCCACCTTTGCCTGTTAGTTCTGGTGCGTGTCTGTATCCTAGTTTGTCTGCACTTCTCTTGCCCATTTTATGGTAGATGCCGTGTCTTGCGCCTCGGTTTTGTCCACCTGCTTCATCTGGGTCTGAAACAAATATAATTGCATCTGGCGATTCGTTCTTGATGTGATGCTTTATAACATGATGCACTTGAGATAATACCTTTGATGCTCGTTTAGCACCCTGTGCGCCTGTTCTTGTGGTGTACCCATGAGTGTCGGCAAAGTTTATTGTAGACACCTTATGACCATCTTCAGTGCGAGTATGCATAGTGGTCTTATAATTTCTTCCATTGGGATGTTTTATGTGATAGTTGTGTACATGATTTCCACTACCCACACCGAGTGGCAACTTTTCATGTTCAAACTCAATATCCTTGGGTTTTTCAGTCACTACTTCTGTGATGTATTGTAAGAATGATATCATTTCTTTGTCACCCTTGTATGCTTAACCAATACCGAGGCACTATCCTGTGCCTTTTCTGTTGTTTTAAACTTTTGGTTGGTATGTTTTGATACACTTTTCATTATACGACCAAACATGTTTACTTTGGAATTTCTATTCGCCCACTTCTTTTTGTTTTCGCCTGTAGATGTCGTAAAATGATAAGAGTTTGGTCTATGGGTCGAATCGTGTCTTACCATTGTTTGTGCTGTCCTATCTCTGAACTCTAATGCCTTTCTTATTGCATGTTTTCCTTTTGCACCCTTGCGTTTCGTTTCCCCTCGACTTTGCACCGAGACATGATGGCTGCCGGTTTGGTGATTATGTTGTATCAGAATTTCTGTACCATCATCGTGTGAGTAATTGTGGTATGTAAATTTGTTTGGTTTGTCCTCTATCTTATTATAGGTGGCTGGTTCGTACTTGTCGAACTGAACTTCTTCATTAAGATATTGGCGAAATGATTTCATTTCTTCTTACCACTTGACTTGTAAATATATCTTAGTTCACCAGTGTGTGGTTCTTCGTGTGTTTTGTGATGTTTATATCCATGGCGTTTCATCAACCTTTTAGCCATTTTATGATATGTTTGTTTTCTTGCATTTGGATTTCTTCCACTGTCCTCATCCTCTTTACTTGCATGAAAAGAAATGTAATGTGTTCCGTTCTTTTTCATATTAGGTTTGACTACTGTGTCTATATGGTGACCGATTGCATGGGATACATTTGAGAGTTTTTGGGATGCTGACTTCACACTTTCTTTGCCGGTTCTATGTTCTTTACCACCAACAACGAAACTGACATACGAATGATGTTTGCCTTTTATTCCAGTACGCTTGAATGGTTCTTTCGCTGCATGGTTGAAATTTACATGCTGGTCATGGTCTTTATAATGATATTGATGACTTGTGTTGGACAACTTTATGTCAAACCATTTATGGGTGCGAGCATCATGATGAAAGTTTGGGTCTTTCTCGACCTCAGTTGCAACTTCTAAAATGTATTGTCTAAATGATTTCATTTTCTATCCTCTAAATTTATAGAATATTCAGAAGTGTGTGAATGACCACTTTCTCTGTTCCAACCACCACCAGACCTTGCAGTCCTGTGATGTTTCCAACTTTTCATGAATGAATGACCAGACGGATGTGATTTTGTTTTATATTTTCCCGGCACTTTTGTTTCTGCTGCATTGTGTGAAGTAGTCAAGATTGCCTTATCATCACCAGACATCTGCACCGCTCCTTTTTCATGCTCTCTCTTATGTATTCCTTCACCCTTCATCACTTGGTCGTGTGTGGCATCGTATGCATTCCATACAAACGAATGGTGATTTCCTTCATCATCTTTATAGTGTAAGGTTCGCAACCCCCTCTTGCTTTTCTTCAATGCGGTAAGTGTTTGTTTCGTTGTGGGGTTGTGATGACCCTCGATTCTTTTACTACCAAGGTAGTTATCGTGTGTAGCTATTTTGGTAGCAGGCATTTCTTCAAGATATTGTATAAATGTTTTCATCTTGGTATATCCTTCAACAGTTGGCCAACTTCTGCACCTGATAGTTTCTCATCATCACCAAGTATATCTTCAAGGTCGTGCCAAAGTTTCACATATTGGTATTTTTCTAGCATTTTGTATATTACATTCTTTGGTAATCTGTTGTGAGTACCAAATTTCACTATCTCTTTTGGTGTCATTTCTCTTTTGAATTCTCCCTGACGGTCTTTGAATATTCCTTGTCCCGTAGAGATGAGGATTTTTATATCTCTCTCTAGTTCTGCCAGTTTCTTTTTCACCATACCATTCAAGTTGTCAATGTCATCTTTGTCTAATTCTTTCAGTTCTTCATAGTCTACTATGTCCCTGTCCAATTCACCTTTGAGTATATCCATCTTTTGTACTCTTTTGGTGAAGTCATTCATATACTGGTCTACGCTGAACGCCTGTTCGGGCGACCGTTTTATGAAACTCGCAGTTGCAATATCATATACATTATCTGCCATTTCATTTGCTTTGTTGTATGTCTGTTTATCTGTGATTACATAATAATTCACAGGATGATTGGTGCCTGGAAAGTTCTTGCCGTTCACTTTGCTCACTAATTTTCTCATCTTTGTGGTAATAGATTCTCTATTCTTGGGTGGCATATCAAAAAACAAATTCACATCAAGGTCTGCATCTTTCCTATATTGCTTAGTGAGTATACTACCAATAAGACAATGCTTCTTTATTGGTGCAAACTTCTCAAACACTTTCATACCGTTCTCTATGAATGCCACCACTGAAGGTTTGAGAACGGGGTCGTTTGTGTTGAACTTATCAAATATTGTCTTGGAGTAATGCTTTCGAGGAATGTCGATGATTGATTCTCTGAGATATTGTATAAAACTCTTCATATGATATATATACTATCGAGGAGTCTAGTATGCAATATAAAGAATTCACAGAATCACATTCAAAAAACTTAATTGAGCAAATCAATTATATTATAGAAACACATATGATTGGCAAGACTGTCATTGTGAAAGGTAAGAAAGGAACGGTACTCAAACAAGTCGGTTCAGACGGTAAGACTGAATCAGATGAGATTTATCAAGTGAAGTTTGAAGATGGTACTGTTGCAGATATTCCTGCAAGGGATATGGAAATGCAAGGTGATGACAACAAGAAGATTGGCGAGAATGAACTAGAAGATATTGTGAATGAGAATTATGACAAAAAGGGTTTATTGAAAAAAGGTTTGACTCATGCCATTTACTCCAGAGGACCTTCTGGACAGATACACTTTACTCACAGAAGTCCACGCATCGCAGATGCCAAAGCAAAGATGTACACAGATGCTATTCAATTCAAAAAAAGACCATCCCGGATTTGGTGTAATGATAGTACCACATGGAACACCTAATGGAAAGTCTGTTCACAAAGACCATGAAAAATATTATGGTAAGACTGATGGATGAATGGGAACATCCAGAATATTTATACTAAAAAGGAAAACAAGACATGCAAGAACAAGTACTAGAATATTTTGAAAACTACTTTGGTGGGACTCTAAACGAAGATACAAAGAGTGAAGACATCTTGAAAGCCATTCATGATTTGATTGATTTGACTGAGGCAGTTTGCGATGCGGTTGGGTTGGATGAATACCTGCACCATTCTCAAGTACAAGAACCAAATTATAATAGTATAGATTCTATGTTTAGTCATGAATCTGAATTTCGTGACTTCCCCAAATCATATAATGCAAAAAGAATGAAACCCTTGGGAGTATCTAAAACGGATTTTAGGAAAACAAAGAAAAAATTAAATCACATCCATAGTAGAATGAAAGATAGCTATGGTAGTGACTTAGAGAGTGATTCATTACGGAAACAAACAGCCATAGAAAAGGGTTGGACTCGACAATAGTGGTGTGGTGGGTATCCTAGAAAACTTTGTTTACGATAACGCCAATTGAGAAATTGGTGTTTCTTTATAGGGGTATTAGGGAATTAGAGGCAATAAAGAAATATGCCGATAATTAGGGGGTCTATGGTAAGTTTGGCCTGTCATTCTGACAGGATTAAATTCTTTATTTGGACCACGAAACACATCGGAATCTTTTCTAAGGTGCTTGCATTATCTTTCCCCATTGTAGATAACAAACTAATATGCGTATCAGAACGATAGACACAATATCCAACCGTTTTCATAGTGGGACAGGGTTTCTTAGCCTCGCGTAATTGTTTCTTTAGGTCATTCCAACCGACATCACCGATCTCTTCGGCATCTACCCATATCACTTCAACAACCTCATATTGTAGGGGGTTCTTCATATATTATATATGATAACAGATCAGTAATATTACTGATCTGCTACCTGTTGAACTCCCCTGAGTTATTTTGAAAGTGTTGAGGCGAAGACATCGATCATCTTTGTTGCGATGATCTTATTTGTCTTCGTGGTATTTGCTGCTTTTGCAAATGCATTCTTGATTTTCGCATATGAAGCATCTTCATCAAGGGAATCCATTGCGGTTGCATCATCTAAGATATTGGCTTTGATGATGTAGCATTCGTCATATCCAGTTTTTTCTTCTGATGCGACTGCGTAGTTTGACTTCTTCCATGAAGCACAAGCACCTGCAATGTCATCGTCAGTGAAGTATGAGTATCGCAATGAGTTCATGCTTCGTTGCTGGCTAAGGAAGATACCGATTGTATTGCAACCAGTACGATCTTTTAGGATTTCAAGGTACAAATTAGTTTCCTTGAATGAGTTCAGATAATCCTTTTTAGTCACAGGATCGTGAACCCACGCTTCGCACTGCCAACCGGGACGAACACCCATTCCGTGTCCCTCACCATCAGTGAGAAATACTGCGTTTACGATCTGAACGCCGGTTTCTTCTTGAAACCTTGGTACAAGGTCAAATGCAGTTACGATTGCTTCGTTCAATGGGGTGCAACCAAGACCAAACCCACTTGGAGTCGATACACCGTATCTTGAAGTCGCAAGCATATACAAACGGCGAACTGCGGTTCGATATTCTTTCCTATTCATTTTGGATGAAATGAAATTCAACAAACTGAATGTGTGAGGCGTTATTTGATTTGAGACACCTTCTTTTGTATTGAATTGGGGAGCATCTTCTGTTGAATCATCTGATGTGTTGAGATCGTCTCGATCTGAAAATGCGTAAACTTCAAATGGGATGTTCACTTTGTTACAGAATTCTGTAAGAATGAAAAGTTGTTCAACAGTATCTTGAATGATTCCACCCATTGAACCAGACCAGTCAAGGAAGAAAACCATACCATGATTCTTTCCATCGGACACGACTTGGTTGCTTTGGAAGATGTCTTCATTCCATCGGTAGGACATCATTGCAGTAGTATCAAGAACACCACTTTTTGCGATTGAAGTCCTGCGGTCTACATCCGCTGATTGCTTCATCATAAACTGCGATACCATATGATTGACTACTGCTTTTTTACTGTTCAAGAAGGAATCACACTTGCCATCAATTTCTAATTTGGTTTCTAAGTAGGCCTTTTCGTATTCATACGAAGTACTTTCACTTCCATCTCTGTCGCGCAATGATACTACATGATCTTCCCAAATCTTATCGATTGCTTTGTGGTCGATGATGATTTCATCAAGATTCATTGATGACGGTAGAGTGTGATAATCACGATGCTTTCCATTCTCATCAATTTGGTTGCGTTTGCTTTGTTCAAATGCGGTTTGAGTCTCTGAAGGCAATCCACCAGAGTTGTTTGCATAATCATCGTAATCGTATGATCCTACACCGTCTTCGCCATCGGCCCTGACAGCGTTTTCACCGTTTTCACCGTTCTCATTGTTTCCGTTGATGTCATCGATGTTCGTGGTTTCCATAGGTGAATCACCTTGACCTTGACCTTGACCATCTTGATCTTCTTGACCTTGACCATCTTGACCTTGACCATCTTGACCTTGACCTTGACCCGAATCCGATTGACCTTGACCATCTTGACCTTGACCATCTTGATCTTGACCATCTTGACCTTGACCTTGACCCGATTGATTTTGTTGTGCTTCTTGTGGGTTGTTTAGTTCCCAATCAGCAAGAAGTTCTTTTGCGAGTTCCACGACTTCAGCGAAAGTTTGCGTGTTCGCCATTCGTGTAACATATTGCTGTTCGTCTTGTGAGAATGGTACTTGAACGTGACCAAACAAACCGAGTTTGAATTCGATATTCAATCGGTCGATCAAGTTCATTTCTGCAACATCTTTGCCGGCTAATTCAAACAAATCTGATGCGTGAAGTTCACCATATGCACGACTAAAATCTTTACGAACACCGGGGTATCGTTGTTTAATCATGCGTTCGATGCGAGCATCTTCAACAACATTGGCGACTTGCATAAAGGCACCAACATTTTCGACTGTTTGGATTTCTGCATCCCATTCATCGAATGGTGTATTCAATGCGTGTGATACTTCGTGAGCGACGAGCATATCGTACATGCTGTTGGACATATCTTTCCACACTGGTAAAATAAGACATCGATTTTTAATGTCAAATGATGCAGTCTCAGCGGACGCGTTATGCTCGACTCGAATATCTTCGGTCGCCATACATTTTGCTAATAGGGATTTTGAGGTCTTATTTACGGATTTAGGGGTATTTGTGTTCAACATATGCTGTATTGTACCAGAAAGGGGGGTGTTCCGATAGGGGTAGCATCGACTTATTTGGGACTATTTTCAAATGACTGACATAATGGTGTCAGTGGACACCTAAACCCTTGCCATTACTCGACTTACGCTGTCAAACGCTGTCAAAAACGCTGTCAGGGGACCGCCAAGCGTAAGTCCTTTGGTACCAAGGGTTTACGGACTTATCCACAATTTATCCACAAAGGGGGTTTTTGACCCAAAAATGGGGTATGGAATATAGACCAATTTGGGGCATTTTTGCGTTATAAGTCCTTATTTGACAATGGCTTATGCCCACTGACACCATTATGTCAGTCATTTGAAAATAGTCGGAAATAAGTCGATCCTACCCCTATCGGACTGACTGCTTTTCTGGTACAATATGCATATCGAATCTAGTAAAAAGTCACTTTTAGGAGCAAATAACAATATGACAAATAATTTAAAACCTCGACAAATCGAATTCATTGAAGCATTATCCGATGCCGGTTGTAGATCAGAACTCACTTTTGCAGAAATGCAAGAAGTTTGTGATTCTTCCGGGATTTACAAAATGCCACCTTCGTGGATAACTCACGATACGGATCGCAAAGTCCGTCGCGGTGTTTATGCGATTCCTGAAATTGATGGCGTTGCCGTTAGTCCTAAAAGTGCGGTTGCTCCTGTACCTGCCCCTGTTGTTGCTACTGCACCACCAGTTGTTGCGGGTGCAGTTGAGCAGACCGTTCCTGCGGCGATTGATATGACGATGGGGATGACTGGTGGTGAACGCCAAACTCTCGTTCCTGCGAAATTCAGTGGTTATGTAAAATGGGGTCATTACAACGATATAAAAACTTGGTTGAAATCTGACCGATATACTTCTTTGTTTATTACGGGTCTTTCTGGAAACGGAAAAACTTTGATGGTCGAGCAAGTATGCGCCGACTTGAAACTTGAATGTTTCCGAGTCAATTTGACTTGCCAAACCGATGAAGATGATCTTCTTGGTGGTTTCCGCCTAATCAACGGTTCAACCGTTTGGATGGACGGCCCTGTTACTCTTGCGATGAAATCGGGTGCAATTTTGTTACTCGATGAGATCGACCTTGCCTCTGATAAGGTTATGTGTCTACAATCCGTCCTTGAAGGTAAAGGCGTTTACCTCAAGAAAATCGGTCAATGGGTTACACCCGCAAACGGTTTCAAGGTCGTTGGTACAGCCAATACTAAGGGTCGTGGTGATGACACTGGGAAATTCCGCGGGACTGGCATTATGAATGAAGCATTTCTTGAACGATTCAAGTACACTTACGAACAGCCATACGCAACTCGCGCAACTGAACGCAAGATTTTGACCAAAGCCGGTCTCGCTGATTCTGACTTTTGTGATTGTCTCACCAAATGGTCTGAGATCATTCGTAAAACCTATCTTGAAGGTGCCATCGATGATGTCGTTTCGACTCGCCGGTTGGTGAATATCGTAGAAGCATTTGAAGTGTTTGACGATAAGAAAAAAGCCTTGAAACTTTGCCTTGCGCGATTCGATGAGGATACGCAAGATACATTCTTGAATCTCTACGACAAAGTAGATGCCGATACGGATTTCAACGGTGAAGAGACTACTGTTGAACAAGTAGGAAATGAGTGCCCATTTTGAGTACAACTGAACTCCACTCAAAAGATTACTGTCTAATCAATCATGACACAGGATGCCAGTATATGTTCAAAGACCAAAATGCTAATCTAGTAATCGTGTACATCGATGATGGACACGGATGGCGTACATACGATAATGCGAGGGTTGGTGGAAACTATGAAACGCCACTTGCAAGAACATTTTGGAACTCTCTCATAAAACAAGGATTTACAACTAACTATGAAACCTAAAGAAATAAGAGAATTTAGAAAGACCTATACCAAGTACGAAAAAGAATGCGTATTTGAGGGGTATAAACTTGCCGTCCTCTTTGATGAGAAGGATGATGTCAAACGATATGGTGGACGATGGAATCAAGAGGAGAAAACTTGGTGGATGCCGGCAAATAAACTTCTTGACCAAATACACGACAATGGTACACTGGTTCGGGACTGGTTGAACGATAATGAAATGATTGTGGGACAATATGGCGATTTCGATCTGAATGAACATAGGGAAAATTACTTCACCAAGAGTGGAAACAAATACACAGAATATAAATTAGGTACAGAGGGACGCGGCTTTTGGCAAGTACGAATGTTCTTTGAAGAAGAAGTAACGACTTTTACATATGAAGCAACAACAGAATACCTTACAGTAGAAAACGGCCGCAAACGATGGGACTATCTCATCGAAAACGGTTATAACCGAGTAGAAAACTCTTGAAATATAAAGGAAATATGATACAATGAGCAATATGAAAGATTACATGATGTGGTTAGACGATAGAGGAATCGCCAGTTGGGCTTCCCCTTTACACAATGAACTAATCGTCCCGGACGAGGTAGACATTTATGCTGAAGAAATCGTAAACCAATACCAAAACGATACCGCATGGCATCGCCCCGGACTTGAAGAGGACGATCGCGAAGATATGATCGAAGATGATTCAGAAGATGATCTTGTGGATGATGACATCGGCGATGAACTTGATCTCGATTATCAAATGGGACTTGTAAGCGATCTCTTAGAATCACTTTTTAGTGGAACTCCTACTGCAATCCGATTCGCAGAAACCTTAGAACTAGATCACCTAGAAGAACTATGGAACACGCGAACGGTGTTGAGGGAACTCATGGATTACAACGATTCCACTGAACATCTCTTTGAGGCAGATGGGGGTCTTACAGGAGAAGCACAAAACTACTTACACGATTTAGATGCCAAAGGAGAATTCGTATGAACGAAGCATATAACAATCTAACAAAAACACAACAGAAGTATGTGGATAGCATCCGCTCAATTGGAGAGGGTTGGGGATATGACTTGACCAAAGCCAATTGGACTCGTAAGGAACTCGTAGCAATTTCAATGATGCGTCAATCAAATGACGATGTACCGAATTGGATTGTAAAGGACAAATCCCGTAGGGTATCCAGAGGCGTTTACTTCATTCCCGAAGTTGCTCAAACGTACTTGGTGCCGCGACGTTTTCAGCATTTGGAGGCTGGGCTTATCGAGGACGATCCGCAATCAGATGAAATACTCCAAGCAGTAGAGGAACTAAACATATGAAACATTCACCAACAACCGTCTCGGACATCTTGAACGACTTGATAGAAGTTGACGAAGAAATCGATAACCTTTTACTCGTAGGGCAACAAGTTTCCCTTATAGAAACCGCAGGTGAACTCTATAATCATTTACGCTCGTTGGTTACTGACCCGTATCTAACAGAAGCAGAATACAAATGGGTATGTTCCATTGGTAAAAAATGGAACACTACGGTGGAAGAGTATCGCAAGCAACACCCCGAACTTCGCGACGGTAATACCGCTATTGATGATCTTCTTGACCACCTCTTTGACGGTGGTGGTCTTGAAGATGATCTAGATGGAGATGGTGTCGAGGGTTGGAAGGACTCATGATGCTCGTTGGACACCTTAGAACTTTTGTGTACGAATGGTGGAAACAGTGCCACAGAAAGCGGGACTCCTATTCGTACGGCCTGCTAGCAATTTAATTCGGAGATAAAAAATGACCACAGACCCACGCAAAACAAGCAAAACAAGCAAAACAAGCAAAACAAGCAAAGAAACCACTATGGAACAAAATACAAACAAACAAGAAAACAAATCATCAATCGGCACTATTGCACTGGCACTTCTTGGAGCCGCACTGACGGCAGCAGTAGTCTCAAAGATCGCAAAGAAATCAAAGAAAGAAAACATTGCAACACTTCGTGATCTGCCAAAGGATTGGTAGCCAATAGCCAATAGCCAGTTGAACGGATTTGACCCGACTTGACACGCACTGAGAATTATGGTACAATATACAACACACCACACAAAGGAAATTATGGAACAACACGAAACAATTCAAAAACTAAATAACGGCATCTGTGAACTTATTTACACAGATCAATCTTCGGTCGAATGCTCTCTCATGGGAACTTTGGCTCCTCAACATCTGCCAGATAACATTTTGTCAGAATGTCTTGATCTCTTAAATAACGAGAACAAAGCAGGGGTGGCGCTGTCAATTTTCGATGTGAATGGCGAAAAGTGTACGAGTATCTTTTGGGATTCTTTGATCGATGTCGAACAACTCACAGGAGAGGGTGCAGAATGCAATCGTGCGAAACTCAGACCAAGTGGCGAATATTTCGAACAATTGGCTTTGTTCCCTGAATCTGATGAGGATTTAGAATATCCAGAACCATGTTTGGAAGAAGATTTGTTGGATTGAACTGACGGAAAAAAATGCGAATGAAAAA
>Ga0208012_1000162_pt1 | contig 27434 bp, 39 predicted proteins | sample 15BtaG_FD_184090 | JGI IMG/M metagenome (GOLD analysis project Ga0208012, IMG submission 184090) | Marine viral communities from the Subarctic Pacific Ocean - 15B_ETSP_OMZ_AT15312_CsCl metaG (SPAdes) (version 2) | ecosystem: Environmental > Aquatic > Marine > Oceanic | place: Pacific Ocean... | reverse complement strand
TTCTTTGCGTATCTGGTCATTACGCCCTTGCGGGGAGTAAAGTTAACCGGATCGTAAACAAGCGGTGTCATGATTAACGGAACATACGGTGCGTATACAGCGCCGGTTTCAAGGAAGTTACTTCCCCTGAATCCCATTAAGATGTCATTTTCTAACATATAAGGGTTTTTGTAAACCGTATATCTGTTATTCAATGAACCAACTTTCTGTACACCCATTGCGAATGAGTTGTTAGCTGCATCACCATCTGTATCTGCTGCGTATCCAGGAATACTCTCGATGATAGTGGCTGTTTCAGGTGAAATCACGATGAAATTAGCACCACCTCTAAGAGTTTTCTGATGGATTGTGTTAGATACTGATTGCAGTTTGTTCCCAAGAGTCTGGAACCACTCACCTTTTGTGTAAGCGTTGGAATTACCCGACACTTCACTAAAGATTGAATTAGTGGAATCATACTCAAAACCAACTTTAGCTGACCAATATTCGGTCTTTGCGTCTGCGTTCTGTTTCAACATATCAAGTATTTCCAAATCAATTTCCATTGAAATGTACTCACTCAACATAGAAGTAAGTTCTGCTTCTGCATCAACACTATGGTAAGCGTTAAGGTCTTGTGCCAACTCAGGAGTCCATATTGCTTTCAGTTTACGAGTCTTAGCGACTATGCTAACTGAACGTAATGCAATATCGATTTCTGGAATATCAACATCATCACTCGTGCTTGGAGCAGGAGTTGTAAAAGTTGATTGTTCAAAATCACCTCTTGATGTATCAGCTGGTGCTTTATGATAAGCAATTCCAATTGCTGTGCTACCAATAGTACCATCTGTAGACTTCACGAAGAAGTATACATTTGTTGCATCAGTATAAGTGTATGCAGGATAGTGTGCTGAAATATCAGAACCACTAACTGCGAATGCGCGTGCGCCTTCCCAATCTGCTGATGTATCAAATGATTTTGCTACAGTAAGTTTGACAATCTGGTCTGATGCTGTAGTAGCAATAGACGAACTCAAATCAGGTTCAAATTCAACTTCTTTCCAAGAAGCTGAAGCGGCTGCGGAAGGAACTGCAGTGACTGTTTGATCATTCACTGAATATCCAAATTTGCCTGCACCATAGAGACCACCACTTGCATCTGCGTTAGATGCGGAAGTGTTACCATGTATGTACGAACCTTGAGTATGTTGTCCAGTTTGAGCTGTACCGTATTTAAAGTCAAGATAGAAAATTAGACCACTTGGTAGATTCATCGGCTGTACGCTGACGAAATCTTGTGCTGCTAATTCACCAAAAATGCGACGTACCAAAGGTAATGCCACACCTGACCACTCTTCTGAATTCGAAGCAGTACCAGTTTTAGATGATTCATCTATCAACTGACGTGCTTGGTTTTCAAGAAGAACTGCCATTCCGTGTTGTTTATTGCTATCTTCAAGACCTTCAAGTAATCCAGTAGGCTCCCACTTGTTGACTAACTTTTGGGTTTCTGCTAAACGACTACGTTGAGAATCATAGCTACCCATCAATTGCTCGATGGATTGTAAATTATCTGCCATTTTTTTTCTCCAAAAAAATCGTTAAGATTTATTTATTGTTAATTGTTATAGAATATTAGCTAACTTCTGAAATCGTGACTTCATATCAAATCCTTCTTCAATCACCTTCGGTGCTGATTTAGGTTTGGTAGAAGCAACTGCTTTAGAAGCGGTGCCTTTATTCTCTTTAATTGGTTTTGGCGTACTTGCGTTTGCCGTTTTGCTACCAAAAGATTCTGCTAAAGTGGCGAATACCAACTTAACTTCTCTTAGGTTTGCTGCTCTATCGAAAGTTTCTACGACTTTCAACTTCTGTTCATTAGTTAAACCGTGTGCACGGAATAATTTGTTAGTAAACAAAAGTTTAGCGTTAAGTAAGTTTACTTCATTCAACTTACCACGTAGATACTTCACTACCTTGCGGTGCTCATCAAGATCTGATGTAAGTTTAGAAACTGCTTCAGCTTGTGCTTCTGCATCTTCTTCTTCATCATCACCTTCTGAAAGTGCTTTCAAGATTTCTTCAAGGTCAATGTCCTCTTCAACTTCTTCTTCTTCTTCTTGAACTTTAGAGTATGTTACTCCATTGACTTCAACTAAATCATCCACTTCTTCATCATCTGAATTTTCGTGACCTGCTGCTGGTGCGTCTGCGGCTGCTGGTTCTTCCGAACCTTGTCCGACATCAGACGAATCTGCTGCAGCGTCGGCGACTTTGTTGTCACCATCACCAATATCAGAAGATACATCGTTTTCTGCTAATTCAGCTTCATCAGCTGTTTCAGCTTCATCCGAAGAAAGACCATCACCTACTTCACCTTCTGCGTAATCTTCTTCGATTTCACCTTCTTCGGCTTCATCTTCGAGTTCACGTAGAATAGATTCGAGGTCGAGTTCATCTTCATCTTCCTGTTCTTCAACAGGAGCTTCAAATTCCTCTTCATCTTCTTCAGATACGACTGGTGCATATTTTACACCATTGATTTCAATCACACCTTCTTCAGCTGGAAATTCTTCTTCAGCTTCTGGTTCAGAAAACTCATCACCAGGAACTTCGTCCTGTGCGACAAGTGGTTCTTCTTCAGCGGGAATTTCTGCTTCTGGTTCTGAAAATTCATCACCAGGAACTTCGTCCTGTGCTACAAGAGGTTCTTCACCAACTTCAGGTTCAGCTGCTATTTCGGGTTCTTCTTCGGCTTCAGGTTCTTCACCTTCTACTGGTGCTTCTTCTGCTGCTTCTTCATCACCTTCTAATTCGTTCTGAATCTTGTCTGAAAGCATGGATTGAATGCGGGGAGTGAAAGCTTCTTCAAGAGCTATTTTAGCATTTGCAAGTGCCGTTTCTCTGACTGCTTTAGCGTCTGCTATTGCGTCTTTTAAAAGATCATCCATTTTTAATTCTCCATTAATTTATCATAAAACAAATATATTCTTCGAGTTCGACCTGCAAAGAAATTCGTTTCATGTTTTTTAATTTTGGATTTAATAAAGTTATTAGGAACTTTAATGTGGTTTACATTATCGGTATGTCATATACGATTGAATGACATATTCTTGTGTTATATATAAATATACACAAATCGAAAAAACATTACTTTTTATAAAATATCTGTTCTTTCTTAATTTTTTCTTTAAGTCCACTTGTTGGTGGTTCTCCACACCAATCTGGATTAAGCTGTCTTTGCTTCATCCATTGACGAACCTTACCCAACTTTTTCTTAGTAGCTCTTTTTACTGATGGTTTTGTGTAGTATTGTCGTTCTCTCAACTCTACCATTAAACCACTATCTTTAATTTTTCTTTTCAATAACCGTAGAGCAAACTCTACATTATTCTTTTTTACTTTTACTTCCAAGTAACCTCCAATATTTTAATCGGTTTCGTTTTCACCACTCCAATTTTTATCAACATAATTGAAAAATTTGACTTTTGCTTCATCATCTAATTCATCTGGTGCTGATACTCCCCACTTTTTAAGTGCGGATTGGAAAAAATCTTCATATGTTCCTTCTTGTACTGCATCTGCTTCTAACTCATCACCATCTCTGTATGATTTACCTTCTACTGAAACCTCATCTTCAGTATCACAGCAGGACTCATTAATTTCATAATAACGACCAAGAATGTGTCCCATATCTTCATATAGTCCACCCATTCTTTCTTGTAAACCTTGTGCTTCAGTCGCTACTTTCTTAAATTGATTAGAAAGACTTGTAAGTTCTTTCATATTACGATTTACCGTGATTTTATCAAACCAATCTTCGGTTTCTTGTAATGTATGTTGTTTTGCAGTTTCTGCTAAACGAGAAAGTCTTTGTGCTAACTCCCTCAAATTACCTTCACGATAAATTTCATTTCCATATGAGTTAAAATTACCAACTTCACTCATAAATTCTTTTACATTTACCTTTTGAGTAGATTGACCATAAACATCTTCTACTATATCAGTAAGTTTTGTAGATTTTTGTGTTTTAAATCCCATATCTATTCCAGAAAATGCATTCCGAGATACAACTCCACCCATCGTTGCGTGTTCTTTAATTAAATCTTTTAATTTTGCCATTCTATGTCTCCTAATCAAATATAAATATCTATTTTCTTAATTTTCGGTCTTTAGAATACCTTCTAAATCCATCACGAACTTTTCTCCACAGCATTTGTATAAACTCCGCCTCACCATGATGTGTTCTTGTTGCTGGACCGTGTTGAAGTCCTCGTTGTATATCTAAAGCATCATATCTATTACCTTTTACACCATCCATCATTATCTTAATAACCTTTTGTGATGCTTTACCTAAATGCTTTGACATTTTTTTAATATCCATATCTAAATGTAATTTTGCTTCTTGGGAACTAAATGCTGCCGGTGTTGCCCAAAATCCTTCGTTTACGGATTCATTTTTATTGTCATCTTCATCATCAACATCTATTGCATTTTGAGTAGATTTTGAAAATGCCTGTGGTGATAAATAACCAGGAACAGATACGGATGTGGTGGCTTCTTTTCGTCTTTTCCGAGTTCTCATAGCCTTTTTTAATACTGACTTATCTTTACTACTTAATTTTCTAATAATTTTTTTATAATCACGATCTCCCGGTTCAATTGGATCATCATCTAAGTCTGGACCCCCATATGGTCCCATTAACCATAAATTATCATTCATGGGGTCAAAATACATTTTTTTATCTGGTAAAAGAACCATTTGTTTTGCTCTAAAAAATTGTGCCTCATTTATGGATTTTATTTCTTGTCTAATAACTTTGCGTAACTTTTCCTTTATGGACTCACCTTGTAACTTTTTAACATATTTCTGCATCAAACGAACTGCATTTCCACCACGAATAGATTTTAATGTCTTTAATGCTTTCTTTTGTTCTTTTGGAGTTTTAGCTAAAATGAACTCTCTATATAATGGATCCTCTCCAAACTTCTTCAATAATTTTTTTCTAATTACTGATGCATTTGCTTCATTTACGGATTCATCTTCCTTTTCCCACTTTTTTGCCATTTCAGGTTCGTTTGCGTGCATCCATTTTCTCTGTTTTTCTGATTTGAAGGGCATTTTAGTACTCGTTAGACCACTTATTTATTCCACCCACTCTTAAACTTCCATCTGCACGTGGTTTAAATTTTTTAGGTGCTATCTTTTTAATTCCAACTAAAATTGTTGCCACTACAGCATCATATGGTTTTCTTGCAGTTTTAGTAAATCCCCAAGGTCTCTTAGTTTTGGTAATCAAAAAAGTTTCGTGGTCTAAATTATTTTCTGCATCACCATTTAAATATATTTCTTTGTTATTTACTACTGCTCTACCTTTACCCCAACCATCTCGTATTACAATTCCGTGTTTTTCAGCTGTTTTTATTGTTGCCTTTGCAAGTCTAACAATTTTTGACCACTCTGAACTGGTAAAATCTTCCGATTGTTCCCAATAATTGGTGTATCCTTCAGTAAGTAATTCTTCTTTAATTAATTGTCTAAGTTCTGATATTTTCATTATATTTTATCCATTAATCGTTTAATTTGTTTTAAAATCTTCGCTGTACCATGAGCGTTTTGAAACACTCCATAATCAGCACCAACCTTTACCAATTCATCGAACTGGTCTCTCAAATCATATTTCATAGCCATCCACAACTTATCACTAATATCATAGACCTTGTATAGTTTCCAACCAGTTTTATCACTAGCTTCGGTAATGGTTTTTTTATCAACTACTGTTCCTTCAGCAAAATATCCTATTTTTTCATATTCCCTTTTTACATTTGGTTTATCTATAATAATCAATGATTTTCCAGATTTCTTATGTGTAACTTTTACTGTTTTACCTTTTTTAACTGTAAGGTTTTTCCAATCCCACCCATAATCACCTGATCTTTCCAACATATCTAAATCTGATTCATTAGTTTGATGTGTTTCCATTACATCTTTAAAAGTAGGTAATGGATCACCAAATTCTCTTTTAGTAAACCCAGGAGAACCTTCTTTTAATAATTTTTTTAGTTTAATCATTACTGATTCTCTTTAATCCATCCAGCGTTATGATCACAAATGCCTTTCAAAGTTTCAATAGCTTTGATATATTTGTTTGCGTGAGATTTCTTAACGTTCTCTAATACTTCAGTTACAGGTAATTTATTTAATTCACCTACCATTTTCATAATAGAATCATTAATCATACCAACAGCTTCCATTATCTTCTGTCTTTCTTGAAGTTTCGTTGCCTTTTCCTTCAATTTACCAGATTTAACGGCGTATTCTTTTTTGAATGATTTAACATCATCCGTAAGACTACGAGCTTTCTTGGCTTCGTTAATATTCTGAATTTCTTCTTGAATTATCTCTTTAATTCGTTTTTGTGTTATTTTCATTATTAACTCCTAATTAAAATTAACTCTTTTTATCCTTGTTACGATACTTATCTCGTATCTTTGTCCAAACTTTATAAATACCATTCATTTCATCAAGTGATTTATTGAGTTTATCTGCAATTTTATTCATATACTTGTTGTATTCTGTGATAGCATCTTTATAATTACTTTGGTCATTCCAATCATAAATATCTGATTCTCTTGGACCATAGTCTATAATAGAACCATGACCTTTAGCTAATTCTTTAAATACCTTTACCCAATGTCTTTCTGTTTGGTCTGGATCTTCAGGATGAACTATAAAGGGTTTTGATATCCTTTCATTAATTTGTTCTTTAGATTTATTCTGATGAGTTTCCACTACATCTTTAAAGGTAGGAAGTGGATCACCAAATTGTCTATCCCATGCGTATTTACTTTCTTTTAAAATCTTTTTTAGTTTAATCACTATTATTCCCCTTAGCTGTAACTCGCCCAATATTCAATAGTTACTTCGTTTCCTTTATGTTTCCATAAACCATGTTTGGTGCCCTTAATCATTTTTACATCACTTTTACCTAATTCTAATCCAGCACTTGTTGATAAAGTAAAATCACCTAACTTCTCTGCCATAGCTTCAAGTAATTCTCTCGTGAGTAATACTCCCCAATCTTTTGGACTATAATCTACCAGTGGATTACCCTCTACACCACCATCGCGGGGTCCAACTTTACTTACTTTGGCATTTATTCCTTGTCCATTTGCACCTCTAAATCTGGCTTCTTGTATTTGTTGGTGTTTTTCCATTACACCTTTAAAAGTAGGTAATGTATCACCAAACTCTCTCATGGACTCACCTTGTAACTTTTTAACATATTTCTGCATCAAACGAACTGCATTTCCACCACGAATAGATTTTAATGTCTTTAATGCTTTCTTTTGTTCTTTTGGAGTTTTAGCTAAAATGAACTCTCTATATAATGGATCCTCTCCAAACTTCTTCAATAATTTTTTTCTAATTACTGATGCATTTGCTTCATTTTTGGTAAACCCAGGAGAACTTTCTTTTAATAATTTTTTTAGTTTAATCATAATTTATCTCTTTTTAAACATTACGGATTGACCGAATCCTGGTAATTTATTTAATTTTTTAAACCCACGAACAAGTTGACTTGTATCTGCCCATTTTCCCATCTTTATATCTTTTGGTGCCGATAAATACCACAAATATCCATCTCTATCAACTTCAAGTTGTAAAGTAACAGTTTCTTTTTTATCAAATCCCCTTTGTTCTACATCAATAAAAAATCCAATCTTATCTTTACTTTTACTAAATCCCCATTTCATTTGTTTGGCTGTTTTAGGTTTTAGTCCTGCCTTTCTCATAGCCTTAATAATACCACCTAAATAAACATCTAAACCAATATCCTCTCTTATATCTTCTTTCTTCAATCTACTCTTTTCCCTACGACCTCTATTTGTAGATTCTTTTTCGAAACCAACTATCTTCCCACCTTTATGTGAAGCGTCTTTTCCATCTCCATTACCATATGTACCTTTTTTTCTATTATACTGATTTAACTCAGCTCTGTATTTTTTTGCCTTTGTAGATGAACCATATTTCTTATATTCTGCTTTATAATCTCTGTCTTCCTTTACAGATTCCATTGGATGACTTTTCATATATTTAACAAATTGTCTTGCACCATCAATATATCCTAACAATTCTTTCTTATCTACTCCTTTAAACATGGGATCTTTCAATACTATTTTAAGAATAGCCTTTAAATTTTTATTTTTATTTCGTAATACTATACCTTGTAATACATCGGCTTGGTCGGTAGTTAATATACCCATTCCGGCTTCTTTTATCACGGATTCCACTACATCAAATGTAATATCCTTACCTTTCCTTTTGGTGGCCACATCTATAAGACTTTTTAGTTGAAAATTACCCATTCTGGTTTTTAGTTTTTTAAGATGTTTCATGACAAATCTCTTATCACCTTCAAACTTTTGTTTACCTTTTTTATCGTGAACGAGATACCATCCAGGAGTATCAGTTAATTTAAGAGTATATTTAGTAAATCCCTCTTTTATATCACTTGTTCCTGCAAGTTTATATCCCAAGACTTCGGCATTCTTTTTTCGTTGGTCATTCATCTCATCGGTGAATCCACCATCATATTTTTCAAGTTCTTCTCTTACCATTTTGATAAGATATGATTTAGTCAATTTCATGATTTCATTATTCTATCGACTGATTTTTGATATTTAGCTATCCACGTTTTACCAAACTTGATCAATTCTTTATTTACTTGAACTAATAATTTTTGCATCGCTTCATATTTCTTCTGCCCATTAGTCATACCACCAAAAACATCCCCGTCTAATGAATGATAATGTTTTATATTTTTACTATAATGCTTTGCGTTATTTATGATTTCATCCGCCATTTTATCTATGTCTGTGGCTTCTCTTAACAGTTCTTCTCTTATAATTTTTCTGAGTTTTGATTTAGTTATTTTCATTATCTAATATACTTTTTAAGCGATTTGATAAAATCATTTTTTGCATGATGACCAAATTCAGTTTTGACTAAAAATGCAACACCTCGTGCAACTTCATCTAAACTAACACTGCCCCCACCTTTTTTCTCGGCCTTTTTAAATCCACCCAAGAAACCTTTGTATACCCAAGTCCAAAGAGATTCGTTTTCTTCGTTTAGTTTTTCATCAAGACGGAATTCTCTCCATTTCTTGTTCATATTGAATTCATGTTTTTTATTCATTTTACAGCCCCTTTTTGACTAATCTTACATATCTTTGTAAATCACTTGGATCAATATTCATAGCGGCAACAACACGACCAAGAATTGCTCCAGTTCTCCGTCTATTTAATCTTGCCCCTTGGACGGCGGCAATGAATTTTTTCATATATCGTTCTATCTGTGCAGGAATTGGTGCATTAAATGCATCATCATCTTCCGTAACAATGGATTTAATCTCTGCTCTAATTGCCTTTCTAAGAGTCTCTTCGGTTATTTTCATCTTGTTTCTCCTATTTTTGGTTTCTCCTAATTCTTTTCCAGTTCTTCTAGCATATTGTTTTTTATAAAAATCTACATCAGCTTGAGATTGTTTTTTAGGTTCATCTTCTTTCTTTTTAGAAAACTTATCCTTTAACTTTTGGAAAATGCCAACTGCCTTTTGATGAGAAGGATGGTCTTTATCCTTTAAGGCCGTCACAGCTTGAATTTTTCTACTACCCTTACCCTGAAGTTTTACTGCGGTCATTTTCTGAACTGCTGCTATCGCTGCTGGATTTTCTTTTAATAATGTTTCTAATTGTACTTTATCCATATTTATTCTCCCCGAATAATATCATTTATGATACTTTCGACCTTGCAATATTTTCCACAAGTTCTACCTTCTAGTTGTTTATCAACACTTTCTTTTAGTGGATGCATAAATGCTCCATGTGTGGATGGGTTGGATACAAAGTCAAACGCAATCAATTCAAAATCACTCTGAACTGTTTGACCATCACCCTCTTGCATAGGTTCTACTGAACCTAAACCACGAGAACTTATACCAAGTTTTATACCTGCCTTAAATAATTCACTAAGTATATTTCCACTCGGAGTTCCAAGAACTTCAACCGAACCAATTAAATTCTTACCTTCCCAATGCATTTCTGTTACATTGTGAGATACGTTCTGTAAATTAACTACAGAACTTTCGGGATGGTCTAATTCACCCATTGCTCGTTTTTGATTAATAAAATTTTCTGCATATTTGTTAGATTCTCTTTGTAATATTCCGTGTGGATAAACTCTACCATTTTGGTTTTTGGCATCTGACCGTTGTAATACTCCATGAACGATTAAACGACCATTATTTTCTTTAAGAGACTCGTTTATTTGTTCTCTTGTTATTTCAAACGGTAAATAATCTACTATTAATTGTCTTGCCATATTTTCACTCCTATCTCATAAAATCAAATTCTTGATCTTTAAAAATTTGTTCAAATTCTTCAACATAATCTTTTGCTAAATCTTTTCTCTGTCTTTTTGGAAATACATCTAAGTGATTTCCACCATAAGACCGAACATATCGTTTTGCTCCATCATCTATCAAGTACATGAAAGCTTTTTGAGCTAAAGGTTTACGATATTTTCCTTGTTTCTTCTTACTCGACAAATTCTTCAATATTGGCATATACCTTTGACGATATAAACCAGCGTCATTGTCAATATGAAGTTTCAATTCTCTCATTTCATCTGAAAGTCCCCTTTCGAGTAATAAATCTTTAAGTTTAATCATTATTTAACCCATAGAATCATCGTTTACCGTCCATTCAACATTAACACCACTTGTATCAATCACTCCTTGAATGGCCTTTTCAATATCTTCTACGAAACTTTCCTCGGTGGTTTCATTATCTGTATAATCAACTTTCATATCAATCCGTATAGGAAATAATGCATGTTGTTCATTTATTTTGTATTTTTCCATCACACCTTTAAGTGTAGGTAATGGATCACCAAATTCCCTCTTACCAAAAAGTCTATCATAATTCTCTTTTAATATATGTTTTTTCATCTATCTTTCCTCATCATTATTTCGTGTCTAAGTTCTTCTAACTTCTTAATCCACATAGTTAAATGTTTAATCATATAATTTTTATTTACATCTTTTCGCTGCGTCTCGGTATGCCACCTCTTTAAAAGTGTAGATATACTAAACAGCGAATCCATATAGGATTTTTTGTTCTCTTGGAAGGTCATATTTAATATTAGTGTAACTGACCGACCTTATTCGCTAATTTAACTAATCTCTCACTAATTTTATTTAGAGCCTTGTGTGTATTCTTCCAATAATCTCGTGAATCCACTTTTAACTCATTTTTTAATTTAACATTATACCTAACAACTCGTTCTAATTCTTTTAAAGAATCACGAGTTTCTCTCATGGCTATACCAATTTTTTGCTTAGGACTTAAACTATCATCATTTCTCCAAGCGTGATATCTACCTTCATTTACTACTGACTCTTTCCTCAACTTAGGGTCATTTGCAATAAAATGACCAGTTCCATCAGTTGGTTCATCATGACCTCCTGTGTAACCGGCCTTGCCCTTACCTTTACCCTTTTTGTTACTACCACCAAATGCATGTGGTGTATTGTAACTACCACCTACACTTGAAGTAGAATTGGCTTCGTCTAATTCTTGTTTGATTAATTCTCTAACAAGTTTACGAATTAAATTTTCTTTAACCCGTGACATTGTGAAGTTCCTTGATGAGTTCGTAATACCTCATTAATGACACAACCTGCTTATCTTTAACTATTTTACCTTTTGATAAAGTATCTGTTTGTTTAATTGCTTCTGTTAATTTAATTTTTGTAACATCATCTTTAACTCGTGGTAAAATTTTATTAAGAATTTCTTTTACTTTTTTAACTTCATCATTTATAAATTCTCTTAATGAATTAGTATTAGAAATATTATTAACATATTCTTTCAATAAATTTCTCTGCATAGAATTTAACTTCTTATACTTACCATTAAAGTTATCTACCATTAATTGATAAGAAAGTAATCTTAAATCTTTATCTTCATTCTTGAATTCAGAAATTACTTTACTGTCTGCACCTCGTGATTTAATTTTATTACGAGTAATATGTTCTATAATAGAAAAAGTACTTTCTACTTCTTCTTTTGGATCAAATACAGGAGTAGTTTCTGATAAAAATGTTTTATAAATAGAAGCATATACTTTATAGTTAGGGATTCGTGCTCTGAAAAAATCTTCCACAACGTAATTCTTTTTAATCTCTTTAATAAGATTATATTTTTCATTACGAAGTTTTTTATTTTGTAATTTTTCTCTGGCCCTTAATACGGCATCGACCAATTTTTCTGCCTTACGAGACGAATTATAATTTTCTTTTAACAAAACTTGATATAGTTGATTTTCTTTACCAAGTTCTGTCTTTTCATTAAAGTATTTTTTTAACACCTCTACAGATTTACTTTTATCATCACCATTCATCACATCAACTGTGATCTGACGGGACAATAATTCAAAAAGAATTCCCGTATTCTTTATTTTCGAGTGTTTTACACGCTGGGCCATAATCTATGCTCCTAAATAAGTATATTTCTTCATCTATAAATATAAAAACTTCTAATAATTCATCGTTTAAGTATCACTTAAAGATGAAGATACCTCATTTTTATATTCTTCTTCTACATCAGTCGTCTCAACAAGTATTTTTTGTTCTGCTCGACTTACTTTTCCTAAACTTTTCTTTAATGCGTCATAATGTGCTAATGCAATTCCATATTTTGGACTACCACTACCACCTTTTCGTTTATCATGACTACCAAGTGGATCTCGACCCCTTATACTTGAGTCTTTTCCGTGTTTAGGTCCTTCTTTTGGACGACCACTTCCCGGCCAGCCATCTTCTGGCATATCCATTTCTAATTCTCGACTTGTTCTTCCCATTCCAGGAGGTGCTCCACCTGGAGGTGCTTCTCCACCTCCACCATCTGCCATCGCTCCTTGTGTTCCGACTGCTTCTTCACTTTGAACTGGGTCATTACCTTCCATTTCAATCTGAGACCACCTAAACTTCCGTTTTTGGTCTTTAATTAGTCCAAGTCTAACCTCTTTTTTCTCTTCTTCTGTAAACTTAAATACATTATCATAAATCCACTCCGTATCTGTTATTTTAGCGTCCATAAGACTTGAAGCAAGACTTTGTTTATTGTTCCACAACTCAATCTTTTCTTCTTCATATATTGTAGATGGATTCTTTAAATCTAATTCAAAATTAACAAGGTCTGCATCTGTATATCCTTGTGCGTATAAATGAACAATAGCAATCTTTGTTAATTCACTCGTAACAATTCTCTGTATTCTTTCGATTGTTCGTGCAAATCTAACATCTTCTGCCGCTAAAGTTGCCTTACTACCAACTGCCTCATCGTATCCAAGAAATGCCTTTGGTATTTTTAATGCTGCCATTAACTTATTTCTTAGATACTCAATATCTTCTACTGCTTCGTATGTTAATCCTGCGAGACTATCAATTTGAGTTCCACTATCTCCACCACGAACTGGTAAGAAGAAATCCTCTGTGAGATTTTGTATATTATATTTTAAATTGTAATCGCCCGTATTTTCATCCATAACAGGAGCCTTTTTCATCTTATTTATAATCTTTTGCATAAAGTTTTCAACTTCTGCAGGTGGAATGTTACCAATATCAATCTTGAACACTCTCTTTTCAGGTGCTCTCATTATACGATGTATTAACATAGCATCTTCCATAAGACTTAATTGTTTCCAAATCTTACGGGCTCCTTCAATCATACCCTTTCCATATGGTATGAAATTTGCATCTGAAAGTAATCTGAAATGTGCTACTTCATAGTTTTCTAATTCTTTATTTCCTGCCATACGACCTGAATGTCTTGTATCACCTTCTTCAACCATAAACTGAACCATATATGGATTCTCTGGATCTTCACCTTCAATACGAGTAACATCATATGCTGAAAGTGGAACTACATTTGTAATACCATACTTTTCTTTGATGTCTAAATAGAGATAAAAATCTCCATATTTACATAGGTTACGAACCCACGGCCATAAATTGAATTCTATATTCAATATGTCATAAAAAAGATTATGTAGAATATCATGAATATTTTCATTTTCTGAATTGATTTCTAATATCTTACCATATTCATTTTTCATTGTGGATTCGTCTGAATAAACATCAAGTGCACTTGAAATAATTGCATCATTATCCATTTCTTCATAATCTCTAAATAGAGCCAATCGTTGTGCCTGAAAACTAATCGCCTGTGAATGTCCATATCCACCAGTCGTCATATTAGTATGTAATCTTGACCATCTATCTACAAGACTATTTCTCTGTGCACTTTGAACTCTATCCGTATCGGCAATTTTTAACTTTCTACCACCTGCATGTCTTACAATGACATTCGTGGAAAATAATCGTTGTAGTCTAGCTCTTAAATTTGTTTGTGCCATTTTATCCTCTTATTATTTTATTAACCAAGTTAGATCTTCTCTTTCACCTTGTACTTCCCAATCCCAACCTTCGGCTGCTTCTTCTTGGGGAGTGTAAACTGGTTCATAATCTAACATTTTATTTAGGACTGTTTTTTGTAGGGCAATTCCCTCTGCATTCAACCTAAGTGCAGTATCTCTTACCCACAATCCTATCGCCAAACTCATTGGAAGGTCATCATTGTATCCTTCCATTGCCTGGGCTTTGTTGTTGTGCCATATAAACACAAATAATTCATCAATCAGTCTATCAGAATGAACGATAACTGATTTTTCTCTAAAATATTCTTCTAATTTTGCTATCACTAATGGTCTTGTTTTAGTTGTCATACTAAAACCAGGAATCATTTGTCTATCTTTTTGTCTGTATCTGTTTGTTATTTGTCTTGCGACATCTACAAACTGTAAATCTTTACTTGTATAAAATAGGTTATCATACTCTCTATCAATAACTTGTTGTATAGTAGCCCAACCAATACTTGAGTTCTCAATCACAAGTAATGCGTTGTTATACTCCACAGCAGTGTTCATACATAAATTACCAAAATCTTTGGTAGGTATTTTTCCCTTATATTCTGCTACTTGTTCCATACTCTCTATTTCTATTACATGAAATGCAGAAAAGTCTGATGCATCACCACGAGCAACGTCAGCAGCAACTACATAATTCTTAGTATAATCAGGTTGTCTCCAAATCCATAAATTACTATCCATTCCCCTCTTTTCAACTGGATCTTCAATTTGTGTATTTCTATATTCTTCTAAAATAACACCATCAATTACAGTTTGACCTGAAGTGATGAAGTCACAATCACATTCTTGTGCTGCCATTGAAGGACCTAACAACTTATCTTGTTCATCTCTCCATTCTTGTTCTCTGTCTGGATGTAAAGTCCAATGTAATTTAATAAAATTCCAATCATTATCACCTTCTTCAGCTCCTACCCAAGTTTTGTGAAACCAATTACCTATACCATTTGGTGTTGAAAGTGCTATACATTGTCCACCAGTTGATAGAGTACTTTGTGCAGCAGTCCATATTGTATCAATCTTGTCAATGAATGCTGCCTCATCAAGTATCAATAATGACAGAGCCTCTGAACGACCTGCGTCCTCAGTACTTGATATCGCCTTTACTTGTGAACCATTTGAGTATCGTAATGATAATTTGTTGTCCTCAACACACTTTGACTTAACCCAACTTGGTAAGTTTGCGTGCATAACTCGGATTTTCGTAACCAAGTTTTTAGCGGTATCTTGTTTAGTTGCAATAACCAATATGTTCTTATCACTCTGAAAAGTCATCATCCATAATGCGTATCCAGCGGTAAGTGTGGATATACCTAACTGACGGGCTTTCAGAATAACATTGTAATTGTGTTTTTCAAAATCATATATTGTACTTTCTTGAAATTTATATAATGCAAATGGAATTTTACCCTGTATTGGATGTTGTATAACAGCATACTTCTTTAGAAAATACACAGGGTCCTGTGCACATTTTAGATATTCTGCTTTGATGACTGCTTTTATGTCACTCATTATTTTGCTAAGTCCGCTATTTGAATTCCAAAATAAGTTGGAATAATTATTGCGGCCGCTCCATATCCAAAATATAGCCACTTATTTTCATACCAACTTGGTTTTGCTAACTTTGCCATTTTTTCATTGGCCACATTTTGTGCCTTCAAAGATTCTATTTGTTTACCCTTTGCCACTATTATTAAAGAATCAAGATTGGACTGTGATTCTAACTCATTAATTAATTTTTCTTGGTCTGTGATTACCACTTTCTGTGATGCTATCAACAAATCAGCCTTTTCAATTTTACCTTCCCATTGAGCATCTCGTTGTTTAATCATTTCCAGCGCTTCTTCTTGTGTAAATGTTGTCTGTCCGAATAGTGGGATGGATATCAATAATATCCAAAGATATTTCATATTCACTCCTTATCTAAGTAGATAAACTGTGCTTCCGGCACCAGTTACAGCTTTTTGAACTCCAATTTCATGAACGACACCAGCATCAAAAACATCACCAGCGGATGTTCCTCCACCCGAAAATGTTAATGTAATCTGTGATCTAGTTCCAGCTACTACGAATGCAGCGGCTTCATTTGAACCTGTTGCAAAAAAGGTTGTACTATTACCAACAAGGTGAACATTATTATATTTACCAAGGTTACCTCTTACTGCAGGTGGTGTTCTATCTCCAATAGCCATTTTATTTTCTCCTTATATACATATATATAATTATTTACTCTTTGAAAACTTCCTTAAAAAATCTGCTGCATCTTCTACTTCATCATTTTCATAGGCCGTTTCCATCTTTTTGACCTCATTTTTTGTTCTGGTCAATTTTCTTTTTAAATTTGTTATTTCTTTTTTATTTTTATTTTTATGTTCTTGTAATTTTTCTATTTTTTTAACTACTTCTTTTGTTTTTTTCTTATTTTCTTTGATTACCTTCCCTAATTCCTTTACTTCTTTTGATTTATTAGCACTTAAAAGTGTACTTAAACCAAAAAGTCCTAAAATTGCAACTACTAACTTCTTTAACCACTCCATTATTTCATCTCCATTATTTTTTTATAAGTAGACTTACTCTCTAACTGTTTAGTTTTTGAAGGTTCATCAAAATCACTATCATCAGTATCATCATATTTTCCATATCCTTCCGCATCCCTATCAATTTTTTCATCAAAACCTTTATCAAAAATATTGACTTTTTTGTGTATTCTAAATGTAGTAGCCTTTCTTCCATTTATAGTCGGCATTCCGTGTTTATCTACACCTATATCTTTTATTACCATTTTCTTGTTTTTAAATTTTCCTACAAGTATAGTATCACCTTTTTTAACGTCTATTGTAATTGCCATTATTTAACTCCTTTTGGTAGTAAATCAACTAACTTGTTACCTTTCCATTCTCTACCTTTAACCTTACCCATTATTCTGTGGTCTTTCCATTGATTCCATAATTTTTTATTACTTGCAAAAACTTTTTGACCACTTGGATTTACTTGTCTATATCCACTTGAACTTCCCATTTTCTGAGATCCCGGTTCGGGTGTTGCTGGTATTCCACCACTTTCACTTCCTTCAGGTGGTGTAGTAGGTTTTATTAAAGTTTCTGACGTTGACCAAAAATTTGCTGATTCTGGTGGAATAGTATATTCTTGTTTTCTATGAAAACCATGTATTCCATACATTCTCTGTTTTGGTGATAATGGTGGTGTATCATCTCTTAACTCATTTGCTTTAACTTCTGAATTACCATCGGGATCACTTAAATATTTATAAAGTTTTCCTGCATCTCTTTTTGCCCGTCTTTCATTATTTAAACTGTCTGGTCCACCATAAATATTATCTGCTGCTGGAAAATCAACTTGTTGCATTCCACGAGTCAAACTTGCAGGTCCTACATATCGTCTTTCACCTCGTTTGGTGTATAATCCATCTGGCCAGGCATCACCTGTAATTATACCTAAACCACTATTAGTACCTGTTGGGGAAGCTTCATTAATTAAATTCCATAATTTCTGTTCTAATATATTCACTATACTTTCCAACTTATCATAAGGTTTTGTCCATCAAGTTTTTCCGTTACATTATCTTCACGATTTAACTCTCCACCCAATCCCATTTCTATGATATTTTTTAAATCTTTAAATGTCAAATCTTTATCATCAAAAGGATGTGCCATATGTCCGTATGCTCCACCCTCTGTAATCAATTCTCTAAGTTCATCACTCCACCAATCTTTTGTTAATGGTTCATATTTTTCAACATGAAGTCTTGGTCGTTTCTTCTTACCACTAAATTTTGGATTTGGTTTATCTTCACCATCAACAGTTAAACCCTTTTCTTGCATTGAAGTATTTCGTGTTTCATCCCCTATTCTACCATCTGCATCAATACCTGAAGGAATTGGTGCCCCGGCCATTTGTTGGTCTTTATCAACTCCCATCCATTTAATTACAGTCCAACCTAAATTATCCATTACATCTCGTAAAGCCTTCTTATAGGGTTTTATCTTACCATAAGATATAGGATTTACTGCTCTATATGACATTGTATAATCTTCTTCTGGATCCATTGCTCCTTTACCCAAAATATACTGAACTACTTTCCATCCTAATTCATTTTGTAATGATTCTACCCAACCCTTAGATTCTTGTTTATAGTCTGTTAAAGTTTTGTAGAATGTAGGTGGTCCATCATCAGTAGGTGCATTTCTACCTGCAGTTCCTTCTTTTAAAATATCACTAATATCATTCTCAACTAAAAAATCACCTATGACATCACCACTAAATTCTTTTAAATAATCTCTCATTATACTCTCGAACTTCCCATCACATGAGACGTTGCAATTGTTGGTGTGTATGATAAGTGATATGTATTTCCACCTTTTGATAAATAAAAATGAGTTTTTACACCTGTCTTTTCTATCTTATATCCACTAAATCCTCTTTTCATATCTTTAATAAAATCTTTTAATTTATAAGTGCTCAATTCTCTACCAGGTCTAACGAAATCACCAATTTGATAATCCACCTCAATACCTTTTCTCTTATCAAATGTTATTGGTTTATTAAATCCAGCAGGTTTAGATACTTGAACATTGTAAGACTTGACCGTTTTACTTAACTTACCATATCCCAATTCTTTAGATTTCTTCTTAAATGCCTTATCAAAATCTTTAAGAAATTGTTTTGAAGCCCCATCTTCAGAATCTCTCATTGCACGGGTAGATGCTGTTTCATTTATTAGTATGTCTTTTAATTTAATCATCTTTTTTCCAAATTAAATGCCCTTGTCAACATTGCACCGGCATGTTGAAGTTTAAGACGAGCTTTATCATACTCCTTAAAGTATTTTATTAAAGTTCTATTCTTACTCTTTTTAATATCATCATCAAGTTCATACCAAAGTCGTCCATCACGAGTCTTATGAATATAATCTCCACCAACTTTTAATAATTTTTGGTGATTCCAAGAAATATCATCAATATCTACTTTTTCTTCCAATAATTTCTTCATTTTGATCATAAAAGTGAGCTCCTAATTGCTCTTATAGCATATCTTCTATAAGTTCTATCTGTAAATAAATATTTTAATGAATCACCATGTTTATTACTTTTAAATAATTTAACTAATTCATCTAAAATCTTTCCGGCTTCTTTATCGGATAATTTACCCTCTTTTATTAATTCTTTCATTTTAATCATTATCTTTTGTAATAATCTTCAAAACGTTTGTAAGCTGCTCGTTCATCAAATTTACCCTGACGTTTTACACCAATTTTGATTGCATCTATAAATGCATGCTTCAAACCAGGAGAATTAAAATCTGACATCATTTTGTTGATGTTATCGATTGACCTTCCAATTCCTGCAATGGCGTTTGTTAATGGCTTCTTAAGCCGTTTAGCCTGTTTTTCATCCGCGGTCGATACACTATCTTCATCAGCTTCACTCATCATATCTTTTAATTTAATCATTCATTTTCTCCAATATACACTGACACACTTATAAATATTAAATTTCAAAACTATTCAGTTTTTCTTCAACATCTTCTTTCATTTTATTTAATTCTTCGAGAGCTTCGTTAGACATTTCCTCAACCTTTTCCTTATTTTGACTCCATTTTTCAGTATGTAATTCTACATCTTGAACTCCTACCTGATCAAAAACTTCTAAAGGTTTCGAAGTCTCATCTTTCCAATCATCTATACTATTAATTTGATCTTTTATATAAGAAAGTTGATTATTTAACACCTTTTTTTCTTCCCATTCTTCATATTTACCCTCAATGCGAAGTTTATTCTCAAATTTTATTTGACAATCAAAACAATGATTATGTAATCTGTACATTTTATCATCCAGCCTCTGTTTCATCACTTTATTACATTCTGGACAAAACCAAGGTATTTTTGCATCCTTTAAAACGTCCATTCGGTCATTTCTTTTCTCTCTATCCGCCTTTACTTCATCCTGTCGTTTCTTTTTTGCTTCTAAATCTTCCATATGGACAAAAATTCGTTTTTCGGGTGTATTACCCTTCATAATATCTTGTCTTGCCTTAACGTGTCTTTGATGTTCGTTCATAAACTAACTCCTTTGTAACGAATCAAGTTTCATCTTGAATTTTAAATCTTCAAGTTCTTGATCCCTTTTCATTAATTCTATTTCTGCTTGTATATTTTTAATTTCACTCTGTTTATTAATTTCTTCTTCCAAATTAGATACCCTATTTTCTAATTTGTACCATCCACCACCTAATGCACCCACCAAACCAATAATATTAATAATAAATTTAATATTATTCATCTTTTTCATCTTAAAAATTTCTTGAAAATCTTCGAAATCTTCCATTAGAATGTCATAAGTCCTGTTATTTGATTGATTGGAGCAAATGCGCCCGTAAATTTAAATGTTTTTCCATTATATTTGAAAACTATTCCCTCACTTGGAACTATTGAGTCTAATCCACCTATTGAATTCAATTTATCTAATTGTAATTTTAATGTATTAAGTTTTTTCAAGTCTCCACCACTTCTAACATTCTTAATGGCCGTATCTAATTGTTTTTTCACTCGTTGAACCGTAGAATCTGGACTTGCTGCTAACCAACCACTCACATTTTTCATTATTTCTGCTCCTACCTCAAAAAATAACTCCTCAAATGGTTTCATATTTGCTTTAACTATTGCTGCATGGTTATCTTTATCAACACCTAAAACCCATTCTAAAAATGCCGGGTATTTTTCTAAATCTTTTTTGATTGTGGCTATCTTATAACTCTTATCAAAAAATGCCCACCGTTTAACAAGTTTTTTCTGCACTTTCTTGGGGATTCCAGATGTATACATACCTTCACCTTGTTTAATAAAATCTTCCCAAAACTTCTGATGGTAAAGTGCTAATGTATCATTGTCTTTTAATTTATATTCTCTTTGTAATTTGGATAATTTATTCAAAAAATACTTTTTCTTCTTGTCAAAATCCTGATGTTTAGGAACTGTAAGGAAATTTGGTTTTCCAATCTTATAATGTTTCTGTATATTCTTATTTACTTGTTTAATCATACCGGCTAACATTCTTGCACTATCTTTTGCCTCTCCCACAGCATTTCCACTATCATCATATTCAAGTGCTCCATGAAATACTATCTCCGCTTTATCATAATTAATCACATTTGCTGACTTAGGCCACATAACCTCTAAATTCATCCAAGCCTTACCATTCATAAAAATCTTATTTCGTTGTTTATCAGATAATCCACCTATTGCCTTCTCTAAATCCTTTACGGCAAAACTAAATGCGTCCGAAATGTCCCCCCTACCTTTAAATTTTGAAATTATTCCGTTCGCGTCTAATGCAGTTTCTCCTGAATTTTTAAGGTGACCTTTATTTCGAGCTGCTATCAGTTTTCCACCAGTTGCTTCAGTAATTCCTTCTTCCGTCCATTTAAATAACTTCTTAAACTTATTATGCATCATTAAATAAACACCCTCGTCAAAATAACCGAATGCATCTTTAAATAACTTCCGTCTTTCTTCGTCTGAAAATTTCTGTGAACCGAGTAATTCTCTCATTACCGTTCCACTAACTTCTTTTCCACCAACCCTTTTAGAAACGTGCGGTGCAGTCATAAAATATCCGTGTTCTTCATATCCTTTTAAATTGTTCTTATTCTTCTTATAATCTTGAAAATATGATAAACCACCACTTTTCTTCTTTCCACCAGCTAATCTTCCGGCATCCTTCTCACCGAATATATATATCACGGCAGTAGTGTCAGGGTCGTATTTTTTTAGCACTTTATTTGCTACCAATGGAACTCTTTCATTTACAACTTCACCCGATGAAATACCCATTTTAGTTATATGACGAAGTTTTTCTTTATAATTCATAGGGTGTTTGGGTGGTTTCTTTATATTAGAAGTCGTAATATATGCGTCATCTACTTGTTTCTTTAACCATTCAAAAGTTTTTTTGTGATGTGGACCAAATGGTTGATATCTACCACCATAGATACCAACTACTTTTTTAATCTTTTTAGTATCTTCTGCTAACCATTTTTCAAAAATTTCCATTGCTTCTCTCATACCACTTGTTTGTGTATCGTGATATTTGGCTCTATTATACATTGTTTCTACAATTTCTTTTTGTTCTGACTTGGCCCGATTTTTTATTGACTTAATAGTACTATTTGCTCTCTTCACCGAATCATATCCAGAACCCTTTATATAATCCAACATAGTTCGTGGGTAAAAATAACCCTCTCCTGCCTCATTAAGTTGTTCTAATTCATGTTCCTTCAAAATTGGATTTACAAGTTCTCCTACAAGAGCACTATATTTAGGTTTTTTCGTAGTTGGAACAAACTGTTTATATTTTTCCTGTGGAGCATGCTCATATTCTTTTACAATAAAACTGAGTTTAGACTCGTAATCATTTGGAAGTCTATTTTCTATACCAAGAAACTTTACTGCTCCTGGAATAAGATAAAGTATCATTTCTCTTTTATTTAAATTCATAATCAACTGACTTGATGTCCAAAGTTTATTCTGTGCCCTTACTAAATCATATTTGGGTCCCTTATCTTGTTTATGATTATAAAACGCAGGAAACAATTCCTTATAATGTGGTGTCTGATGAAGAACATTTAATGCATTCATCAATCTTAATTCTGAAGATAGTTTATCGTTTCCTCTCTGATAACCTTGTTCAGTATGTTCTATTCCGTGATTAGTTCTTACTATTGGTTCTTTACTTAAATCTTTTATCTTTACTACTGGTTTAACTCTACTCGTATTTTCTATTATTACAAATTTTTTACCATCACCAACTAAAGTATGACCTTTAATCCCACCATGATATGATACTAATGATTTTACAACATCGTGTAAAGTTGTTTTTGAAAGTGCCTCTCTAATTCTTGCACCATCTTTAGACATTGCTTTCTTTTTCTTTGACTTATCAAAATCTTTCTCATCTCGTTTTACAAATAATGCAGAATTTACCAAACCGATTCCGTGAGAATTCATTCCCTCTGTCCAATCTGTATCTTGGTCTATCACATAGCATAACTCAACACCATAACCAGTTAGTTCCCTAACTACTTTTAGATTTGGATTATAATTTCTATCTCGGTTTTTACCGAGAACCATATCATTTCCAAATAAAGATGCTACTGCTATACATTCTTCTATATGGTTTTTCATCTTCGTCCACCTTTATCAAAATCTTTTGAGAATTTTTTGAGTTTATCAAATGCTCTAAACTTTTTCATCTTTTCTTGTTTATGCCATTTCATCTTATCAAATACTTTCATTCTCATATGTTGTTTTACTATGTAATAAATATCAACTGTATTCCCTCCCATCGATTTTATCCAGCGTGCATGTTTCTTAACCAACTTGGCTGATACATGCTCGTGTCCGTAGTGAGTAATATGTCCTTTCTTTGGGTGTATTCCTGCGGTTTCATCTTTACCTATATCGTGAAATAATGCTGATAGTGCAAAATCTATATCACCAGTTTTAAGTGCTCTGTTAGTAACGGCAATCGTGTGTTTTAACACATTACCTTCTGGGTGGGCATCTCTCCGTTGGTCATAATTCTTCAAGTTATAAACTCGTTTCTTCAAGTCACTTGGTAAAGCATTAAAAATGTCTTTAAACTTCTTCGGTGTTTTCCGAACTGCTATTTCGTTCATTCCAAGTTTCTTTCTCAACTTATCAATTTCCTTACTAATTTTCTTTTGAGCTGAACTTCCTGGCATCATTTTCATGGCCTTTGTATAAAGTTTATACAATTTTGCCTTATCAGTATTTTCATTTAAGAATTTCTCTTTCTCCATTTGTTGTATTACTTTTCCTATTTCAGGTCCCCTTACACCTTTAGGAACTTCATTTCCTTTTACTGATAATTTAAATTTAACTAATTTTTTAAAATCTTTTCCTATATATTTACCCCATTTTATAATCTGATTATTACTCAATGTTGTTCTTTCTTGAAACTTTTTAACCTTAAAAACATTTTCAGGTTTAAAGTCCTGTAATATATTTAAAAATTGAATATTTTCTATATCGTTGTTAGAATAGCTTAAACCATTCAATTTATTACTAATAGAACGTACATCATTTTTTCGTAAAATCCAAGACAAAAATAAAATATCATCGTTTTCATTTATGTATGGTTTATTCACTTTTAATCCTGGTAATATTTGTTTTGTAAATCCAAGTTCATCACACAACTCCATATATTTCTTTGGTGATTTTGCTTTAACGATTGACTTAACAAACTCATCTCTAATTCTTTCACTACTTACTCCCTTTAAACTTGGGTTTTTCTTTAGTGCTGCGAAAGTATCAGTATGTATCTTACCACCAAGTGCTGCATTAAATCGTAATGCTCGTAGTTTTCTTAGTGGGTCCTCATCAAACCTTAATTCGGCCTGTCCCACAGTTCTCACTAACTTCTTTTTTAAATCTTCTAACCCACCTACTAAATCAACTATTTCTTCTCGTCCTATGTCGTAGAATAGGGCATTGACAGTTAAGTCTCTACGTTTTATATCACCCTGTATATCAGTAAAATCTACTGCCTTTGGTCGTCTACCTTTTCCTATGTCTTTTCTGAATGTTGCTATTTCGTGACCACCCACTACGACAACCCCAAATGACTTACCGACTTCATAAGTCTTAAATCCACCTTGTTTTGCCATTTTTAATACATCATCTGGTGTTGCGTCGGTTGCCATATCATAGTCTTTTGGACTTTTACCGAGAATTGCATCTCTTACTGCTCCACCAACAATATAAAGTTGTTTCTTATTCTTCTTGAACAACTTGTATATCTTTTTGATATCATTTGGAACTCTTAAAAATACTTTGTTCCTTTCGTTTATTGGTAATAGTTCTGTTAGACTAATCATTACCAATCCCAACCTATCATGGATTTTGTTCTTTTAAAATTGTCTGACGCTTCTTTTGGTGTATATTTTTTAACATTCTTTGGATTCCAGAATTTATAAAATTCTCTTTTCGGCCATCCCTTCATAGCGTATTTACTTGTACGGGGTCCTTTCGGGTCATTCGTTTGCCAATCTTTAACTAAGCTACCATCCTCTACCCAAGCGTGTGGATACCTCTTATTGTTACTAATCCATTTATTCTGAACCGTACCAAATACAATCTTCATTCTACGATTTGCTGATTTATTATCTTGGTTTCTTATATAAGTGTTCCAAGCATATTGAAGGCATTCACCACAGGCTATAGTTTCATTTAATAAGTCTTTTAACTTAATCATCATTTTCTCATTTACGGACACGGATTATTCCGTGCCCCGCAGTCAGCAGCCGTTTTTACAATGGGCAACTGCTGGTAACATCCATTTAATTGTTATTCTCATATCTAATCCCCTTATCTCCTATGACCATATCCAAAACATAAGAAGTGCCTGAACTCAAACACCCCAAAAGTAATGGATTGATCCAATTATACTGAAATGAAAATAAATCTGTATATCCGTTTATGGAATACAGAAATACTCCAACCCAAAATCCCATACACATGGAACATTTAAAAAATTTTTTGTCTGGTCTTATCCTATCAAAAAGATGTGCATATACTAAAATTTGTGTAAGACCATATGAACATAATATAAAATATATTAAACTCACTATTTCCTTTCACCAGCAGGAACTTCTCCACCTGGATTTTCATAATCCATTGAATAATCTTGGCCACCATATTTATCCCAACTTGCTATAGTATCATAAAAATCTTCATATTTAATACCAGTATTAACAACTCTCTTTATTACTTGAACTCTCTGAATACTTTTATCATCACCCCTACCTTTTGCTGCATCATATGGATTATCCGCTTTTGGAAAAGATAATTGTGTATATCTACCTTTCTCAAACCAAGGTTCGGGTTTACTACTATCCACTCCTAATTTTCGTTTCTTTCGTGGGCTTGTCCAGCCTGTATCTGGTTCTCCGGCTTCTGCTCCACCTGTTGAACCATTATTATGAGAATACTCGTTTAATATATCAAGTAATTTTATCATTTTTTTAACATTTGTTTTAAATCTTTTTTAGGAACTAACTTTTGTTGTGCAATCCATTTTTTTGCTATTTTACTTTTAACTGGTTTATTAATAAATTTTTTAATACCCTTTTCAACTAACATTTTAAATTTTTTCTTTGCCTCTTCTGGACTTAAATGTTTATTATTATCCACAATTAAAAAATTACTACCACCAAACAACCCTTGAAAGAATGCCATATTTTTCTGAACATTTTTCCAAGATTTTTCTACTAAATCTGCCGGTAATTTTCGTGGTCTTGATTCATTTCTTTCTTGTGCAACTTCTAATGAAGTCGTTACAAAAACCATATAAGTATCGTAACCCAAATCAACCAAATCTTGTCGTTCATTTTTAATAGAATTATACTTATGACCAGTTCCATCAATAATAACTCCCAAACGACCTTCTAAATATTTTGACATTCTCCTTCTACTTAAATATTTTGCACTTCCCCTTAATCCGGCATAATCATCAAAAGTAGGATCGGTAAGTTGTTTGAATAATTCGGGTGGATATGCTTGAATATTAAGATAATCGACAGTTGAATCGGCTCCTGATTTAGGTCCGTAAAATTTATTTAAGAACAATTCCAATTCCTGGTCTTGATTAACCATTTTTAGTCCATAGGTTGATACATTGACTTTTTCGGGAATACCGAATAATTGTTGTGCAACATAAGATTTTCCACTTCCAGGACCACCAGCAAGAAAAATACCTTTAAAAATTCCTGGGTCTCTGATTCCCTCATTTAGTAAATCCACTAACTTTATCATAAGCAAACTCCGTTTAGATATATTGATTCACTAATAAATATAAGAAAG
>Ga0208012_1000161_pt1 | contig 27451 bp, 27 predicted proteins | sample 15BtaG_FD_184090 | JGI IMG/M metagenome (GOLD analysis project Ga0208012, IMG submission 184090) | Marine viral communities from the Subarctic Pacific Ocean - 15B_ETSP_OMZ_AT15312_CsCl metaG (SPAdes) (version 2) | ecosystem: Environmental > Aquatic > Marine > Oceanic | place: Pacific Ocean... | reverse complement strand
AATTCCACCTAAACAAGCAGAGGAAGCGATTATGCCTTCGTTGTGTGTTCGCAGAAGATCATAATCAATGCGTGGGAACCTATAGAAATTTCCTGGTTTATAGGATTGAGACACTAACTTAAAAATGTTACTGAGTCCTGTTTCATTTTGAGCCAAAAGGACAAGATGGCGTCGGCGATTAAGTAAATCTTTTACTGCTTTTGTTTCAGATTCGTCTTCAACAGAAAAACCTCCTGTTGATTTTTCTTTCTTGCGCTTTTTGTCTGATTTGCCTTGTTCGTAAGCAGTTTCCCATTCTTTAATAGATGGGATAAAATAGGCTTCGCAGCCATAAATCGGTTTAAATTCTTTCCCCTCTTTTTCCATTGTCTTCGCATGTAAGACCTGATAGGCTAAACCATTACAATTCCCATGATCGGTTAATGCTAACGCATCACAACCATTTTCATAGGCAAAGTCCATATGTTGCTGTGGGAATCCGATAGCATCGAAGGGTGAACCTGCGGTTGAATGTGCATGAAGACCAACAAATGGAATGGATGACTTAATCATAGGTTATATGATACCTGAAAATTAAAAAGTTGTCAAGCCATTTTTTCCATTTAAATAAACTAATTAGAGTAATTCTTTTATTTAATTAAGGTATAGGAGCGTATAACAGTGGCAGGATTTAATGAAGGCAAAACAAGACCAGGAGGAAGTGGAATATCAGGGACATCTGGTTCAGTACAATTTAAATCAGGTTCTACGTTTGCTGGTGATGATGAATTTAACTATAATCCCACCACAGATTATCTAAGTGTTACTGGAACTATTTCTGCAAGTTATTTTTATGGTGATGGCTCAAACTTAACTGGTGTTGGTGGTGGCGGATCACCTGGCGGATCTGATACATATATTCAATTTAATAATAATGGTTCATTTCAGGGTGTATCTGGTTTAACAACCGATGGAACTGGATCTTTAACTACAACCGGTGTTACTTCATCAGGTGGTCTTAATGCGGGAGGAAATGTTGCATCCGGTGATGCTAATCTTGTAATCAGTGTTTTAGATACAGGCGCAGCCCCCGAAGGAAGCTATTCCGGCTCGATTGATCTTGTGATGGGCGATGCTCAAGCGGGCGATGCAGTACATTTTAAAACTTTTGGATCTGCGTCAGTAGCAAATATTAACCACACTGGTAAGTTGAGTTTGAATGGCGATATCAGTATGGATGGCACAGCCTTAACCATGACGCACGCAAATGGGACGATCCAATGTGCCTCAGTTAGTCAGCTCACATCGCTTTACGGCAAATCTGGCAATTCTTTTACAGTTGTGTCTAACGAAGGTGATGATTTAATATTAGGTACTGCTGATGCAACTACAGGAATAAAAATACGCATCGCAGGAGAGGTTGAGGGGGGTTCAATTTTAAGCAGTTCAGCTGGTGGTATTGATATTGATTTATACACTGGAAGTCTTAAAAATGTTACTACTCTCAGCGCATCCTCAAATGTTTCTGCAAGCGCATTTTATGGTGATGGATCAAACTTAAGTGGAATTAGTAGTGGACAAAGTTTTGATACGATAACAGCAACCACCAAAACTGCGGTAATAAATACAACTTATTATGTAACTCCTAATGCTAGCAATACAACGGTTACATTACCTGCGGCTGGTACAGCAGGTTCAACAATTAAATTTATTTTTGATTCTCTAACTGGCGTTGATCGTTATTGTGATATAGGGGTTACTTCAGCTGCGGCATTTAAAACTCCTTTTTCATCGGGCGCTACAAATATGAGATTGTGGAAGCCTTGTGATGTTACTTTTCTTGATAATGGAACAGAGTGGACTGCGATGGAAGGAACTTGTTATGAGATACAGCCGTGGTTTCTTAATGAAACCGTTGGGAGTCTAGGACACGGGCTTGTCGAAGCTGTACCCTTTGGACAAATGAGCGGGTTTGGCTGTACTGGCTTGTTAATGGGTACAGGATGGCAACAACGAGATCATCTTCTGTCGATGCAAACCAACACTTTCAAAAATGAATCTCTCTTGGATAGCGATAATAATCCTCTCTATTTTGGAAAAACCTACCGACGAGAAACAACTTATCGAGGACTTCTTTGTGAATCAAGAGAAGATCTCGTTTTAACTGGTTCTGTTCAGCAATTTTTTGTATTTGTAGGACATACTGGAGCATCATACACATCAGATAGTACAGCCCATCGATACTTATGCAATTCTGATGGTTCATATGGGTATTCTTTTATGATGTATAAGAATGGGGGCAGCGATAACATTTTCGTGAGTGTCAAAGATTCTTCAGCCAATGTATCGAGTTTTTTGTCCGACGCTTATACTGATGACACACTTTTTCAGTTTGCGTGGGGGCTTGATACAGTAAGTCCCTGGTATTCAGAAAGTGGAAGTGCTCCCGCAGCGATGCCCACAAATACTCCAGCGGTTGCTACCGATTTTGCTGATATAGACAATCCTGTGGGGACTATGCTGTGTAAAGGGCTCGGAGATTGGCAGGTAGGTTCAACACGAGCCTGTGGCGCATGGTTTTATCATGGCAGAGCCCGATGGTCGGATGCCGAAGCAGCAGATTTTTGGGAAATACGAACTTCTGGCTCGGCAAAAGTTTTCTTATAAATTCAAATCAAAGAAACCACATAACCCAACACACCAGCCAATCCAATCGCACAACCAATCAATACAGGAATCCAAGGATTCTTTTTTTCTAATTCGTTTGTGAGCAATTGAATATTCGATTTATGTTGAATTAAAATTGTTTCCATTTTCTTAAATTGTAAATTGATTGCTTTATAATCAACTTCGACCTGAGTTTCTTTAAGTTCCTCGAATTTTGAATCAAAAAGCTTGGTTGCTTCTGTTAGGGCTCGGGAAGCTGCAAGTGATAAAAGTGCTTGGTTATTTTTGAGCGATTCAATTTCTTCGCCCAAGCCACCAATAGTTTGTTGTAATGGTTTTTGGAAATCTTCAATGCGAGAAATAATTCTCTTAAGACTTTCTCCATTCAAATCAAGATCTTGCTTTAAATTGCCTATTTCTTTATTAATCTTGTTTAACTGTTCTTGTAAAGAATCAAGTTTTACTTTCACTTCGTCATCAAATCTGATGAATTCAACTTTTTCTTTTTTTGCAGGGACTTGCTTTTTAAAGTCTCGTCCGAATCCGCCCAAAGGCATTATCCGACTCCCAATGAACCAGACCAATTATGAGCAAGATCATTGGCGTCAATCCCAGTCATGCCAGCTATAACTGAAGCAGATGCATTAACTGCGCCTGTATGCACTCTCAAGTAAACTGCCGACACGCGCCAATCAGCCGAAAAAGATTCATCATTTTCAAGAAGAAACCAATTGTTGTTTTCCAATCCATTTACCCCATTCTCTGAAAATCCTACTCGCATTGTTGCGTCGGCGCTTCCATCGGTGGGGCCGGTATTCTTGACTGTTATAAATTTGGTTACAGATGGAAAATCAAGCCTATATACGGGAACTCCACTCGCAGATACTTCAATTGAGGATGATAAAAATGGTCTTGAACTTGCTTGATAAGATCCTACATTTCCTAACCCTGGAGATCCATAGCTAAAATGCCTTCCACTCCTTCCGTCTTCTACTGCCATTTTATACCTTCCTTAGACTATAAATAGTTAACATTTTCATTTCGCTAACTTCTCTTTTTATAAGTAGTTTATTCTTCATCATCCATTCCCACTTTATTCCACCTTCGAGATCTCAAAAACTTCATCTTAGGACATAACATTTTTTTCCTCTCGTCTGAACTTAAATAGTTACAATAATCTTCCCAAGTTGAAATCTCATAAAACCATTTCATCTCTATTTTAAAAGTATCTTTTGTTTGATCTAATTTTTGGAAGATGTCTTTTACTTTAAAAAATCTACCTGAAAATCTTTTTTCCATAGGCAATACTTTGGTGATAAATTTTCCATCCCTTCGTTCGGAAATAGGCTGCGATGAGTCAAATTTGCCAGTTTGAATATCCCAGAAATACTTAATTAAACTTCCAAGCTGATCTGCTTCAAAAGCAAATCCAACGAACTTTCCATCGAGAACAGACTCGCCCAAGTCAGTTAAAACAAAGAAATTGCCCCTGCTTGAGATCTCATGCCTATATTTCCTTAAATGCTGTGAAGGATAAATTCCATAGGGGAATGAAACATAGAATTTATTGGGCTCTACCCATTGACTTAAGCCACTAGATACTCTTTTTGCGACTCGGGAGCCGTATAAAATGCTCCATGCCAATGAATCTCGCTTTTTTTGATCCTTTGGGTGAACTTCCACATAATAAATTGGAATTTCTTTTCTGGATGTTGAGGGATAGACATCTTGTTTACGACTAATCCACACAGGATCTTGAACTGCTTCTCCAGCTCTATGTTTTATGAGTGGTTGCATTTCCGAAGGACATACAATCCAAATGGTTTCACAACCGGCTGAAGCACATTCCAATACTGCTCTTTCAATTGCTAAATAATTGGGTGCAATTGGCATTAAAGAATCGTGCCAAGGAAAGTTAAACTCTAAGGGCTGGCCTGCAACTGGGATGATTCCGGCTAAATGAAAAGAATTAAGATCTACTAAGTTGCTCTGTGATTTTTCTGACATAAGAATCTTTATGTTCTGTTTTTATTATATCACAAATTGGGTCATAATTGAATTGGAATTTATTGTGGGATTTAAAACGTTGTCGGGGTGAGACTATTTCTCTCTTATAATTTTCAATTTTGACGGCATAGAATTTGTATCTGTCAGGTTTTTTTTGATCTCTGCCGTTTCTTGCTCCACGAATTCCATGATTTTTCATCATTTGAAGGGTTTTGAAGCGAGCATTAATATCAGAATAGTCATAAGTCTCAACATTTTCTTTGGTCAAATAGGAGGTGGAAATTGCATCTTTAAAATTATGTGCGCCGTCAATACGATCTGATTGATAAAACAAGATTTCATTAACAAAATTGGAATCATCATTGATGCAGTCATAGTCATGCTTCATTCCGCTTCGAACATGAAACCAATCTCTTACTTCTAAATTATTATCTAATTCGGAATCAGGAACAAAGTCTATTCCATATAATTCATGTTCATCAAAAATAGACAAATTGTTAAAACTTATTTTGGCCATGCGTGCATTCGCAGTATGGGCTTTTAAAATGCTGTTTTCAATCCTTAATGATTGAATTTTGTCTCCTGTTGGAGCAAGTCCAGCCAAGTTTAAACAAAAATAAAGGTGTTCCCATAATCTAAACTTTTGAATCCCTACTATTTTTGGGCCACCATTCGTATAAAGAGAAGCTGGTAAGTTATTAAAATAGAAACAGGATAGGTCCGTCTGTGGCTCAAAAAAATCAAATCTCCACGGAACTTGAAGTCGTGTGCAAACAAACGGAAGATTATTTAAAAATGAATAGCATAGAGCTTCAAGAGATGAGCCAATAACCAAGTGATCAAATTTAATCTCAACATTTCTTATTTTAGAATGTAGCTCAATCCTTGATGATAAATTCACAAACAACTATCCAAACTAAAAAAGCGATTAATAATTTTGTCCCTAGTTCCACTCTAAATTACTTAATTTGTCGCGAATTGTTTTTGCAATCTTTTTGTTTTGTTTTGTCAAAGATTTTATTTCTGCTACTACAAATTCTCTATTTTCTAAATAATTGTTTTCAATTAAAGGCCGGATGCCTTCACTTTTTGCGCATAATTTATCAAATTCTGGAGTTATAAATGCAACCATGTCCTGTTTAACAGGATCATCTTCGCAAAGGGCGGCGGCATCACGAAGCTCAACACTTGATTGAACAAATTCTTCACAAATTCGCAAAAATTCTACAATATCATAATCTTCCATAATCATCCTCAAATCTTGTTATGTCGTCTTCGCCGAAATAGGTTCCAGTTTGGACTTCCACAAAAATTAACGGTTCTTCACTAGTACATTCTATCCTATGTTTTGATTCTTTTGGAATAAAAAATGTTCTTCCTGAATAACAATCCAATTTTTGGTCTTCAAGAGTTACAATGCCTTGACCGCTTATTATAACCCACACTTCTGTTCGTTGATGGTGTGATTGATAACTTAATTTTTGACCAGGGTTTACAATTATTTCTTTTAATTTGTAGTTTTCTTTTTCTTTTATTATCTCGTAAGATCCCCACGGCCTTTTTTCAAACTGTTTTTGTTTTTTCATAAGCTCCTACTGTAATTGGGAATAGTTTTTTGGTTATTTTTAAAATGGCTTTTGCCACTTCTTGAATTTCTGATTGAGCACCTTCATGAATTCTCAGATCAATAAACTTTAAAATGTTATTCAAGTTTGCAGTTCCATAATATTCAGTATACATGTTTTGGGGTAAAATCCCGCGAGCTTGTTCGCGGCAAACTCCAACTTCCAATAGGCTATTATACATCTTAAATGCTACATTATGAAATCTTCTTACAGCTTCAGTTACATTACACCCCAGAATTGGGGCTGCTTGTGGGCCAGTGACAAAATCATACTCGTTACTGGCTTGTCTATTAGAATCATGTTGGGTGCGATAAAGAGACGGATTATAAAATTCAATGTTATACTCTGTATATCTCCTACTTATTTCGTTATAACTCCACGTTCGGTGTCTATGGTGTTGCGACCTTACAAATAGTGGCACTTTAAACCTAAAAGTAGCCACACAATGTTCAAGAGTGCTTGTATGTCGATGTTTAATGAGATAATTTATTAATTTCTTATCTTTATCTTCTAATGTATCTTTATGTTTTCCGAATGAAACACGAGCAGAATTAACTACTGATAGATCATTCCCCATATGTTCAACGTATTCAACTTTTCCAATTTTATCTCCATAGAGATAAACGGGTTCAATCATGTTTGCTCCTGAAGTTATTTATTTTTTCGGTTTAAAGCTGATTTGGCAGCGTCAATTTTATACTGCTTTTCCATAGCTTCCAATTTAGATCCAACTTTCATTGATTTGTACTGTTCCAGCATTTCAGTTAATTTAGCTTGTTTGCTACCAATCGCACTCCAAAACAGATCATCATCATTTACTTGTGTTAAAGACGACCAGGGGCCAGCCCATGATTCTTTTATTGGATCACCGTCTTTAGTATATAATCTAATGATCATCTCTGATTCACCATCGTCCGATTGGAAAGGTCGGCCATGGATAAACGAATCTTGATTATATTCATTTGCCAAAAACTTAGCTAATTCAAAAATCGATAGATCAGATTCTTCTTTGTCTGGACGTTTTTCGTCCCAAATTAAGATTGAATTTTCTCTCACCTCTCTCGGTGCTTCACCTTCAATCTCTGGATCTTCGACATAACCTGAACCTGGCATTTTAGTCCAAGGATAGCCCGTGGATGAAACAATAGATTCAAGACCCTTTTGTCTTTTGAGGTTATTTTTTTTAGATAAATTCCCTCTAAAACCACTCAACATGACAAATGGAACCATTTGATTCTCTATTTTATCCTTTACGCGACCGTAATTTGCTTCGCCTATAATCTGCGGTTTTGCCAAGAGAACAGACTTGTTTTCTGCTAACTCTTTAATAATTTTTTTTATTTCACTTAAATTCATAATTTTCTCCTATTCGTCAATAATACCAACAATGAAATTTTGATGTATAATGTGAAACTTATAATCTTCTATTTTTATTTCTTCTATCATTGTTTGATCTACTATTAAGCTTGCTTGGCCATTATTGCGGGCCGATGTAGTAAATACATCATCCATAGTTCCTCTCTGCGTGGACCATGCGGGTTGATCCGGGTTTAAATCTTTTAAAAAACGCTCACAATCAGATGCCGCGCAAACAAATTTAACAAGACCATAGCGTTCTTTATTTCCAATTTTGGCTTCTTCTGGAATCAGAACAGGACTCAAATCTGCGTTTTTTGCCTCCGCAATTTTTTTGACCAATACGTGTTTATTAAATGGTTTGAATTTACACACCGGGCATTTCCTTCTTTACAATATCCATGAACGAAGATAGATCATCTAAATCAACCTTTGTTTTAACTGCATTGTATGCCTTTTTAACTAGAGAGATTTCACCATTAGTCAACCATTGGTTTTCAATGTATTCAGTTCTCAATTCTTTTCGCTGGTCCTGATAGGGCTGGATTGCACTATCTATTGCTCGATAAGATTTAATTAAGTTTGTTACATGCTTTTTCTTTTCTTCAGTTATTGCTATCGTTGCCATTTATTTCTCCTTAAATGTATTTTACTTCACATGCGCCACCAGCGCAAGCAATTTCTCCACTTAAATTTGTGTTATCATCGATTTCTTGTATTTTTGTCAAATCAATTTCTGTTAAAGACGCCATCATTCTCTTATAAGTAAACTCATCACAGTCTTCAAACGGTGCTTGTTTATAGGTGCCACCATTATATGGTAGAACGCTTAGTCCATTATAAAATTTGCGATTTTCCCACATCCATTCACCAACTTTTTCGTATTCGTCTTCTTTCATAGAAATCGTAGCAGAAATGTTGTGAGTATTATTTCCACTTTTGTGGCCTGGTTTAATCCAGTTTTGAGAAAACCATTTTACTCTCTTTAACAAGTCTGTAGAAGATTCATGTCTCAGAATGGAACCTTCTGGTGCTTTTTGTGGAATTGAAATAACAGCCGTATCATGCGGTCTGAAGAATTCGTCTTCAACTAATTCTGGATGATTAATCGCCAAATAATGATAAATGTCTTCGTTCTTTCCCACACGAATGCGACGGATGTAGTAATTGTTGTGCCATGCGTGAATACCACTGGAACAACCCAACACTAAAGATGAAGTACCGCTTGGTTTGATAGTTGTGACTCTTGCTGCTGGTCTTATTCCTAATAGATGAGCCATTCTTTCATTTTCATCCTTTGCAATCTTTGAGGCTTCTTTAAGATTCATTGTTTCTGCAATCCCAGAGCCAATCCCGGTTAAACCAATCCCTAAAAGGGCTTCTTTTTCAGTTGTTCTCTGCCAGATTGATCGCAAATAATGAAATTCTGTGTATGAAGCCTGTAAGGTTCCGATCAGTGCAGCACAGCGCACGCGCTCATTTAAGTCTTCTTGAGATTCTAAATTAGAAACATTCACTTCACAAAGATTACAAAATTGAAAGGGTCGTAAACCGATCTCACAACAGGGATTCGTTCCCCAATCCTTGTCATTTGTAAAATAAATTCCTGGTTCTCCTGAGTTAGAGTGTTCTATTCTGTCCCATAGATCCATAAAAAATTCTTTCTCCACTCGATGGCGGACTAAAGCTGCACTATTATTTGCTCTTGCACGATGAGGATTTTTCTCCCACCAATTGCCAGCTTTGCATGAGATCATTTCTTGATCATCTGCCGAAAATAGTGAAATAAGCGCAGCACGGCGAATGCCACCAGCGAGAACGGCATCAGCAATATGACAAACAATGTCGTGTACTTCAATAGGTTCAAGCTGCGATCCTTCTTCTTTTTCATTTAAAATAGATTTAATTTGACGAATACAAATCTTAAGAGGTTCGGGTCCGGGCGCTTTGCCACCGGAGGTAACAAGTTTTGCCCCTTTCGCACGAATGTCAGAAAAATCAAAATCAATTGTTGAAGTACCTTCAAAATAGGAACGCATTAAAACCTTTACCGAATCTGCCCATCCTTCAATAGAATCACCAATTAAAAATCGGCGGTTACGATCAGAACGAGGCTTTCTAATTTCTGGTAATTTCTCAACATGATGTTTTTGAACAGAAAACCCAATACCAGTTCCGCCTAATAGGAGAAATAAAATCTCATTAAAAGCTCGGTAATCATCAACAGGAATGAAGCCACAATTATACACCCGATTGGGGCTAATTTCAATTGGTTTACCACCAAATTGTAAAGATCGCATTGATGGTAAAATCTTTTTATCATAAACCAATTCGTAAGCATCATCTATTTCTTGTTTTAAATAAGGAAATTTTTTAACATGCATCTCCTTATTTCGTGTGACTAATTCTTCCCAAGTTTCCCTTCTTCCCAAGTCTTTTCTGTGTTTAGCGTATTTCATAAACACTGTAATATCCGATAAGATTTTATTTGATAATTCCATTACATCGCAGCCCCTTTTATTAATTCTTTGTATTTTCTTAACATAAATTTTTGCTGCTCATCTTTTGACAAAGTGGGTGATAGAGATTCTTCTTGGTTATATGCCTCCAAAATTTTAATGTCGATGTTAGAGGTATCCATAAAAATAGAATAAACTAAACCATCTGGGCCATTACGATTTTTTGCAATATAAATTCTTCCACCATTCTTTTGCTTATCTTCGGTCGTTCGCGAAACTGAAAAAATAAGATCAGCAACGAAACACTTATTAAAAGCTTCTGAAATGGATTGCATAGTAATAATTTCAGCTTGCAGTCCAGTTCGATTGGTCTGTGATGCTGTCCATCCTACTACTTTATGCTCCATCATAATTGCTCGCAAATCTTCATAAATTGTTTCTAATTCTTCTCGCTTTTCTCTGCGTGTTGACAGAGTTCGCAAAAGATCAGCGTAATCTACAACGATCATGTCTGGAACAATACCTTGTTGTTTTAATTTTTCTAAATGTGCTCTGATCGTATTGGTGGTTGCAGTTTTGGTTGGGTATTCTTTAATAATGAGAGTTCCATCCACGTCTTTTAACGCTTTATGAATCTCATCTTTATTATCCATCAATTCATTTAATTGAATTCCCGTTATGCACGAATCATAGCGATTAGCAATTACCGTATCTCTAAGTTCAAACGTATAATGCACTACTGTCATTCCAGCTTTAAGAGCAGTCGCCCCTAAATGAACAAGAACCATAGACTTGCCAACACCTGTTGGCGCAATTACAACACCTAACTCTCCACGACCGCCACCACCACCAGTGATTTCATCTAATTTCGGCCAACCAGTTGTGATCGTATCTCTACCAGAGAACTCAAATCTTTTCTCAAAATCTTTGATATAATCGTAGCCGAAATCCGCATCAGCACCAGCCTTCAAAGCATCATTAATCAATACAGAAATCTCATCAAATGAGCATTTTTGCAACAACGTAGTGGACTTCATCATAGCTTCTCGCAACTTCTGCTTGCGGCAGAAATCAAGAGAAGTATCTTTAACCCATTCGGCTGATTCAAAGACGTTTACATTAGATAAAATCCGTGCATAATAATCGCGAATTTGCTTCTGTAAAGCCTCATTCTCGCCATCTAAGCCAGATTTAAGAATCGTCTTCATTGTCTCGTAGGACGGTTGAGTTCCGTATTTCTTTTTATGAGAAAAGATCTTTTCCACAAAAATCTGTAAGTATTTAAACTCTAAGAATTCAACTGTTAAAACTTCCAACATCCTGTCGGAAAATACTCTATCATCAAGAATGAAAAATGATAATTTTTCTTGAAATGTTTTACCATATCTCGAAAAAGATGCCTTATCGATTTGCGACATTATAACCCCATTTAGTGTAAGTGAAAAACCATGATACAACAGCTTTAGTTCTATGTCAAGAACTATCTTTTAACTAGTCATTTGGTCCAGCAATTATAGATCTAAATTTCTGAAAAAGCGCATCCCACTTGTATTCTGCGATGCCATCAACCACCATCATCTTCAAAACTTCGGTTCTGTTAAACTGAGGCAAAAAATTATCAATTGACTCCCGAACATGTTGTGAATTTTTATAGGATAGGGCTGGTGCATAAAGTTGCATTAATTTATAATTGAGTTCAACCGTATCTTTAAAAGTTAAGATGTCCTGATATAATTTTACATCGCCTCGGTTGGTTTTGCAAAAATTAAACAAGTCATCTAAGTTATGCGACTTGTCTTCTGACAGGAATGAAAGCCTTTTGGCGATTGTCTTTAGTCCTGCGCCTTTTACGCCCGCAAGGTTGTCAGATTTATCACCGTCTATTGCTCTAGCAAGTGCAAAATTATTTGGATGAATTTTAAATTGTTCAAGAATTCTTTTTGTAGTTAAAAATTCGTTCTTGATCGGTCTATAGACCATTGTTTTTCCATCGCAAAGCTGATAGAAATCTTTATCCATTGAAACTATAATCTTTACTTTCTCGCTTAATGATTTCATGTGGCAAATATAAGCAATTACATCGTCGGCTTCAACATCATCAATCATTAGTTGAACAATCGGCATCTGATTAAGATAGTTTATAATTTTGCTCATTTGATCGTAACGATTTTGAGATTCTTCCAAAGCATTCATTCCGCTGTAGGCTCGATTGAGCTTCAATGGCTTTCTGCCTTCTTTATATTGTTTGGCCATAGCTTTTCTTTTCTTGGAGCCCCCGCCGCCATCCCAAACAACAACAAGATTATCTGGTTTTATTTCTCTGGTTAATTTCTGAAGTGATTTTAAAAAACCTTTGCAACCACCAATCGGTTGTCCAGTTGCACTTAAAGAAGGGTCTACGACATAGTTGCGAATAAATAAATTCATCGCATCGATGATTAAAACTTTTTCGTCCATTGATTATTCCTCTTTGATCTGTTCTATGATTTTGTTTATAATTTTAATTGTTTGTGTTGTGCTTTTAGTTTCAAAAGCAGCGTTTGAGTTTATGTTCTTAACCTTATCGTAAATGGATTTATCATTTCCATTTGGATCAGTACACCGATCACCAACAAACCAACAGTGACTATCTTTAAAATGATTTAAAGCGTGTGTCTTGTCCCAACCGTGAGGATAAATGTCAATTGAAGTTGAACCGCCAAGAGCAAAAGATAATTTTTCAGACATGTGTGAAGAAGCTTCAAAACTTTTTAAAACATTCTCTCTTAACTTAGCTTCTTTATCAAAGGCAATAAACATGGCTCGATCATTGTCGGAAGCCAATCGCCCAATTGGACACCAATTGATCATCGATCCTCGATAGGAAATAAAATGACCAGAAAAAGTTAATTGTGCATTATAGCTCACCGAAGTCATATACTGCGCTTGGCACAGTGCAAGCATCAATTGTTTAAAATAATGCTCGCCTAAATGCTTTCTCATGTCAAGAGAAAATGTGGATTTCCAGCCCTCGTCTTGAAGTTCAAACACCTGTGTTCCATTACATGGCAGGATTGTGATTTGCTTTAACGTTTTTCGTGGTAATTCTTCAAAAAGTAGATCACATTGTTCTTTTATGTAGTCGAACCCACTTCCAGTAACGATTCCAATTTTTGCGTAATTTGATAAGTTTTTTAATGCTTCAAGCATGTTTTCTTTTAAAGGTTTTCTGGGTGGTGTTAGAGTTCCATCCATGTCAAACAATACAACGTTATTCATTGGTCTTTTCTTCCTGTTTTTCTTCCTCTAAATCATAAAAATCTTCTGCTTTTCCTGTTTTGTTTTCAAACTTGCGGATCACTTCTTCATCCATAATGTCATAGACAAGTTTTGAGAACTTTGGATCACTCTGCATGAGTTTTGGAAAGGTGGCAGTTTGAAATTTCTTGTCATAACCTTCTAATGTAAACCATGCGCCAGCGTTTTTAAGTTTATTTGATGGCTTTATCGCGGTTAAGAGAGATTCATCATTCATAATGCCAACTTTTTCGCCGCCCCATAAAATTTTAAAATTACAAAATCGCCCCTGCGTTCCAAATTTTGATTTCTCTAATTTTGATTTTACTTCTGAACCAATTCTATATCCGTTGTCATCTTCAATAAAGGTTTTCTTACCTTTTAATCCTGTTAGCCAAATCCTTAATGAATAGGCATAAATGATTGCCTTTCCACCTGGTGTGAACCAAGGTTGAGAAAGCATCATCATTGGATTGCTCACATTGATGTTTGTCTTTAATTGATTAAGAACCAACAAAGTTGATTGAGTTCTTGATAGTGAAGTCATTAATTTTTGCATTCCTAATGAGAGAACGCGAGGTTTCTGTGCCATTGATGATTGCGGATTAAAATCTTTTTCAAGATCTGCTCGGCATGGAGTCATCGCTAACGAATCTATGATAAATAAATAACGATTGTCTGGATCATTGGACATACAAAGTTCTACTGTTTCCAAGACCATCTCTATGTCTTCTGGCTGCAAGATGATAATTTGATTATCACCATCCATGTCACAACCAAGTTTTTCCAAGAATTCACTTGTCATTGTTGCTTCTGAATCAAAATAGAGAACTTTAATGCCTTTTGTTTGCGCTTGGTGTGCGACCTGGCCAGCCATATAAGATTTGCCAGAACTTTCAAGGCCAGCAATTTCTGTTACACGACCTACGGGAATGCCCGCCAGTTGACCACGACAAATAATTGAATCAAGCCATCGAGAGCCGGTCGAGATCCAATCTTTAATGTCTGCTGGATTCTCTTGATCTCCTGAGAAAGCTATCGTTCGTCCAGCTCTTTTGTTGATCATCTTTAGAATGTCTGCCGATGATAGTTTTCCGTTAGTCATTTAGATTCCTTTAAATAAATTTTTCTTCAGTAAAATCCCATTTTAAAATTTGGGACTGTTCTTGGGATGGTTGAAGTTGTTGCGCCTGCCAGTTTATCTGACTTACTATAAAATTAACCACTTTATTTTTATTATAACTTTCCCATCTCTGAGTTACTTCGCTTCTTCTCGTATTTAAATCAGTCGGAGCATAAACTGAACCATGAACAATAATTTTAATGTTTGCAATACGTTCTGCAACCTGCGGGTCTTTATAAGACCGCAAACCTTTTAAGCGAGTTACCTCATCGTTAACTACGTCAATAATTTGCCCCAAGCATTGAGAAATTCCATTGTCTTGAAAGGCAAGATTAAGTTCGCCATTATTAATTTGGCCCCATTTAATTTCTTTTCCAGCAGATTTATGATCTACAACAATTTTTCTCTGCCAATTCTTTAATGTACGAGTATCGAACTTCTTCTGACTAGATGGTTTTTGCATCCATTTACGCACAACCCAAGTAAGTTTCTGTTGGCCAAGATAACCATATGAATCTTTTAGTTCTGTGTATGCTTTGGCCCTCTTTTCTTCGTCAGTACAATTGGCAAACAAGTTGTGACTTGTGTGAAGTTCGTCCAAAAAGATGGCGGCATCTTCTTTTGAGTTAGGTTTCGCTGGTGGACGATCTTGCGCTTTGCGTATAAACCGAGATCGATCCAAAGGTGAATCAAATTCAATGATGAAAACGGGGATATGTGTATAACGAAGATCTTTACATGCTTCCACACGATGATGACCATCTGCTGTTATATGAACCTTATTATACAATTCTGTAATTACAGGCTCCAACAAGTGTCCCCTTTCTTTAATGTCTTTGGTCAGATTGGCAACGTGATTTTGATCTATAGTCTGGGCGCGACATTGGAAAAGTGTAAGATTTTGTTTAACTTGATCAATTGGCATCATTTTAAAATCGACGATTCTGCACCCTTTATACTTTTCCCTTGTTTTTTCATCCGTAGAAGTAAACAAGCTCGGCAGACTATTTCTGTCAAATCCTGCATTTCTTGCTTTTGCCAACGCCGAAGGTGAGATTTGAGGTTCTATTTTATATACTTTATGTTCCATCTTTATGTTCCTTAAAAAAATGGCGCATGTTTGGGTGATTTTTTATTATACAAACATACTAACAATACAAGGAAATCACATCCAAACACACGCCACCAAAAAATAATTTTTTTCTATGCAGTCAATTCCCTAATTGCTGCGTCTACACTGTTGATTCCAACATCATCTACGGATGGTCCTTGGGCGGGACTCAAGAAAGATTCCAAAATAGCCTTCACTTCAGATGGATCTTTTCGTTGAAAGAGAGAATCAATGTTTGGAACAGCTTCAAGATAGTCTTTAATTACACCCTTGGTTTTGGCCAGAGGTGAAGATTTTCTTTTAGGAACCAAATTGGTTTGAGGGAATGCGCCCTTTGATTTCGGAAGTATATAAGTCAATGCAAAATCAACTCCGTTATCAACATCCGTAACATCACCATAATCAGGGTTCAAAACAAGACCAAGCAACGTTTCATAGATGGTCTTACCGTATCCATAAACACGAATACCTGCTTCTTCTTCACCGCGCACAATTACGGGAGAGAAAAAACGTTGACGAACAAAAAGGGACTTAGCCATTTTCTTACTGTCATCTGTTCCTTCTTGCCACAACTTAGATGCAAAATCACAGATTGGGCATTCATCACCAAATTGACGTTTCGGGCACAATACCCCACCGCGAGCACCTTCGCCCAAATTATAATGAAAATGGAAAACCTTAAACGGATCTCCATCCTCAGTCGGTACAAAACGAATTTCTTGATCGCCTTCCGTTGGTTTCCAAAATACATTATCTCTCTTTGACTTTCCGCCACTCTCAAGATCTTGTAGTTTGGCCTTCATTTTTTCTAAATCTAATGCCATAGTTTATTTTCTCCTTTTAAGGTGAGATTAGCTAATCTCCTAATCCCCCAATTCTCTTTGTATAACAGACGTGTGTGACACACAATAAATGTAATCATCATCATAGTCAGTTTCGTAAATTCCATAAGTTGCTCTCACATTTTCTTCTTTTTTCTTTAGAATCGCATTTTTAATTTGTTTCATCAGTGAAGAATCTGTTTCAAGTTTTTCCTTATTGTAAGCACAATAATACACTACATCCGTCGTGTTGTCAAGAGAAAAAAACAATTTATCTTCTTCTTTTTCAAAATCTGAAAATCCGATTGTGGAAATTCTTGCGCCCAACGGAGGTGAACAAAAAGTATCTGTTATGGTTTTGTTGTGTGAATAAACATTAATCATATGAAACGTAGAGGCAATAATTTCGTTAATCTTTTCGTAATAATTCTTAATCGAAAGTCCACCAGCACTTTCTTCGATTGTTTCATTACAAACAATATACATTCTTTTAAATAAGCCGCTTCTGGCATAGTTTTGAAAGACGCCAAATGTCATTCTTTCCAGTTGTCTCTGAGTTTCATTTAATAAAGAAATGGATGGTTGAATATATAAAAGATTAATCCTTGTTTTTCTTAAACTATGCAGGATTGTTAATGCAGCAGAGGAAACTTTTCCCCCGCCGCCTATAATAAATAAAACTTCTCCATTCACATGTTTAAAAAATGCTTTTGTTGAAGGCATCTTTTCTTCATAGTCTTCAATCTTATCTTGTTCTTTAATTCCGAATTCTGTTTTGGTGGTTTCTAAACCCACATCCAATTTATAAACTTTATATTGGGGGTACTTCGCAAATTGATCTGCGATGTTACATCCTGCGTTTCCAAGCCCAATAATGGTATCCATTATTCTTCCTCATTATATAATGTATTGGAAGGTGTGTGCGAACACCACTTGCTTTTAGTAACGCTCTCGTCTTCAATCACTTCCTGTAAGATATATCGACGCCAAAAGGCTCCACGCTGATCATTCTTTTTAAAACGTGCGCCTGTAACATCCCATTGGTGAACATGCGAAAGAGTATCAATCACTTCTTGAACATCGGCTAGTTCTTCAACACATGGGTTTTCAAAAAATTCTTTTGCTTCTTCCAAGAGTTTATCTTTGAGTCTATTGCGATAATCTTCGCCGGTTGCGACATAGACTTTACATTGTTTTCCCTGGGACTCAATAATCTGAGGGATTTTATCTCTTACAAGTTTGTTATATTTTTTAACAGACATTTATACTGCTCCATAAAAGATCAATTCAAATTTAGGACCGCTTCTATATTTCCCTGCACCGAATGCAACCTTTTGACCTAACACAATCATAAGCGCGTCGGGGTCGTCAGCAATAACTGTAACTTCTTTATCATTTTCTTTATAAATTAATTTGTATTTTTTCATCTAAATTTCCTCATGTTGCCAAAATTTGTTCCAAGACTGGCATTTACTTTAAAAATACCCAAGTCAGTATTTCCAAATTCTTTTATTAAATCTTCTAGAATGTCTTTGTCGTTACGATCAAAGTCAATCACCATACTATCGTGTATGAGTCCCATTGTAAAAGATTTTCGTCCTTCCAATAATTTATTTACTGCGACGGCGCGTCTTAAAAATGTGTCTGAAGTTGTGCTTTGAATTATTGCGTTCAAAGCATGAAAGTTATCGGCTGGGATTTTTCTCCCAAATGGATTAACTATCTGTTCTCCATCCCAATACTTTTGTATGACACTTTTTTTATTATAAAGTCTCTCAATCTTAGGGATACCAAGAGAAACATTCGCTGGCCCATATAACCAACCAAAGATTTTACGTTTAATTTCATCTCTCTCCATTGTTTGGCCAAATAGATTGCTTAAAATGCGGCCATGCCATTGATGTATGTCTTCTTGTGGTTGTGGCTGATCATTCAATGACAGCAAACACCTTAATTCTGCTGCATTAAAATCAAGCTCAACAAACCATGTGTTTTTTGGCTTGATAATCTTTCTATAATTTTTGTCAAGAGTCAAGAGAGGAAAAGAATTCTTCTTCGTTGTCAACCGGCCTGTGATAGTTCCAAACAAATTGTAAGATACATAGGGTTGTAGTCGAGAAAGCTTGTCTTTAAATTTACGTGCTCTTAAATTATGTAAATCTGCTGAAAGATCCTTCATATCAATTTGAAGTTTGTTCTTGTCAATCTGAGCAAGAAGGTTTGAAAGATCTAACAAAAAATCATAATTTTGAGGCTTCTCATAAGTCTCCAAGACATGCTGAGTTATTTCAGATTTAATTTTAAAGAAATCAATAATAAATGATTCTGGAACCAAGTCATAAAAACAATAGTCGTTCGCTTCCACTTTCGCTTCACCAAAAGACTTCAGAAAAACCAAATGTTTATTCTTTAATGATTCCCATCTTTCCTTAAGAATTTCAGGGCAACACTCATCAAGCTTTTTGCCTTCAGCATAAAGTTCAAGAAATTCAATTTCATAATCTTTAAGACTATTATGATAGGACCAAGTATGAGTCAACAGATTATAGTCTGGTTTCTTTTCGATCTTATTATTACAATAAACGCTATTGCAATTTAATTTCTCATCAAGAATCTGGAAAATCTGCGGGTGTTGGGATAGCTTCTGCAAGGTTAGAGATCATATTATCAGGTTTCATCCCTGGTGTCAACAAGATTTTTGGTTTATTGACACTTCTGAATTCTAAATTGATTAAACTTAAAGTATTTTGATAACCATTTAACTGATAATTTGCTTCAATCCTTTTATTAAGTTTAGAAATTTGATTGGGTTTGTTTTTCCAACTAGTTTCTTTAGACCGCAACTTAGCATAATACTTAAGCCAGAATAATTCACTGAATTGATCTTTTAGTTCTTCTAAAGTAACTGTTTTTCTTAAAATCACTTTCTTTTTTGTTCCTAATTTGAGACAAGAATTAGTAATTATTGTGACAGTTGGTTTAGACAAAATGTATGAATTATAAAATTGAGTTATTAATACCTTAAGGTTTTCTATGTCCGTTTGATATGATCTATTATAATACTCTTGAAAAACGTTGTCAAGAGAAATCTTTGGAGAACGACCATAAATATTTAACTCCCTCAAGTATTGTTCTCTTTGCCTTTGGATCTCTTGCCGTTTTTCTCCCATTTCAAATTCAGGGCTTAGAGATAATTCTTCAACTGGAATTCCAGCATTGATTAATTCATTGAGTCTGGGATCTATTGGTGGTCTACCACCGGGGATTTCCGGTGCAATATAGGCTCTACCGGCTGATCCAAACTCCGTGGTGCGTGCTGGCAATAATGTTAAAAATGCGACGACGTTTGCATCAAGCCGCTTGATTTTAAATTCATAACCACTTTCCAACCCAAAGATCGGGCCACGCCAATGGAAGAATTCATACAGATTGGGAACTTGAACAATGTCACCCACATAAAATGGCTGTTGTTGTTGTGATGGAAAATAGTTTGGAGGCTTCGGATAACTTAACATATACTGTTGCATTACAGGAGATCCTAGATCTGCAACCAAACGTGAAGGCATGTTCTTATCAATTTTAAAGCCAAACTTTTGGGCGGCAATTGAATAAAAAATAAAATTAGGATCATCCAAAAAATTATTATAGTTTATTTTATCATCTCCAGCGCCAATTGGATCTATTTTAACTATCAAACCAGACGACGCCGGGTCGCAATACTTGGACGCAACGAATGCAGTTTGAGAAAGTGGAAAAGCTGGAAGTGCATAGTCAATAAATAACTCGAAAAGAGGCAAGAAGTCATTGAAAGAAATTAACTTTTTATCTCGATCTCCGACTGACATAAACCCGGCATTAAATGTTTTGAACAAAAGCTCACTATAAGAAAAATAATTTTGTTCAAGTGAAACCCAACCTTCTTGACCTTCAAGAACTTTCAAGTTTGTATTTTCAGTTGTAACGCGACCAGTATTTGCGGCAACAGTATAGTAGGTTTGCAAATCTTTAAATGCATCCACGACAAAATTTAAAGCAAAATTTGTGCCTCTGGACGACGGCAGTTTGGTTAAATAATCTTGATTGACAATGATAGAATTGCCATTACTATCAAACCTTCCGAAAAAAGGTTTATCATACCACAGATTAATTGGTGTTGGGATCATTGATGGCGGGGGATAGGCCCAATCCCGATAGTATTTTCTTTCTGTGAAAGCTGCGAATGCTGTTGAATCGTTACTTCCTTTAGGTATTCCGTCTGTTGACATAATCTAATTCTCCTCCTCAATGTTCTTCCGGTGAGTTGGAGAATTGGGATTGGCCTTAAAAGTTCCTGGCACGTAATCTTTTCTAATCTGTGTAGGATTCAAAATGGCCTTCCCTACCTTTATAGCTTCATCAATCAGTGATTTCTCATCTTCCTCTTTCTCACCACCAAACGTTTGTACTCCCGGCAAATCGTTCAATTGAAACTTGCTTCCTTCTTTGCCGGTGAAGACTGTGGTTTTAATTTCGGGAAATGGCGAAATTGATGGAGCCAAAAAGACGCCTCTAACAGTAGTGGTAAATTTTCCATCATCTATAGCGGAACTCACTTTAACTACGCTGTAATAACCTCCAAGTCCAACATCATCAGATTCCTCAATAGAAAATCCCAAACTGCGTGGATTAAGATAGAAGACCATTCCTGGTTTATACAAGGGGTTCCCAACCAACTCTAAAACAACATTATATTTGTTTGCATAAAGAAAATTTCTATCTTCAAGTTTTTGAGCTTTTTCTATTTGTGCTTCTGCGCGACCTGGGATCTTGTCAACATCAAATTTTACAGTTTTTACAATACCCCGATCTGCTCCTACATTATAATGAATAATACCTTTTTTTATGTCTTTAACTTGTTTGGCATTTAAATCATGGTTGGCGATACCTACATGATACATAAAGAAAAATTGCATTAATTTTTTAATACCCCTATAGGAAGTGGCATTGGACGGCATTGAGGAAATAAATTCTTCCATTCCGATTCTTCCTTTAGAAATCTTTAATGCTCTATCCTTTTTCTTTTTAAATGCCGCCGAGAAAATAGATACTCCCATTTTGGTTTTATTAAATTGTCCAATTGGTCCATAACCCAATGGAGAAAGCGCATTATTCAATAAAGCAGTAAGCATGTCAATCAAAAAGTTTTTAAGATTATAACTTTCTTTCATGGGTTTGACAATGTATTCAACAAACCATCGATCAAATTGTCTAGCAGAAATAGGAATGTCTGCCAAAGCAACTGAGAAATGGTTTCGAACAGTATTTTTACCATTTACTTTTACTTCCACCATTTCCAGAGGCCCCAAAATAAATGTAAATTGTTCTCTTAGGAGATCGGCCCGCATTCGTCTTTTGGCTTCTAACGAAAACTTCACCATTTCGGATTTTCCCTCTAGTATTGCTGAATCCAGAGGAGGGTTTACAATTATTTCAATAGCAACTTCAACAAGATCTCCAAAAAAGAAAAATTGAATATCTTTTTGGCCTTCGCCGGGTTTTTCTTTTGAGTCTTGTAAATATGTCTTAACCAGGGCTGCTCTTGCGTCCGCGTTTGCGGCCTCTGTCATTTGTCTTTGAAAATTGTTCATACTTTCTTCCCAAATTGGAGCGATAGAAACATCCCGACCGGAACCGAGACTGGTCAAAATTTCGTTCTTCTTTGCTTCTCGATTTTTTAATACCAGAAGATTTTTTTCTTGAGCATTTTTTTCATCCTCAAATAGTTCTATCGATTCTTCCCATAGTGTGACTTCTTCTTGACTAATAAAGAATTGATAGACTTTTCGTTTTTTTTGTAACTGATCAATAATGCGAGAATAGGCTTTGTTGCGCTGGTCGAAAGCAGCATTTTCAATGGAATCTTCTAAATTTCCAGTGTTGATCGCATCGGCCCCAAGCAATTCTTCCATGCTTTTAATGTGCCTTTCAATAACGTCTTCCGGGTCCAGATTTGGGGAACCGAGCACACCACGATCAACAAAACTTTTAAACTTATCTAACACATATGGATCATCTGGGAGTTTACCTGGAACCCCATCCAGTGGCACACCTTTCAAATCCGTGAGCGCAGACTTGAGTTTTTGAATTCTCTTCTTTTGCTCTTCCGCACGTGAAAGATCACCTTTTTTGACCTTTTTTAGTGCTGAAATTATTTTATCACCGCGCCCGCCATCTTCAATATTAAACAAATCAAAATGTTTGCTTCGCATTCGGGCATCAATAGAAGCTATGTAATCAAGACTCAATGTTACTGAACCGTCTTCATTAAATTCGATTTCGTGTCGAGGCGACGTAAGGAAAAAAGAAATTTGTAATTTTTTGATTGCATCGCGTTCGGCTTTGGAAAAAAGCTTATTTGAACCGTCAGGCACAGCCCATCCAACAATTGCTTTTATTTGAAATTCTCGATCATCATAAATGGGGTTTGCGGTTCTAGCATTTTTTTTGGCGGCAGCTTTTTTCTCTTTACTAGTGCGACCTGACGGAAGAAGCAAATCACTAATTTTCAGTCCGCCGCCCCTGACTAATCCAAAAGATTCAACATTCTGCAAGTAAATTCTTAAATTTGCATTAAAAAACACTCCAGATTCCACTTCGTTTGTTCCAGCGTCTTCCCAAGAAAAAGACTGAATTCCTATATCTGTACCTCTTTGTCGATTCGATTTCAAGATACTATCGGGAGTTGTATAATCATTGAAGTAGAATTCTTGTTCTTCGATACCAGTGTATTCTGCAAACCCTTTGTTCTCGTTTTTATTTTTGTACGTTATTTTATAAATTCTAATTTTAGGAATAAGCGCCGAAAGTTGTAATGTTGAGAGATAAAAGAATGGACTTAATTTAACGTCTTTGCTTCTTTTGCTGCTTTTAACTTGAAAGTCTTTAGCAAAAATCTTGCTCATAACATAGGAAGGATCACCCTCTACTTGAAGAAAATTTTTATAGGTTGTAGTATTTAAATGAACAAACTCTTTATAAAAATCTATAAGAAATGCTTGTTCGTCAAACCTGACTTCAGTTTCTTTGGCCATAGTTTTTAAACATTATAATAATCTAGTATCAAATCTAATGGTTGTGGAATATAAATTGTGTCATTTAATCCCACATGAGATTCTGTTGGTGTGCGATTAAACCATGCAATTACCCACCACATAGTAGCATCTCCATAGTATTGATGTGCTAGTTTAAAAAAACGATCTCCCTCTTTCCAAATGTGACTCATTAAACTTAAGTCTTTTATTTCTTCAACTGTCGGGTGTTGAAGATCTGCTGTAAAGTATTGTTCAAGGTTGTTTATTCCTTTTCTGGCCAGAATTCTTCTATACCTATCTGTGGTATTTATTCCTATCCGTCTTCCGTCAAATCGTGATGTCATTGTTATTCACTCCCTGCTTACCAAGTCCATATCCCGCTGGAGCCAGGATTTAATGTGGTTCTCTCACTCTTAGCATTACTATCCCAAGGATCTGGATCTTCTACGAAATTGTTTGGAGGTTTAAGATTTTCTTTGCGAACGCGCTCATCAGCCCGCATTTGTCGTTTTGATCGTGAGACTAGATGTCCTCGATGCATATTTTCTGCTTGATTTGCTCTTTGTTCAGATTCAGAAAAAAGACCATCTTTAGGTATGGGGCGGGCAATTTCGGCGTCTTGTCTTTCTGGAAGGCCATACATGTCCCCAGTTTCGTAAAGAGATCGAACTGGTTGCCTTCCATTATTTTTTAAATCTGCTAATGGAGTTGCAGGTATTGGTGGTCCCATAAATCCTTCTCTTGCCTCTTGAACATTGGGGTTGTGACTCCTTCCCCTTGGGGCGGGTGTCCCCATCACATCTTGGGCAAGATTATTATAATGTGGATAAATTTCATAGGGGAAATTCATAAACCCACTCTTTCCTCCGCGTTGACGCTTCCCTTTCCATCCCAATTGATGATTGTGAATAACAGTCAATCTACAGGAAACTCTCATAACTTTAGGAGCAATCTTTTTCTGTCCGCCGCCGCTCCACTCAAAAACTCCAAATTCCATATTTGGTTCAAATGTGATTCCATCCAGCGTCCCGTGCAAACCTTTTCTTCCAGACATTCCTTGAACCCAATTAAAAAATCGAAGCCTCATTATTGGACTTCCTTTAATGCTTGAAGCACCGCCAGGACTATCATAGGTTGGATATAAAAATTGAATTAAAGCTGAAATTCTTCGCATGTTCTCGAACGCTTCTTCTGCATTAGAAGCCGGAACATCAAAACCAAGTGATAAGACTCTGCCTGTTCTTTTGAAAGTTTGAATAGGATCCATTCTGCCATAGGCGTATTCAGAATTCCAATCAGATGTAAATTGATCTGAAAACTCTGTGATCATCGCTTTAAAGGAAGTTGCATGTCCCGTAGGCATATGCGTAAATTCAATTTGTGCGTTGCCTCCGAGATTGTTTGCGATGTCAATAGTTTGGTCGCTGTTCATCCAAGACTTAAAGTGGGATGTTTTAAAATTAGCCAATTTATTTATCTTCCTCTTTATAAATACAAGGATTTAAAGTTTTTATGATGCTTTACTTTTGCACAGCTTCTCTTATTTTCTTCTGTATTATATCATCTAGAACTTCACCAACTTTTTTGTTTCCAAGTTGAACTGTAATGTTTATTGGCTGTCGATTCGAAGATCCCACAGCATTTTGCATTTTAGTCGCGCCCTCATTAATTGGTGTGTTTTTATCAATGTTGACTGTCAAACTACGTGCTAAATTTGTAGCCTTTGTTAAAATGTCTGGTCCTGCGTCTTTTGAAACTTGGACAACTTTTGCATAGTGATCCACTGTTGCTTTAAAAACCAATTCTTTGGCCTTATCAATACTGCTAATAGCTTTCGCAAACGCCACAGTGTTTTTGGTAGCATTTGAAATTCCTTGACCCATCGCCAGAAAACCTTGACCGGCGAGATAAACGGCTGCTGCGATGGCTGCGAACGTAAGTGCTAAAATGCCCAGACCAACTACTGACCACATCGCGGCTTGACCGATTGCAAGAATTCCGCCTGCGGCTGGCGCAGCGGCCAATGTAAAACCTGCCAACGCAAGCCCGATCAGTTTAAAAGCAGGTCCTAAAAGCGTGGTTGCTACAAAAATGGCCCCAATCGCCAAGACAAGGCCAGTAATAATTTGGGTCCAAACGGGGTTATCGTCCATCCATTGATTCATAGTAGTAATTATTCCTTTAATAGAATCAATAAGATCTTTATTTCTCATTGTGAGATTGGCCACAAATAGTGTAAATTGTTTTGTGAGTGTTTGAGCCTGTTCTGCGGCTTCAGTCAGCGTTTTCGTTTCTTGGATTTGTGCTTGAGTCTGTTGTGTTAAGAGTTTCGAGGCTTTGACCAAATCTCCACCAGCAATAACATTTGCAACCATTCGCTGCTCCATCATTCCCATCGCATCGAAACTTCCCATTGTTGCTACAATACCGTTTCTAATGGATTCGATCATTTCATCATGGCTCATCGTCATCATTTCAACAGAATTGAATAGATTGCCGCCAAGCATCGCGTTTAATCGTCCTGCGGCTGTGGCTGCACCTTCAAAGGTTCTGAATTCTTCTGTAATTGAAATTAAATCACTAATTTCTAAACCTGTTTTCTTTGCTTGCTTTTGGAGTTCTTTAAAAACTTTTGTTCCGACTGCATGTCCAAATTGGATGAAAACAGTTTCCGCTTCTTTGACTTGTTGAGAAGTCTTTGCCATTGAAACCCCGATTGCTGTACCAGCTTCTACCAGATGAACTTGCAAATCCATAGAAGCAGCAGTTCCAAGTCCAAGAGATTTGTTAAAGAGGTTCAAATTGGCAGCAGCATCTTCGCCACTAATGCCAAGCTGTTCCATTGACGCCACAGTTCTTGTAAATTCAGACGCAGATTCTTTCGACAAATTTGTAAAAGAGTTAAAGCCATTATAAAGCGCGGACCCTGCACGTCCTGCTTCTTCGGTTCCAACTCCCAAAGCCGTTGCACCACGACCGGCATCCAGCATGGCTTGATTGAATTCTTGCGATGCTTGAGTCGCAGCCATGAATGATGCAGCAACTTGATCCATTAAAATCGCTTCAGCTGTGGAAGCTTCAACAATTTTGGAAAATGTGCCAGCAAGTAATGCGCCGACTACATTTGCTTCTTTGAAATTTTCTACAAACTCATCTGCTGCATCGCCATTCGAAGTTAAAATTTTTGACATTTTATGCATTTTGCCAATCATTGTTTCTTGATAGGTTGATCCAAGACCCAACATTCTTGCCAGATTTTCGCCTGCATTTCCGGCTGCGCCTATTTCACCAGTAATTTTTTGTTGTATTTTTTGTTGTTTAGAAAGTTCTTGGGCGGCTTTTTGATGGGCTTCAACAGCATCTCTGTAATTTTTGACCGCATCTCGTGTTACTACACCCTGTTGTCGTGAAACTTCAAGTTGTTGAAACATAAGATCCAAATCTTCTTTTGAAGCTTTTACTTTCAGCGCTTCTTCGGCAACTGTTTGATTAATGGTATTTAACTTTGTTTCGTTCTGGGTGTTGATTTCTGTAAGCAACTCAAGCTCTTGTTTAAGATATTCAACAGTTGTGCCGTATTCTTTATTTAATAACTTACGGATTTCTTGATAATCGGCGGTTACTTTATTTGTTTTGGCAAGAAGTGTATTTAATTGTGCTACTTCGGCTGCGGTTAGATTGCCCATTTATTAAATCACCCCTATTTAAAAGGCCATTTAAGACCTGTTTTGCCTTCAAATTTGGAAACGGCTCGATCAAGAAGTGATTTATTTCTATAGGTTTTTGGATTATCCAAGCCAAACTTTTTATAGGATGTGAGATAGTTTTTTTCTCTGCCGAGAGTATTTGCGAATGAAGTAATATCGCCTTTAGAACCTCGGACTGTGACTGGAATTGAAGTTTCGCCAAACATATGTGAGAGAATTGATTTAACTCCATATCCGAACAATCGAAGCC
>Ga0208012_1000153_pt1 | contig 28739 bp, 26 predicted proteins | sample 15BtaG_FD_184090 | JGI IMG/M metagenome (GOLD analysis project Ga0208012, IMG submission 184090) | Marine viral communities from the Subarctic Pacific Ocean - 15B_ETSP_OMZ_AT15312_CsCl metaG (SPAdes) (version 2) | ecosystem: Environmental > Aquatic > Marine > Oceanic | place: Pacific Ocean... | reverse complement strand
TAGCATATTGTTCTAACACTGGCCAATATACCTGATACCCCTTATCACTATAGTATTTTGCTATAGGAAGACATATTAGTATGTCGCCCAACCTTCCCGGTTGTAACAAAAGTAAATTCACACCATTTCACTCACACCAAAACCAATCTTCTTCCTTCGGTCAAAGACTGCTTTGTCTTTCATGTACATCTCTGGTGCTTCTTGTTCTTTGTGCATATCATCTGCTTCTGGATGACCACCAGCGACCCATTCGTGTTTAATAATACACATAGGACTCACGGCAAATTTATTCATCATCATACAAGCCTGTGTTTGTTCATCATCTGCATACAATGATTTATAGTCTGGATGATAAATATATCCGAACTTCTTATATAACTTCCACCCAAGAACTGCAAGTGTCATTAGATAGTCGTTCCTCAATCCGTCACTAAACTTAATTGCACCATCAAACTTAGGAAACGCTTCTTCCATTGACTGCATAATAATAGCATCATAACCAAACATCTGAGGAATCATATCATCAGAAGCAAGAAGCAAAACGTCTGCTTCTTCACCCTCCATGTTCGCATTAACTGCTTCAATCTTTGTTTTACTATCCCCGTAGTGATAAACCAAATCAATACCACGATCAATTAAACCATCAAGCCATTCTCGCATATCCTGTGTGTTCATGGTATCGTCATCATTATCTGCCGTTATAACAAACCGCACATCAAACGTACCCGAAAGGTTGTTGATATACTTCTGAAGTACTTCTTTAAATTTGTCTGGTCTAGAACGGGTAGGAAACTTAATCAATAATTTTTTCATAATATAACTCCTTGTTATCCTTTTTTCTTACCTATATGGTACTTGGGAATCAACTCCCAATCACCCTTTTCTTTGTGAGAAATTATCTTCAACTGCTTCACTTCCACGCTAGGTTCAAGTTCCTCACCTTCAAACACATCCAACAACTCCCATTCCTGTAAAAGTTTGACAATTGTATTTCTTCTTGCCATATCGTTTTCTGAAAAGTTTGATTCCAGACCATCCAAAGAAAACAATTCTTTAAAATGGAGAATGGCATATCGTCCTCTTTTATGTAATATATGACACGATTGATATAACTTATTCTCTTTACGAGACGACACGCCAATTCTAGTCAATGTCTCTCGTATCTTTAAAAAACTGTCTTCGTCTGGTAGTTCTATTTCTATTCCATACCCATCAAATATATCTTCCATTTCTTCCACATTATACTCCAATTGTAATAAGACTCACAAATGTATATATGGTTTTTTGTTGTTTCAACCACCTTTATTGGTCATTATATCGATATATTCCACATCTGAATCATTTAAAAGTTCCAACACTTCCAATGCTCGTCTATCCGAATATCCAAATAACTCTTTTATTTTTGCAATTCTTTCTGGGTTTTCTTTTTTCAACCACTTACTAAATCGTTTTCTTTTACGAATTGATTTTTGGAGATAATCGAATTGGTGTGATTTAGGAATATCTGGATACGAGTTCATTTCATTAACGTGCATTATCGTATCAACAAAATAAGACAAGCACCGATTAACAACAAAAGGAACATACCCTTTCTCTACACTTTCATCCTCTGTGTCCATAAGAGGTTCCTTGCTGTAATTGATTGCTGTTAGATATTCTCCCAACTTCATCCCTCTATTACCCCAACGACATGTTCTCGTCGGATAATATCAAAATCATTATGTGTGCCAATACGAGAACGAACATCATACAATATGATGTCACCTTCTTTATAACCGACCTTTGGTATATCACCATTTATGATTGGAAGACCACCACCCATGGATAGTATCTTCGCCTCACAGAACGAACCATCCAATGTTTGACTCATCTTAACGATGATGCCACTATCCGTTACTTGCTCTTTATCGTAATCAATTTTCTCTAATATTAAATGATCACCTTCTGCTCTTATTGTTTTCATTTGAATTCACACCTCATCATTAGTTCTACTAAACACGCAACAAAATTAATTTCCTGATCTGCCACAAAAGCAGCCTTATACTGATACTCTGCCAAAATGAGAATTGCTTCTGGTATTGAACTTGCTTCTACCGAAGAATATATTCCCTCGTAAAAAGACCTAAACATCTCCGGTGGTGCATTATCTAAATTATGAACCACCCATTTACGAACCTCGACGAAGTTCTTGTTCTTCATCTCACTAAACAAATCCTTGACTGGTATATCGCCAAGTGAAGATAGTATACCAACATCTATGACACCTGCAACAGAATATCTCTGTAATTCATTAAGAATTCTTCGGAAGTCTGGAAAGTGTTTGCTAATGAAAGACGCAATTACATCTTTCTCGTATGGAATACTTTCATTGTCCAATATATACATCACACGTTTCATAAACAAAGCAGCAAGGTTTGCCTTTTCGCTTGATGGTATTGTAAAATCTATATTGGTGCATCTAGAATGTAATGGTTCAATGATACGATTTTTATAATTGCAAGTAAGAATAAACCTACATGTAGCAGAGAATTCTTCAATTGCTCCCCTCAACGCCGGTTGAAAACTCTGTGCATTAGAATAATCAAATTCATCAAGAATTACAATTTTCATTCCACCCGACAGAGACACTGTGCTTGCAAAGTTTCGTATCTTTGTACGAAGCATGTCAATGTTTCCGTCTTCCGAGCAGTTGATCATAATATAATCATGACCCAATTCTTTACATAGTGCCTTGGCAACTGTTGTTTTACCAACACCTGCTCTACCGCTTAGAAGAAGATTTGGACAATCGCCTGTATCTACAATATCAGTGAATGTTTTATCCAGAGATTTTGGTAAAATACATTCTTCAATGGTAGCAGGTCTATATTTTTCTACAAATAGACTAAGTTCTTCAGCCATGATATCTACTTGTTGTGTCAAATGCAACCCAATACGTTAAGTCAATGTTACCATTATATTTAAACTCACCAATGACCTGATCACACAAACTGACGTTGTAACCACCAGGCAAAAATCTAAAGTTATCAATTTGGAAATGATATTCAAATTCACATGTGTTGTTATTTGGACCCAATACCACAGTGTATGTATTAGAATTCGCCTCATATCCAGAACCCAAATAATCATTCATAGGTTTCTCGAATACAACTGCATGAATTTCGCCGTCTCTAGATTCAATAGAAACATTAGGCAACTGAAGAACCGAAGAAGATTTGTGAATCTCCGCCAACTGCTTTTCTGAAATGACAACCGTTACCACTGGTTCGGGCATATTAAGTTGTTTGTCTGCGGTAGTCAGCAGAGAAGGTTCAGTGTAGTAATACTTTACCTCTGAGTTGTTTTTATCGCAAATCTTAACGTACTTGTCCTCAAAGGTAAACGTAGGATCGTTGAAAAGAGAGACAGTTCCAAGAAACTTGGACAAATCAAATATTCCAATTTCATTATCAAAGGTTTCCTTTACCTTTGCTTCCGCCAACATATTCTTGGCAGGAGTAATTGTACGGAGTGTGTTTCCCGCATGAATTAAAATATTTGAATTCATCGACGAAAAGTTCTTTAAAATTGCAAGCGTCTCTTTGGAGACCTTCATACCAATATCAGTCATCATCATTTCCACTCCTCATGTTCATCTTGAAATTCATCATACTCACCATGCATTCCATATTTCAAATTTCTAATATTTTGTTTGAACTTATGTCTATGCGATTTTCGCTTTTCCTTTTTTACACCCTTTATTGGGTTAATATCACTTACATCTTCTTGCCATTCTTTGGCGTTTTTATCTTTAGACATTACTTGTTATTATTCTCCTTCTGTAAAGTCTCTAAGTTGTTTCGGTAATTCTTTACCCGTATAGTGTACCATTCTTATGTAATCTGTAAAGCCATAATCTTCAATTTCACCATCAAAAGCATCTCTCGGGCCATAACATTTCTTTCCTTCTTCCTCGCAATCAATCGGGTCTATCGGGAAACCAAAACGGAAGTCAAATGTGTTTCCATAACCATGTGAATTATGAATTCCCATCCCCTCTAGTTTATGCCTGTCTTTGGCAATTTCTATTGGTTTACCCACACCAAATTTGGTGCTGCTCCTAAGAGGTTTATATTCTTCCAGATAATCCTCATCACCTTCTTCTAATTTAAAGCCGTGCTTGTCAATCATAGTAATGTCGGTATTCGGATATATAAATCTCGCCGTACATGGATATGGTGCATCTGGAGGACCACATTTATCGATATCTTCTTCGACTGAGAAATCATAAGAATCAATTAAGTTTAAAACGTACTCGCCTTCTTCATTTAACTCATTCAATCTTTCAATATTAGCAACTTCGTATGTCCCATCCAATTCATTAACATTTAAACTATCATCAAACCCGTCCATAAACGAAGTATAATAACTAAAACCATGAACGTGATCACCGCCCTTTCTTCTTTGGGTTACGGCATATAGACTTGGAGGTAATACCTGTCTCCCTGCAATACCATAAGATATTAGATTTTCTGGTGTTGCAAATTGAGGAGCAGAAAGAGGCTTCATTTTAGTATGTGGATATGATATGCTAAACTCGTATAAATTAATTTCTCTAAACAATGGCGACCACAATGTTGAAATTGATAGGGTTGTGTTCCAGTTTTGAGGGACACACAACAGACCACCCTCAATATAACTCTTTGTGTATGGGGGTTTCGCCATACGACAACCACCCAACCACCACTCCACATCAATTTGTCTGGATTCCGATCCAGGGAAATCTGATTGACCAGTTAAAAACGCCATCCAAGGTTCACAAGACTCATTGGGTGTGTCACAATTGGATGGATTACCAATAGGTCTAACAAAACATCCTCCGTTATCATATCTCCATTTACTGTGTGGATCATATAACTTAAAAAACCAAAACAATCCAGACAAAACTTTATTTAAATACTTCACAAAAAATGGATGATCATAATCTGTTTCTGTACCAAGCCACGCATTACCGGATTGTTCTGCAAATTCCTTCATTCCTACTCCAGAGGAAGCGCAACCATAGCATAAATTGTCCCAAAAATTTGGATATTTGCTGTACAAAGTTTCATATTGAACTTCGCCTCCAGAAACACCCAGACCTTCTTGAATTTCTTCTTGTACATCCGGGTCTTCATAGTCCCATGTGTCACAATCAATTGAATCGTCCTCTAAACATTCGGGTGGTAATCCACCATCGCCGCCACCATTTGGATCATTATAATTATGCCATACAATTGTTTCTGGATCTGTACCCTCTGACAACAACAAATCCATCGCATCTTCTAATGTTTGACCTTCGTCAGCATAGTCGGTATAACTTAGTCCTCTCAGCCAATATTTCATCACATCTTTATATGTAAGATCCTCCCAAGAACTCCAATTTCCAGACCAATTTGAAAACGTCAAATCATCAAGTGCATTAAATCCTCTATCTTCATATAGACCCCACCCGTTGTCTGTATCTCTGGGAACCATTTCACCATGCGCATCATATTCTCTTGGGGGTGGTCCGGTTGCCCGCATACTTCTAATATTAACCGACCCACCAGAAGAAGAAATTTCCTCATTTATAACATCATAGTAACCAGTGAGATATTTTTTCGTATTAAATGTTCTCAACGGATGTAACCACGGATCCAAATCGTATATTTCATCTGAAAATAGATCGGGATATGTGTCATACAAATGATCTTGAAGTTTATGTAGAGATGGTCTATACCCACTCCATTTACACGGGGATTCGGTTTGGTCCGTTCTGCTTAACCCACCGAGTGGTGATTCTACAGACAACCAGTAAAAATGATTCATTAATGGAGTGACCAATCTGGGTGTTAAGTCTGATGGTACATTTTCCCATATTTCCCAGTCTTTGATATAATCAGCCAACTCCCCAGTTAATCCCGGATTACCTTTGTTGCCATAATACCAACTCGAATCTTTCTCATCGGATGTGCTTCCTGTATAGACACTTCTTATATTTTCATAATATCGCACAGAATACGGTCTGTCGCCCCCAGACGTTTTTGGTCCAGTCCATTCTGGGTAGTGAACCCTTGGGAAACTATCCATTGGTGGATTAACCCAACTGGTGCTAGTCCCGTACTTCCACGGTAAATAATTCGGGACTCCAGCGATATCCCCCGTTATATCTTCTTTATATGCTATATAACCGTTTGGATAGAGGTTTGCATAATCTGTGCAGATCCTATATGGATCAAGAAAATCTAAACATTGATCAAAATTATCGTAATATACATGCACATTCCACTCTTCATTGTAATAGTACCCATATGCACATTTTTGATATATCAACTCTCCTAAAAATATTCCAGAGTTGGTCTGTGCAGTTCCGGTATGTGATACTGGAAGGCTTCCTAAAGCATGAGTCCGACCTACATTTTTTTCTGGATATAATATCCATTGTACTTCTATCTCAGGATTTGCCAATCTCTTGACCGCAGCCATCAACGTTTTTCTTGTTCCTGATAAATCAAATCCATATGGAAAATTTGGAACATTCTGATAAGTGTCCTCTACATCAATTGTTCCTGGTACTTCATCTGAATAAATGTCAGATCCGTCGTATGACTTTTTACATCCATAATTTCTTCCGCGAATAGGAAAAGAATAATCAGTAACATTTTTTGGAAAGTACAAATCGCCCCACCCAGAAAGCAAATATTCTTCATGAAAATTTTCATTAACATCAACACCCGAAGTGTCGCTTAAATTGCCAAATGCATGTATACCTTTTGGTAAATGTACATTTATTTTTTTGATGCTATTCATTCGCCCAGGCATAATCCAACGTTCAAGATGGTTTATTATAATCGGAGCAAAATTTGTCCACGGAATCCATTCTCTCCACCTTGCCCACGTTCGGAATCTAATCAATTTCTTTGGGTTTGTAGGGAAAGTTGATATAGAATCCACTTTCTGACCTGCACTTAATGCGGGGTGCGGGGAATAATTTCCCAATCCAGCCGAAGGTGGAGTTGGTTGTATTAATCGTGAATGACAACTATTGTTTGGACATGCCGACGATGGAGCCGTTGCACTATCATTGATGTAACTACCATATTGTAGATATTGGTTGTGGGAAGTTGAATGTCCCTTAAGAGGATCCCACGGCGAAGGACGATTGGAGGTATAATAATCATAAAATCCCGGACATAACGAGTCCATATATTGTAATACTCCATCCCGTGTATCTGGAAAATCGTCGCCCACCATACGCTTTTGTTCAGATGGTGATGTTGGTGGAAACTTCGTATCTTCGGGAACTCCAACACAATTTCCTACGTAGTCGTGTGCAACATAATCGTGTCTGCTCCAAGGCCAATTACAATCCCCCCAATCAAAATCGCCGCCGCCAACCTCCATCCAATATGGGTATGTAACACCAGGTTCCGTTTCGTCCGTTAATCCATACCCGTTTGGCACCTTTAAGCACCAAACACTAGAATCTAAATAATCATCATTTAGTTGTGGGAAAGCATCCCCAACTGCTTCCATATCACCGAGACCAAATTCCCCCCCTCCAGGAATATTCTGAGTTCCTTCAAATGGATCATACTTACCAAATTGTCTAAAAAATTCCCATGGTCTGGGATCAGGCCAAGTCATTGCTCCATCTGCCACAATATGTTGAGTTGCTGGTATGCCAAACCAAACATTACCAACACTAGATTCCATTATTGCAGGGTAATGATTTATCATATAGGTCATCCACCAAGTTGGACCTCTTTTCTTACAGGGCCAAATTTTATACTGCCCACCACAGGGAGATGGAGAATATAAACTATCCAACCAATTTTCATCGCCGAAATATTCATACGCATTGTACAATCCCCAGAAAGAACCAAAAGGTAAGAAAGAGTTTGGTGGTATTGGTTTATAATATCTCAAATCCGACGTTAACGAACCTCGTGCCAGTCCCAAGTAATCCGTATAATAACTAGGAAAAGAATCATCTATTGTGCCATCATTTAACATACATGTTGTATTTTCGTGCCATATTGCTTCTACATTTTCCCTTCGTCCAATACAACTACATATTGATTTTGCATAAAACACGCTAGCAGGCACCACTGGTGTATTCGCACCACCATACCAGCGTACAAATCCTTGCGGTGTGATGATGTTGGAGAATATTTCTGACACATCTGTGCCCACACTAAGATAGTAAGGGTCAAAACAAAAATTTTCCCCATAAAATTCCGATTCAGTATCGGTTGATTTCCAACAACAAGAACCCATAGTTAATGTTGTGGGATCACCTGAAATTAAATCTCCATATTCTGTGTATTCTGCATCACCCATAACAAAACAACCACCAATCGCAATCCCATGATAGAAACCAGGTATAAGCATGTATGGAAACTCGCCCCCCTGCCATTCTTCATATGGTGGGATAATCCCTCCTGTATGAACACCAACGTTTTCGAAGTATTGTGCTTCTGCTGGATGTCTTTCGTGAATGTCAAATTCTTTTTTCCATTTGGTTCTACCATCCGTCCATGCCTGAGCAGTTGTTCCATAAACACCATATGCATACCAATATGAAATATCTAAATCAAGGCCACCTTGGTAATATGTCATGGGGGACTTCTCTAAGGTGCTTCCAAACAAATTAATTATATCTTCTGGTGGCTTCTCGCCATTAGAAAAATCTCCCCCGGAACCAAATATCTTCTCGAACAATCTCCATCCAGGTCCACATGATCCCCACCACTCCCTTGAGCATTTCTCTCCTCCATAACACCTATAACCATATTCTTCTATTGGAAAATTTTCGTCAAAATCAAAAATTGTATTGTGATAGTAATCAGACTTTACCTTATAGTTGTCTTGTGCATCAATGAATATAGGACGTAGAGTTTTCCCATATAAACTCCGTCCTCTTTCGTCTCCCGCACAACAATATTCTAGGTCTGTACAGCAATCACCATCATAATAATCATACACACCAGATCGTCCGTAAGCAAAATTAAAATTATACATTTTTCCTTCTGTTATCGAATTAAATTGAGTAGAATCTTGTTTTAATGAATTATACCATTTAGTTGCTTCTTGTAGACTCCGAGAAGACCACATGCCCTCTATTGCTTCCTTTTCGGTTATACAATCTCCTGATTCCCCACCTGAGTATGATCCACATACTATTTTATCATCGAATTTATCTACAGGCTGACGATAATTAGCACTCCCTAGCCCAACACAAGATTGACCTTCATCCTGTAGTGGTCCACTGGAAGCATAATTACCGTGAAAGGATGCCCTTCCTGGAAAATAATCATTAAGTGTTGGATATCTATCCACAGGTTCTTCAAAATTAAAATTTCTAGCATGAACGGGGTATGGACAAGTAGCACTCATAGACCCATCAGTTCTAGAACAGCAAGGTAGAAAATTAGTTCCCGCTTCTTTCTGATAATCACTTCTATTTCCAGCAGCAAAATTTATAGGACTCAGTGCATCACTACCACCAACAACCCCGCCCATACCAGAATAATAAGTCTTTCTGTGTGGGTATTCTGCGTATTGATGCGTTGGATTGTTTCCTAACGACATCGATGTTCTATGAGTATTCCATATTACCCTGGGGTCCATCTGAATTATAAGATTATGTTGTTTGGCATTTTCCTTCTCAAAAAACCAACCATTGTTTAATATTTCATCACTATTATATTCATCTTTAATATAAACCCGATTGTTTCCATAAGAACGATACCCCCTATCAAACCGATAGATATTTGGATATTTTTCATCTTCGTCTTGTATTAGATTATCATATGTTCTACCATCGGGTAAACCACAAAACATATCCTCATGATATTTGTAGAATATCCAATCAAATAAATTGCTATAATTTAAAGGATTATATAAACCAGCACGCTTTGACATCGGTGCTGTATAGCCTCTAGATCCCATTTTATATGACTTTGCGTAATTTATCTTTGGTATATTTCCCGCTGGTGTGATTTCCCATCCAGCGTCTGTAGTAATACCGTCAACGTGGGGTATTCTCTCAATGTCCCCAATAGTTACTTTATCTTTCGGCGGTAGTGTGGTCGCACCCTTAGATCCTTCCACAAAAGCGAGAGGCGTTTGATCATAACTCAAAGAACCCGAACAACTTCCATATGATTTATAACCATCCTGCTCTACAAATATAATATTTATCTCCTCCGTTTGCGGAGGGGCTTCGTGTATATTTGGCAGAAAACACCACTGGTGTGTCTGTATTCCGGTCATTATGTGATTCCATGGTTTGGTGGGATGTTAGATACGATATGTGCGCCCTGTACTGGTTGAATTGTGCTAGTAAACTCCTCATTAACCTGTTCCAATTTAAACGGGAATGGAAGTTGTTTATATGCACATGGATCGTCAAGTGTATCAATTGCATTGGGACATGTAAACATGGGCGGAGTGCTGCCTGGTCTGTTTTGTAGGGGGATAGGTACACCCGAATGAGAATGTATAGGTGAATATCTGATATTAGATTCACTATACAGAGAGGTTGATGGGAAGTGCATTATTACGATTGATCCCGGTCTAATAGGCTGAACTCTCATAAATCTAGGAAGTTTTGACATATCCACACCAGGTGAAACATACCTCGGAAGCGTGCGAACATATCCCTCATCACTACGAATACCCACATCCACAAATTCGTTGTCCGAAGAAACATTAAATATTTCGCACGTATTGATAGCAAGCGGATTTGATCTTGGTAAATCAATGTAATCTAAATATTCTTTTATTTCGTCCACATCAATCTCCGGAAACTCCATATCGTCTCCAGATGCTCCGGATGCTCCAGTCACGTTATAAGTTAACATTGGAGCATCATCTTCCTTCCCAATAGGAATAAAAACATTTCCTTTCAATATAGTCAATTCGTTTTGCAAAAAATTCAAGCGATGTTTATAGCGGTTCATCTCACCTGCATTTTTAAACTTTTCATTCATATAGTTGTCATATTTAACTGCTTTATCTACAATAACATCTTTAAACAAACCTTTCTCTAATACTAAATCAAAAACGTCACCCCCCGTTGCTCCCCACGGAGCATCTCCCGTACCAAGTCTACTATGAACCCAATGATCTATATCTGCGTTCGCAGTAAATCCTCCCACTTCAATTCTAGGATTTTCGTTAATAACCTTTCCATCAACTCTATAATTCCGACTATTTCTTATCGGATAGTCCATTCCCGTTACTCTGGTTTCGTTGTCCATTTCCTCTGGTGTAAGTGGTACGCTACCGCCGTTACCATCCGAGGATACCTCGTCAGTATAGTGTGTTAGATCATCATTCTCTATGTGTTGCCTTGCTACCATAGAAGATAAATCTGGAAGGAAATTCCAATCAACTTCACACCATTCGTATGCCCACATTCTAAATTCTGGATCTTCGTCTTCCGAAACATTTGGCATCGTCAATCCAATTGGATGCGCCCTAGTAATCTTAGCAAGAACGTATGGTCTTGTTTCTGCTGAATTAAAATAATACCTGTAAACACCGGAATCACCGACAGGATAATCCTGCATTAACACAATAGTTCCTACTGGAGATGCGGGGTAAGAAGTTCGGTTATGCTCCGATATGTTTATTGCCAGCGATCCTTCAAATGGACTTAATGTTCTGTTTCCCGCATATACATCACCAGATTCACCTCCGGATCCGACACCACCAGATTCACCACCAGACGCACCCGAAACATCATAATCATAATCACCTATTCCATCTGGTACAAATTCCCGATATAAAGACCTATCTATCAAATGAGAATTTGATTCACTCTCTTGTTCTTCCCTGCTACTATTATTATAATATTGATATGCATCGTCCGTGTCTATAATAGAATCCCCAATAGATGTCATATCATATCCAATAGATCCCGAAGTTGCACCCGTTCTGTCGTCGTAGTATCCATAGGAACTTCGAGATCCTCGCTGCCACTCTATTATATTACCTTTGGTAGTAGGTATAACTTCTTCCCATGCATATACATTATGTGCTTGCCGATTGTGTAATGATTGCTCATAAACCACATCACGGTTTACTCCACCCAACTCGGCACCCACATGATTAACACCAATAATTCTCGCATAAAAAAAACTATCTCCCCCTAGCGAGGGTATTACATCCTTATAAACCAATTCGCCCATAATATTTTCGAATTAAAATTCGCCTCCATCCATAAATGATTCATTTATTACATTCCACCCACTATTATTATGTATAGGTGATCCCAATTCAGCGTTGGTTTTTTGTGTAGCAATATAAGTTTTTCCCTGAAAAAATACCACATCACCCTTATGGTATTGTATATTTTTACCCACCTCATCGGTCGCTTTAAATTTACCTTTAAAATCCCCATCATGAAAACTTACATTTCTATCTTTGTATTTTCCACATACAAATTTATCAACAACAGCATTGTTCCAACGATGACATTTTCCTATCTTTTTTTCGCCCACATAAAAATAACACTTACCACAATATGAATCTTCATTTGACATCAATTTATATGTATAGGGTAGTTTTTTATCCGGATAAATTGGACCTGGATATGCCCACATAGAATCAAGGACAGGTAATTTTATGTCCTTTATTGCTCCTTGTGGTATAGTGTTGGCGTTTGATATGTAAGATTCCATCATTCTTAATTGTTTGGTATTGCCCTTCATGTCATTAATAAATAATAACAACTCGACAACAACAATCAACAGAATTTCTGTCATTTCTTTCCTATTTTTAATTGAACTTAGGTCTTTAAAATCAAACTCAACACCGCCAATACCAAACGTACCTGCTGCCATATTGTAGAAAAAGGGACCGGCATTCCCGTCACCCGTTCTCAAAGAAGATAATTCAGATGTGTTTTTTTCTTCTTTTCCAAAAAAATTATTTATGTTTGCGTCGTAATTGAGTTGTCCTAAATTGCTTTTATTTTTAACTTTCTCTAACGCATAATTTTTCTGCTCTTCTAAAAACTCAACACCGCCATTTTCTTGCGTAAAGATAGCACGCCAACGAGGATTGACCCTAAAGCCACCATCGCCAGAATTATCAAAGGAATCTTCCTTTAAAACATCATTCAGATATTTTTCAAATCTATTTAATCTTTCGTCTGACATTTTTTCTTTTCTAAATCTCTTCTTTCTTTCCCTTTAGCGACTGCGGTTCTAATTATATTCAATTTCTCATCTGCGTATAATCTCATCCATTGTCTGTCTTTGTCATTTGTGTTTGACTGGTGCCAAAATGAACGTTCAGTTACAAATTGCATTATGGGTTCACCTTTCCATAAAACTTTAACTAGATAATCCTTTGTCTTATCAAAAGTCAACTTAAGTCCTTTGTCGCTTCCCGCTCTTCTGTATACCTTTGTTGTCAAACTTGAACTGATACTATTCAGTCCATGCTTTATATAGTTCTCATAAGAAATGCTAGATTTTGTTTTTTTCATTTTCCAATCCTACTAAAGTTATTCTTCTTCTCAAACATAATGTGGTTCTGGAACTTGTCCGTCATTGAATCAGACTTGTGACTTATTACGAATATATTAGCACGACTTCCGAAGGATGTCAAGAGTTTTAAGAACTCTTCTGTACCAACGCCGTCAAGGCTTGAATCAAACACCTCGTCCAATATTAATAAGTTGCAGTTCACACTATTCTTCATCCGAGCAATCTCACGCCACGCCAAGAGCAACGACAAGTCAATCCGTAGACGCTCGCCCTCGCTGAAACTATGGTAGGTGAACTCGTCACGATGGCGACTCTTGATTGTCTCGTCAAAGTTCTCATCCAAATCAAACTGGCAGAAGAAATCCATATCCGCAAGATACTTGTTGATAAGTTTGTTCATAATTGGCAAGTAGTGCTTAATGATCTTCGCCTTGATACCACTATCCTTCAATAATGCACTCGCAATCTCATAGTAATGTTTGTCTTCTACTCGTTCCTTGCGATCTACAATGTATCCCTTACCCTCGCCAATCAATTCGTTGAGTTCCTTCTTGGATTCCTCTGTATCTGTTCCTTCACACTGCACACCCTCAATGCTCTTCTGCATCTTCTCAATATACTGCTGGGACGATTTGATCTGGTTCTGTCTCTCGTTGATGTGAACCTCAAACCCCGCAATGGTGTTCAGGATGACGTTAATGTCTCCCAGTCTCTTCTCAGTGTGTTCAATCTTCTCCACCAAGTCTTTGATGCCACCCTCAACCTCTTCCCGTTCCTTGCTCTTCTCTTCAAATATGCATTCTTTGTGGTGCGTCTGGATGTCCTGCTTGCAAGACGGGCAGGTGTCGTTCTCTTCATAGAACTTCACGCTCTTCTCAATCGTTTTGATTTTCCCCTTGAGTTGAGTTTCCAGTCCTTCCATCTTCAACAGGCGACTCGGCACTTCGTTCTTATCTGTCACCTTTTCAAGCAAGTGGGCGATGTTCTCTTGATACTTAGTGATATCACTCTGTCCCTCTTGGATTTGTTTCTGTGATTCTTCAATTTCGTTTTTATAACTTTCTATAGACTCGGATGATTTTCTCAAAAGTGTTTTTATCAACTTCTCTTTTTCTTCAACTTTACTCTTGACGATATCAACTTTGTGGTCAATATCTTTGATATACTCTTTTGCCATTTGGAGTCTTGCACGAACAATAGTATTCATCACAGAAAACACATCAATGTCTAAGAGGTTCTCCACAACCAAGCGTCTATCTTTCGCAGTGAGTTTCATAAACGGCACATAGTTGCTGCTCCCCAAGATAACCACCTGCGTGAATGACTTGTATGTCATCTTGAGGATCTGTTCTTCAAGGATCTTCTGGTAGTCCTTTGACTTTGAATCTTGTGGAATGAGATTGCCGTTCTTGTATATCTCAAACTTCTTTGGGTTCAGGGAACGAAACACCCGATACTCATCCTTGCCGATTGTGAACTCAATCTCTACCTCACAATCCTTCTCATTGATTGAGTTGGGAAGTTGGGGAATATTGATCCCACGAAATGACTTGCCGAATAGGGCGAACGTCAGTGCATCAAGCATCGTTGACTTACCAGCACCATTCTCTCCAGAGATGAGGGTGTTTCTGTGTCTGGTGAGATCCAGTGTGGTTGAGAAGTTTCCTGTTGAGAGGAAATTTTTCCATTTGAGTTGCGTGAAATTTATAATGACAAGGACTCCATATACAACTCACGAATGATACGTTTCATCTTCTCTTTGTCTTTCACTTCTTCCAGTCCCTCAATCTCATTGTTGATTAGTGTAACGGTATCCTGTGCTAAGTCAACCATTTCTTCGTCATCAGAGATATCCACCAGTTCCTCAACGATAGTAATCTTCTCAACGCCACAATCATAGAGTTTGTCCATAAACCGCTCAAAGGAATATGGATGCTCTTTGTGTTCTACGAACAACTTGACATAGGCATTCTCAAGATACTGACATTGGTATTTGTCTGCGTCAACCGGACCATCTTTGTCGTTGTATGTAACATCGTGGAACATCTGGTATGGGTTGGGGATGAACTCAATCTCACGGGTGTCTGTGTCAAGAACGTGGAATCCCTTTGTTTCATTTAGGTCGCTGAAGGTGATCTGGTATTGGGTTCCAAGGTAATAGATGTTACCCCTCTCTTGTCGGCAGTGGAAGTGTCCAGAGAGAACCTGCTCGTATCTGCTGAAGAGTTTGGGGTCCATACCATTATCAAACTTCACACCCCGCATCACTTCATAACCATCTAACTCAAGGTGTCCGACAAGGAAGGGTGCTTCTGCTGTCTTGATGAACTCAATAGACTTGTCGTAGTTCTCTTTGTTTACCCACGGGAGCATTGCAATGTCTAATGAACCAAAAGTCAGCACCTCTGGTTCTTCGTATATTCTTATGTTAGGTACATTACCGAACAACTCAGAAACAGAATTGACCCTGTTAGTATTGCGATAATAGACATCGTGGTTTCCGAGAATGCAATGCATCTCAACGCCTTCATCTTGTAATTTCTCAACGAACTTCTCCCTCACTTGGTTTAGGATATTGAAATTGACATACTTGCGCCTGTCCATCAGGTCGCCTGCGTGTATGATTGTGTTTATGTTGTTGTCTTTGATATATGGGAAAAACACATCGTCAAAGAACTTCATAAAATAATCAAGGAATATTTGGGAATCACCACGCGCACCGAAGTGGGAATCATTTATCAGGGCTATCTTCACTTTTGTCGTCCTCTAAAAACACATCCAAGTTCTTCTTTACTTTCTTCTTTTTCTTTTTCTTGGGTGTGAATTTTGTTACATCTTTTTCGTTAATATCAAATGCATCCTTCATAGCATCCTCAACTTCCCAATCCTCTTCTTTCTTTTCTTCTTTTTCAAAATAATTCTTTTGAAACCAATTTTGGATAACAGAATCATCCTGTTCCTGAAGTAACTTGAATTTTATAAACGACTGCTTCTTCTCTTTCTCTATTCTACGAAGAAATGCATAGTACGTTATTTGGGTGAAATATGAAAATGGATTCTTAGACTTCTCAGGATCAAAATTATGCGCATACATCAAACAATTTTCAATCGCATCACCTATCATTTCTTCTTTGTATGGATAGTTGGTGAAATTACTTTTATGTGATAGGTGTTCTGCTATCTTCATGAAACACTCACCAATGTATGTGGTTACAGGCGGCCTGTCTTCACCAGACTGTGTTGCGTCATTAACAAGAATCTTCCATTCAACCATTGCCTTGAGAAACTCTTTATTGTCAATATATTGGTTTGTCTTCTTTTTCTCTTTCATATCAATATTATATACACCTACCAAACTTATTCAAGAGAATCTTAAAGTTTTTCATTGACTTTTATTTCGTCCTCGTTACACTTGGGAGTGTCAACGATCATAAGCATAATAGCACATACTTAGTTGCCAGTTAGGCCCCACTCGTCGTCACCCAAATCCCAATGCCAATCAGTTAGACGATTGCCATATTCCGGATGTTCTTTGTCGTTTCCGGTGTATTCTGGATCTTCTTTTGGACCATCCATTGGACCGGATCCAATACCCAGCGCGTCTAGAATGGCATCATTAAACATGTTTTTATCAACAATATCAGCATCTATTAATTCGTTAATTATACTAGGGTGCATCATAAGCGTTATCGCAATCATATCAAATTTTTCTTTATCTGATGCGTCTACTGGCAAATCAGTATTGAATATTTCATCATAAACAGATTCTGGTGTAGAATTCATCATCATATCTTCTAGCAACGATGGGGGAAACATCGTCATCGGATCCATTGGATTAAATGGTGGTGATTTCTTTTTCTTATTTGCAATGTCGTCAAAATTTGCTATTTTCTTTTCCTCAACCGATTCAATTACTCGTTCTAATTCCATATCATACAATTCACAAGCATTTTTATTAGGTTGTACTATAGAAACAACTAGGTCTTTCGGAATTTTAATAGTCCTTTCCCCGGAATGTTCTATCCATTTTTTTAGTACCGACATAGTACCCATGTATGGACCATTCTGTACATGCTGCAACACGAATAGCATAGGATCAGCAATGATAAATTTATTCTTCGTTTGACCTGTTATTTTTGTGATTATTTCATCACCGGTTGAGAGTTTGAGGATTCTGTGTATTATTTTATCATTATCGGTTTTCTTATTATCGGTTTTCTTCATTATTGAATTCCTCTTTTATTGTGTTTGTATAGAAACTAGTCTATATCTAAAGTTCTCATTAGTATATATCTTAACACGTTCGTCCAAATGTCTCAATGTGTGATTACGCCACTTTTTATAGCAAAGATCATCCGAAACATCATACACCTTTACTTTGTCTTTTTTAGATGATTTTCTCAATCCTCTTCCTATTGATTGTAAGACCCGTATAACAGATTTAGACGAAGATGTAAATATGATATTATGAATATTCTGAATGTTAATACCAGTCGAACATGTACCATACGACGCAACAAGTATGGAGTTCTCCTGATTGTTTACAAGTTGTCTAATTTCTTCTCTTTGGTCTACTGCGGTTTGGCCATATATGAGGTATACATCATCTGTCATTTCTTTAAGTTTATTGTAAAGAGGTATACCATGCTTCTCAACATAGTTGAATAACATTAGAGTATTTCCCTTTAGGGATTCGGTCAGGTTGCAAAGGAAATTGTTTCTTTTTTCTGACGACAACAACCAATCCATTTCATCGTGATATGTGGCACGTTTGATAGTTTGTATTTCGTTTGGATCGTATTTTAATATGATGCATTCAATGTCTAAATTGCTCAATAAATCTTTCTCAATCAGATCCACAGTGGTGGTAGTTTTAAATACTCTACCAAACAAACCTTCAATAACTAATTTATGTGATTTGGATCCATCTAATGTACCGGTAGTACCAAATCTATATTTGATGTGTGTTAATTTTGTCATCAAAGAAGTAAGTGACTTTGCCTGAAATAAATGACACTCATCCCCAAACACCACATCATAGTCATGAAAGAATTTCGGATCCAGTTTATATAAACTTTGCCATGTGCTTATAGTGATTCTTTTATTTGACGTTTTCAATTGCCCTGAGAATATACAATGTATATTATTCTCAGCGTTCCATGTGTCTTTATTTGAATAATCATTAAAATCAGATTTCAATTGTGATACTAAACCAGTAGTGGGAACTATTATTAAGACCTTCTTGTCTTTTGATAATATATCTAGATAGTATCTCATCATTATGTAAATGATAAGGGATTTTCCAGAACCAGTTGGGGATAGCATAAGACTTCTACCATTCCGAATGGAATGTAAAACCGCATCTATCTGGTGGGGGTGCGGAATGATGTCGTTACCTCCAGCAGAAAGTTTCAAATAATCAACAAATCCTTTGATGTCATCTTCGGAAAGAGATTTGCCGCTTGTTGTTACGTCCTCTAGTTCGTAGGTGTAATTCCTGTCTTTACAAAATTGAATAACATAATCAAGCAGTCCTTTATACAGCGTACGAGCATACAGATTGAATAGACGAATTTTACCATCCCATCTTTTCCTTTTATACGCGGGTGTATATTGATAATTCGGAACCGTGAATGTGAAAAAGTCGGAAAGTTCCTTGGCAATGGAACGTTCACAATCAACTTTAATATACACTTCACTTATATCACTAATAGAGACATTCATTACATGATACCATTGCTGAACTTTATCCAATCTATAGCAGAACGAATCATCCATTGTCGTCCATTTATCATTTTGAGGATGGAATCTAAATAATTGACTTTTTCTTCTTGAACCTTTACATTTGTCTTTGATTGAAGAATGTCGGAATCAGATTCTAAAAATTTATCAATGTCCGATTTAAGAATGTTCAACCCAAACGGTTCCCAATTCCTTTCGTTGAGTTCTTCTTCTGACATTTTGCCACTATAATATAACCATCTATCCTTGACTATAACCTTCAATTGCTGTTTGTATCGCTCAAGAATAATTTTCTCGTCGATGAGAAAGGTTAAATATTTGTTGTGTAATTGTGGAATGCGAAGCGATTCTGTGTCTAGTTCTGTTTCATTAAATTCAATGTCTCTACCAACCATATTTTTAAGTTCACTTAATTTCATGTAAGCCTTTCTATAACATACCCTGAATATTTAAACGATACTTGTGTTGATACCGGTTCTGTCATTGTTGACACAGAAGAAAATGGTATTTCTCCTAGCGAACTTGGAAATACGTTTGTAAATTCAACACTAAGTACTGGATTATATGCACTATTCAAGATGAGCATATTTGCGGTGCTTAGATATTGGGAAGGGTCATTGCCAATATCTCTTAATGGTACTGCTTCCTCTATCCACTCATATATTTCTAACCAGTTTTTTAGATTTTCATCTATTAACATCTGCACACTCAATTCGCCATGGTCTGCTCTATTAGCAGGAATGAAGACAGGAGTAGCATACCTTGTTGGTATTTCCTGTTCACTGATGGATATATTAGGAAATGATACACTCTGTACGAAATATGTCAATAGCGGACAACGATCAATTGAGAATTTAAATTGATTGCTTTTTAGATAATTGTCTGTTATTGGTTGTGCTAACGATGGGTCTATATTACCCGCTGTTACACCACCGATTAATGAATCTGACATAGTAGATTTCCTCCCTATTATATAGGTGGGCGCAAAAAAAACACGGGAGCCGAAACTCCCGTGCTTTTTGTTTTAGGTTTCCTGATTATCAGGCAGAGTTACCATGGATATTATCAATCAAGAAGATACGATAATACTGGTTACTTCGCTTGGAATCACTAGATGCCGGATCAGATCGATCTGTTGCACTCTCACCCGGTCTGTTTGACACGAATGGGTTGTTGACCATTCCGTAACGAGTCTTAAACCCGATCTTGGGCTGGAAGGTGTCTTCACCAACCGCACGCACCATCTGGAGCGGAACGTATGGGCAATAGAACATACCAGCATCGTATGGGTTGCTACCGCGATAACCAACAACTGCGAAGTTCTTGCCCGCGTCTGCATAAGGATCAATGTAAACTCTCATCTTACCATTAAGAAGACCAGCAAAAGTGTTGCCAGTATCGTCAACAGAAAGATTCTGGTTGAGAGCGGGAGAGATTTGGAGGAATCCACCCATTGCGAGTGCTGATGCAACATCAGCGGAGCAAAGGAGGAAGTTACCCTTACCTCTACGAGTTTCTTTTGCAATCACGTTGGCTTCGCGTTCGATTTGATACATCAAACCACGGAAGCGTTCTGCGGACCAACGACCATCGGAATCGGTGTTCAGATCGTAGCGACCATCAGTCGTGATATCTTGCTGCAAGCAGCCAAGTTTAGCGTTGAAGTAAATTGCTCGCATAACTTCTCGGTTGATTTCAGTGAGAATTTCACCGGAAAGCAAATTAGCAAGTTCAGTCTCAGCATCAAGACCATGAATAGCCTTCAAGTCCTGAGCAAGTTCAGTGGTGTACTCTGCCTTGAGGGCGCGAGTCTTAGCAGTAACCGATGTTCGCTCAATGGTGAATGCCATTTCGCGGAAGTGGGAGTTAGTATCACCACCCAGACTTTCAGCCTGTGCGCGACCCATACCCTGGAAATCTGAACCATATAAAGTATCTAAAGCAGCGGAGACTGCGGAAGTATTACCATGGGTAGTACCAGGGAACGGATCAGCAGAAATACCAGCAGTAGCACCACCACCAGCACCACCAGTTGCGGAGAAACGAGCATCTGCTTCGTCAAAGCGTGCTTCTACACCCGACTGAGTGTTATAACGGGAACGCATTGCAAAGATAAGACCAGTGGGTGCGCTCATTGGCTGCACACCAGCAATATCGTAAGCAACGAGATTTGGCATTGCACGACGAACAAGACTCATCAATACTGGATCATAACCAGCAAGAGTGCTATCATCGCTGTACGAAAGACCGCTTGCACCAACAGCGTTTGTTGGTGATGCTTCAGATAATGTTTGCTGCCGCATTGCTTTTTCTTGGTTTTCAAGAAGAACAGCGGTTACTTTTTTACGATAACTATCTTCAATATCTGGAAGAGAGTTGTGTTCGATGACAGGTTGCCACTTCTCTTCAAGAAGATCGTACCTTGGTGCGTCTGATAAATCCATTTTTATTTCTCCTAATCCCTTTAAGGGTTATATGTTTAAAACTACTTTAGTGTACGACTGAGAGCATCAACATAATTTTTCATTGATCCCTCAGTTAATGGTTGTGATGTTTCTTCTACTTCGTCAGTATACTCAACATAAGATACTTCATTTTCTGTGAAGTAATTTTCCTTGAGAGAAACTAACTTATTAACAAATTCTTCTTCATTTTCAAAACTAACATTTTCTGCTAGATTTCGGAATCGTTCTGAATCAGTATCTGTCATGTTTTTAGAACTCATTTCAATGAGTTCACTGCAACGACTCTCAGTGAGTTGTTTATGAAGTTCAATATTTTCATTAACCTGCTGATTGAGGTTCTCTGAAATTTCCTTATTTGTATGTACGAGTTCATCAAAGAGGTCAACTTTTTCGTCTGGGATGTCAACATAATTCTCTTGGAACAAGTCCTTAATACCATGAATGAATTTCTCAGCAATTTCCATGCGAAGATTGTTTTCAATTACGAGTTGATTTTCCTTGACCCATTCCTCAACAACATAGTTGAGATAATCGTCAACCTTTTCTGTCAATTCAGAAGTTAGACGATCAGTATGTTCAACTAAAGTTTCTTCATGCTGTTTGCGTAACTCTGTCTCAACTGCTTCTGTTCGTTCAATCAAAGCAACTTCAAAAATAGTTACTACACTATTCATGAATTCTTCGCTAAGATTTTCACCATCAAACAAAGAACGAAGGCTCTCTGTTGCGGGAATAACAAGACTTTTATCTTTCTTACCCTTCAATTTACCAGCAATTGTAGCCTTATTACTAGAATCGTTTTTAGATGCAGACTTGCTACCTTTAGCGGGAACATCTGCTTCCTCGCCCCCGGTCAGTTCGTCGGTGTCAATTTTAGCATGACCACCTTCTGCATCCTGATAAAGATCAGGATCTTCTTCATTTTTAGCGTTCACTACGCCCATTTTCTTATCCGCTTCGTCAAGTTCTTCGTCCTTACCTGTACCTGGCTTCATTTTCTTGCGATAGTCTTTAAGACCATACACTTCTTTGGCCACCTTGGGGTCTAGGTCAGAGTCATTACCTGCAATAACGTTTCTGATTGTATCGATGGGATCTGGATAATCCATATTTGCGAACTCCTTTGTCTGTTATTATATATAAAACCTAAAGTTTTGAGATGAAATCTTGAAATAACCTTGTTGCTTTCTCCTCAAGATTACGTTGTGATACTTTTTTTAATTCTTTGTGATATTCGGATATAGTAACTTCTTGAATAACTCCATTGTTCCACATCCATTCCTTGCCTTCCATTATACCATTTACGAATGCACTAGGGGCAGAAGGATCAGCAACAATATCAACTGCTGCCAACATGAAATCTTCTTGCACTTCATTGATTCCATCGTCTATAGACTTCAAAGAACCCATTCCCCGTGAAGATACACCCAACTTTGCGCCACCATCAATGAGGTTTTGTACAATTTTTCCATAAGGTGTTTCTAAGATTTTTGCTTTTCCGTGAACGTCATTGCCGCTTGGATTTAGATTTGTAATCATATGAGAAACACGTTCCAAATTTAGCGTCGGACCTTCTGGATGACCAAGTTCGCCCATAGCACGATTTCCTCGGACATATTTTTCATTATAACGATTAACTTCGTTCATTAATGTGCTATTAGGATATATACGACCATTTCTGTTTTTCACGTTAGACTGCATGAAAACACCTTCGATATGATATGACTTTTTGCCATCATTCTCTTCGGTGATATAATTAACCGCTTCTGTTACTTCTGTTATCAGTTTCATTCGTCATCCTTTCCCTGGTTCAGTAAATCCATGCTTACCCATAAACTTCTTGGCACTTCTTATACTACCAAATCGAAGTTCATAGTTGCCGCCTCCCTTGGATTGACCCCCACGCAATTTGCCACCTCTGGCGGTTCCAGAGCCTATAGCAGCACTTGCTTTTACGTGATCGGCATGGCTTGCTGTGATTTTAATATCTTGCTCTTCATCCAATTCTTCGTCATCGCCATTCTTTTTCTTCTTAATGGCTTTACCAACAGTCTTGCGTCTGTTGTTTAGATAGTCATCTGATTCATCGCTGTCGCCATCGTTATCCACATCACTGTCTTCTGCGCCAACAGGATCCAGACCATCTCCGTCATCTTCCTTATCTGTTTTCTTTGCCTTCTTGGCTTCGTTGAAAACATGGGCGTACATGTCCGTTTTAATTTTTTCAAGAACAATTGCAATTTTTTCATAAAGTTCTTCATGAATGATGCGTTTTGTTGCAATAAAATCTTCGTCGTTTAATGCTTGAGTTAATTTATTACTTTCCATTAGAATGTCCTATTCGTTGTTAGTATCGTTTTGTGATGCAAAATCAACTATACGAGAAAAATTATTAGTATCTGTGATAAGATTTTCTCGTAACTTTAATTGATTGGTATCATTAAGACTATCATGTAGTTTGATGACAGATTCACACACAACTGGTTCAATTTCAACAAACTCACCACTTTTTAATATGAGGGGAAATTTTTCATTATCTTCAACTGATTTGCTCATCATAGCAAAAATGTTTGCTTCCTCAGTAATGGTTGCTTTTAAATCTCTTGCCATACTAATGACCATTTCTTCCATTTGTTTATCTTTAAACTTTTTCGTTTGGATAATATTCCCACGAATTGTAAATTCATTTTTACGAAGACCCATTTCCATTAGACCTTTGGAGAATTCCTTAGCATCAGATGGTCTTTTAAATGTGTACGTCTTTATATCAGATCGTATCGCCTCATCAATGGTACATTCATTCATTAATGATTCAGAGATTTCCAATCTCAATGTTTCGATAGTGTCATTGATTTTTTCATTCACACTCCGCATGAAATTGCGGGTAAATGAAGCAGCATCTTCTTCTAATGCATTGAAAACCATGTTTTTGTTGTACGACATTAGAAATCTCCCTCTTCTTGCGGATCGGACGCGCTTTCTTTTTGAATTTGACTCTCTATTTTCAGGATGTCCTCATCTGTTTGATGTAGTACTTCCTTCTTTATATATTCTTTTGAAAAGTAGACTCCAACATATTCTTGCACATCACGAAGAATTTCCATTTTATCCTTCATTATTTCTAATTCTTTTAGTTCCGAGAAGTAAGAATCCTTTTGATACTTGAACATTATTTGCTGTTCAAGAACATTCCATTCAGATTCAAGTATAATTCCCTTTGCAATGAGTTGAACTTTAAGTACGTTTAAGAATAGGTAATTGAATCGGTTTCGTAACTTTTCAATAAATTTAGTAAATTTTACTTCATCTCGTGTGATTTCGGTGGATCTGCCCAGATTGAAACCCGAATCACTTTCCAGTCGGGATATGGGAACATTCAATGATCGGTAGAGTTTCTTTTGGAGATAGAGAACATCTTCCATCTCGCCTAAATTCTGACCACCATCGAGAGTGGTGATTTCTGTACCTTTACCACCTTCTCGTCGTGGTATCCAATAGTCTTCAAGCATCGACATGTGCCGTCTATCGTCTTTAATTTCACCCGTAGCAGCATCATATGTTATTTTATTCCTATAACGATTCATGATGTCTCTCAAATATTGTTCTGCTTTTTGCTTAGGTAGGTTACCAACATCAATATAAAATATTCTTCTTTCTGGTGCGCGAGATATTCTATAAATGACAACAGCGTCTTCAATTTGTCTGAGCATGTTTAGGGGTCGGATTGCTTTATGTAAATATCCAATCACCCTCTTACTTGTAGCATCAACCACACCAGATGGAACGTAGCAAATAGCATCAGCACTAATTTTCATACCAGATGTTGGTGTGGGTGTGATTGTATTTTGTGTGGTGTCTGTGAACAAGAAAAATTCTTCCACCTTCTTTACTATTGGAATGTTGTCCCGATCCCCATCCGCAACAGATTTGAGATTACCCTTTTGAACTTTTCTAATCTTCCGTATCTTCACCGGATCAATGGGACGCAATTCCTTAAGACCTCGTTTGATAGTCTCGGGATCATTTCCTTCATGGAAAATCATATGATAATATAACTTACTATCCACATACCATCGTCTGAAAATGTCAGCACCTTTATTAGAGAAATTAATCAAGGTTAATACATTTTCAAACTCTTTTGATACTTTAGATTTGATGTTATCGGATAAGTTTGTATTGTCTAAATTAATATCAACCGCCCTGCCGTTATGACCATACACGATAGATTCGTTTGTGATGTCCTCGACTGCTTGATCCACTTCGGGGTAAAGTGACATACCTCTATATTTGGATATGAGGTCGTTTTCACTTTTTATTATTCCAAGAAAATCAACATAAGAACCAAAAAACCCACCTTGCACACCATCCATGGTGTAAGTGCCATCGTATGAGTTGGGCTCAACAAAAGACACCGGTTTCTTTTTTTCTTCTTTTTTTTCGTCTGCCTTTTTGCCCAATGAAAAACCAAATAAATCAATAGCCATAATATACTCCTCTAATAATTAGATAAAACTTCACACATCATCTGCGTCAGCCATCATATGGTAAGAATATGACAATGACACCGTAAACTCCATAAACGAATCGCTCGTTTCTTGACTTAAATCCATAGAACCAATTTCAACAGGAAATGCTCCATACAAGTGATATGTGTCCAATATTTCATTTTCTGTGATTTCTGAGTTGGGTTTCAATACATCGACTCTTACTTGTTTGGCGTATTCTCTAGAAACACCAACCCCCGTTGGAGTTTGTACCGAATTCATCCATGATAAAAATTTATCATACAACGAAGAAGACGAGTCTTCATTAGCATAGATTATGCTCATTTGCCAGTCGGAGAAGGATCGGTCGCCTGGTATGTAAACTTTACGTCCGTGGTGGGGCACTTCAATAACACCAACACTTGATGCTGGCATTGACGCTGATTTCACCCACAACATGGTATCACTGTTAACGATATCTTCAATCGTTACTCTAAAAAGTGACGGACGAACGAAACTATTATCTGTTAACCTGCTTAAAACGTTATCTATTGCCATTGAATAATATCCTAATCTTTAGTAAAGTATGTATATTGCATAGTAACGGCGAATTCTGAAATGGTTTCTCCGTCACTTTGGTCCAATGCAATTTCTGCTATTTCTGCGGGCCAACAACCTTTTAAATTCCATACATGATCACTATCCGAACCATCTAGATTCAACAATGTTACTGTCCAATCCTCAAACCAGACCGCCGTTGTATCGCCTTCAATTGACTCTGAATCCTGAATGTCGCGTGCCCACTTTTGAAAATCTCTTCTTAAATCGTCATTGGCATATAATATTGTTATTGACCATGTGTCGAATGTACGAACACCCGCAGTTTTAATTTTTCGTCCTCTATATGGTATATCAATAGCAGACAGAGTTGAAGTTGGAGTGGTAACTGCTTTTATTTTGATGTCACCCCCCGCAGTAACCAAGTCAATATGATTACCAGAAGAAGTTACTCTAAAAAGTGACGGCTTGAGTATCTTTTGTGATCCGGCAGCACCGATTATATTGTCAATGGTCATTGATTACTTCTCCAATTTTTCAGAAAGAGGTAAATTCATCGGAATTAACTCTACTAGAAAGAACGTTTTCGTTGAACACAGCGGTATTACTTTGTGCTGTGAAGTTTAATTGAATCACAGTGATGGAATTCAGAGGTTTAATGAAGATGTCTGCAACGAATCTTCCCTGTTCAGCAACATCACTTGGATTATTTGTAATATCACATGTAACCGAAAACGATTCAATACCTCGTCTTGCTTGAACATTTCGTAGGAATGGCTCAATGAGATTTTTGAATGATTGCTGGGTAAATGCGTCATTAAACTCAAAGAGTTGCAACTTCGCTGCGGTAGCAATCTGCTTCTCTAGTGCGTTGAATAGTCTTCGTATTTGAATTCTATCAAAAGCACTCGGACGAGACTCTAAAGTTTTATCTCCAAAGAGGACTGCACCCTCACCTTGGAATATTACTACAGGATTGATTTGACTTCCATATAATTCATCTCGTTCTTGACGAGTTGGGTTCAATGAAAGTTTAATGATGTTGTTTATTCTTCCACGATTCAAACCAGCGGGTGACCACCAAGGATCGTTTGTGGTTGATGTCTTTGCAACAATACCTGCAACATCACCATTTAGTGGAATCCATCTTCCGATATCGTTTCGGTTGTCATAGGTGTATTTGTAACCACTATCTAATGACATATAAGAGTTAGATGATTGAAATTCATCTCTTGCTGATTTCGCATCAGCAACTGTGCTGGTTGAAGTGGAGACATTGTTGAGTGTGAATCCAGTAACTCCCACATACGCAGTTCCAAAACCGATACAATCCTTTCGGTCTGCTGCTACTCCTGCAACTGCTACATTGTCATCATGGTCGTTTACGCCAGTAACTAAGATGTCAACATCTTGAGTGTCTGCATCGCCAAACCCTGTAACATAATCTGCGCTTCTGCCAGAGAATGATGTTCCAACAGAACCTCCGTTTAAGAATGTTATTGCTACATTGCCAGTAATACCCGCAGCAGTTAATCCACCCGCTATCGTACCATATCCATTAAGATATTGCATTGACCAATCGCTTAGGGTTACACCTGAGTTATTTTCGGGGATATCACTTAGAGATGTATCAGAATCCGTAAATATTTCAGAGTTAAATTTAATATATTGAGAATTGTTGTTGATTACATCTTTGTAGTAGATATTAGTTCCATCAATACCCTTTGCATTTATAAATCTAGAAAGTCCAATGTGTGTTTCTAAAACCTCATCTTTATTACCCAAAGCAGTATCAACATCACCAGAAAGAATTGCAATGTGCATTTCATCACCAGAGGATCCTCGTGCTTCTGCAAATGCAGTTGTTGATGGGACGTATCCATAATTGTTATTGTTGAATATACCATATGTCGTTCCCCATGCTGATGCACTAGGACCACTGGTGTATCCGCTGGCACCAATAACAACTACCGGGAGTTGGTTGC
>Ga0208012_1000152_pt1 | contig 28792 bp, 54 predicted proteins | sample 15BtaG_FD_184090 | JGI IMG/M metagenome (GOLD analysis project Ga0208012, IMG submission 184090) | Marine viral communities from the Subarctic Pacific Ocean - 15B_ETSP_OMZ_AT15312_CsCl metaG (SPAdes) (version 2) | ecosystem: Environmental > Aquatic > Marine > Oceanic | place: Pacific Ocean... | reverse complement strand
AGCGAACCAGAGAAGTATTCTTAAATACGCTAAGGATTTCTGCCTTAAAAAACCCTACAGTTGATCCATTGCGTCCGTTGTAAGTAACGCTTACCAAATCGCCTCTTCGAAGTCTCACACTATCCATCGCATCCTCCGGGTTTTCGTTCAGTGGATTATAGTTGGCGGAAGTTTGATATCACAAAAGCATGTAAGCCCCAGTTATTCCAAGAAGTAAGCAAACCCGCAGGGCAAAAACTTCACAAGGTTTTCGTTTATTTCTCATTACCCTACTATCTAGTGGTGTAAGACGAGAACGGGATTGAGAAGAGGCGTTAGAGATTTTTCTGATACCATTTCTTGTCCTACTATAGTTGAGTGCGACACAACAACAACAACCGTCGCAGGAGAGACTTTCGTTATGTCCCAGAACATTTTTGAATCCGAGCACACTGAGAGTGCCATTCAGACCATCCGTTCCACCATGCAGGTTTCGACCGATGAAAGTGGCACTCCCATTGTTTCTTTCGCTACGAATCGCGGAAAGGGAAGCGGTGCTCAGACGATGCCGGTGGCGCAGTTTAGCGACTACGTTACTGCCCTGGAAGAGATTGCTGAGTCGGGTATTCCCGAGGCTTCAGAGGCTCAGCTTTCCGCTGCTGAGTCGCTTCGTCAGACGGTGAAGCAGGAGGATGGTATTGTTTCTTTCCGGGTCCGAAGCGGTAAGGGCGCAAAGCCCGCTAAGGTTCCCGCCGCTGACCTGACCGAAGTCGCCGCCCTCCTTCGAGGCACGGTTAAGGCAGTTACTGCCGCCGGAAAGAAGCTGAATAAGAGCGATTAACCAATCGCTTAAAGTCCTCCGGCTGGCTTAACGGTCTACGACAACCGGTCTAGCTGGGGGCACGCTTCACAGAATTGTGGGCTTTGAGCCCCAGATAAAAATCCTCTTGACAACGGGCTGTGGGTGCCTATAATCCAAGTGTACGCACCCACAGCCCTGAGTGTTTGGCTTTTAATCCAGCCTCTACTATTCAGAGAACAAAGAAGCTCAAGCAAAAAGAACTATCGCTAGAGGCAAAAAGCAAAAGATAAAGAACAAGCAGTTTATTTTTACTTACTTAAGTGGGCATCCATGTGTTGACTGTGGAATGGATGACCCAAGGGCTTTAGAGTTTGATCACTTTAGGGACAAGAAATATAATCTTGCCAAAATGGTTGGCGCAGGTTATTGTATTGAGACAATTGAGAAAGAAATAGAAAAGTGTGAAGTTAGGTGTGCGAATTGTCATAATATAAAAACTGCTGTAGAAAGAAGCTACTATAGCAACTATCTTATGACAGAGTAAGAATGGAATGGGCCCTTAGCTCAGCAGGTTAGAGCAAAAGACTTTGAAATAATGGGAGCTTTAAGGGGAAACCCTTATCGAATAACTGCTCAAATTCGGGGAACCCTGTAAAATGGCAATCCCGAGCGAAGCTTTCTAGGTAACTAGACTGAACGTGTAGAGACTTGACGGGCAGTACCCTAGCGCGCAAAGGCGAGGGTAAAGAGAAAGTCCAGACCGCAAACACTTCGGTGGTAGTGAAAACTATAGTGGTAAGTAATCTTTAGGTCCTCGGTTCGACCCCGAGAGGGCTCACCATTCCATCCACATACATCCACACACGGAGAAAATAGAAATGCCCGACTGGCTGAAGTTTTTGATTGCTTGTTTTGCCGCCCTTCTTGTGGGCGTTACGGTCTGGGGAATTCACGGCCTCAAGGAGAGGGATTGACACCGGGGGTTCCGATTCCCATACTCCGGCGACCCGCAGGGGCACATAGAGCTTCATTCCCCGATAGCTCAGTTGGTAGAGCAGTCGGCTGTTAACCGACTTGTCGCAAGTTCAAGTCTTGCTCGGGGAGCCATTCACGACCATAGGCAGAACCCGGTGCATTCCGGGTTCTGCCTGAATTTCAAGAGGGAGTTACTCATATTGAAATCTTTCTCTTAGACGAGTATATTGATACCTTGATTGAGGCAGTTCCGCCTCCTTTCGAGATTAAGTAGATTTGGGGATAGCATGAAGTTACAAGATATGACAGCTAATGATGTAGTCGAATGGATTGGGGAGCGACCCGGATGTATTCAGGCGGCATGTTATCCATACTCCGGCGAACCCACTATCAATGAATCGTTGTACTTAGACCCATCTATTTGGTTCCTTGAGCAACTCTCTGATGATGAGTGGATTTGGTGTGCGGTCGCTTATGATTGCATCTTAGACAACATCACTTTCTGTGAAGATTATTACGATAGCAGCAAGTTCTCTATTGAAATTGACTAGGAATATATGAAAACTTATCCAACAATCTCTTTTGATTCTGCTACAGGAGTCTATGTCTATGGCTTCGATAAGCTTGACGGCTCAAAACAGTAGCTATTGACTCACCGAGGCAAGCGTGATCAGTCCAGAAGAATTAAAGCGAAGACTAGATGCTGAAGAAGAAAAGCAACTAGCTATTGTTGCCCTATGCCTTATGGCTCCGCTCTTAGTGTGCTTTTTATTTGGACTGGCAGTTGGAGTTATTTTCTTTTAGGAAAACATAATGAAGATTATAAAAGCCTGGAGAACTTATAATGGCATTTATCTTCGAGAAGAAGAGGCGATGCTAAAGAAGAACCGAGAAAGTGACCGTGATCGGTCTGGTGTCAGGCAATACGATGAACCTGAGCTTGTGTTCCTCCTTAAAGATGATGGTTATTGGTTCTTCTTGCAGAATGTCCCGGTGGTGTTATAATTTTGCCCGAGTGGAGTTAGGACGTTAGGCAAGCTTAATAGTTTTAAAGATGGTGTAACAGATGCTGTTGGTGGAACTAATTGACCCAAGGAATCACAATGTACAACGTTCAGTCAGTACTTGATCTCTTCATCGAGTGTGGATGGGATCGAGATTCGCAGCTAGATCTGTTAGAATCCTTCGTAGACAGCCTCGGACCTGAAGTCCTTAAGGAATTCTACAAATTCCTAGAACTCCAGGCGGCTAGAGAAGAAGAGGCGTCCAACACCTCTGACCGGGAAATCTACTGATGGATATGAACGAGATGGAAATTATGGATCTCCATCGACAAATCAGAAAGTACAAAGCTGAAAACGAAAAGCTAAGCAAAGAAAATCTAAGACTGAAAAATCGACTTGCGTCCATTACTGAAAACGCAGGCCTTGAAGACAATCTTTGTAATTGTGATGGCAGCTGGCATAAGCTTGGCATGGGCTGCTGGTAACTGTCATAGAAAGTATCACGCAGGCAAAATCAGCCTGTCAGAATTTGCGGAGAGGGTAGTCTTAGTTCCCAGTTAGGACATAGTTTTTGAGTATATTCCTTATCAAAAAGGATAACACGGAATTACTCTTACTCTGCAGTGGACAGATTTCAAAGGAGACTCTATGTAGCCGTTCTCGTAGCTACGAGATAGTGGGGAGTGGCGATGATGCCCCATGATTGAAGCTGGTTCGCTACCAGTACGAAGAGACTTGAAGACTATTGAGCCCCGGCGGGTCTGGGAGTCGTCAGGTCGTCTGAGAAAGCTCCTGACCACGGAATTGACTGTCCAAACTCCAGACTGACGTGTAGATTCAGATAGGTAGGATGCAGGAAAGTATCCCAGTCATGTGGTCGTCTCCTGGGATGGGGGCGTTAGTGTAAGTTACGTTGGTTAACGTGGAGATTTATACATTTAGGCGAGACAGATTTGTTCATGACCCTAGACTTATAAGTCGCTGAACCGTCCCGACGCATCACCATCCCGCTCTTTATCTCGGAACCCTGACAATACTACATGTGACAGCAGTATAAGAAAAGACTTTACCGGCTGCAAACCACTATCTTATCTTTACTAGGGAGAATTAAATGAAAAACGCTATTGAAGGTATTTTCTTTGGACTTTTTATCGTCATTATCATCACCGTCCTCGCCTTGATTATTGTAGCTGATAACAAGCTGGATGCACGCCGAGCAGAGTGTAAGGCAGAAGCTGCACCGTATCAGTACAAGCTTATCGAACGTGAATGCTTCGCTCTAACTCCAGCAGGAACGTGGGTTCCCACAGAAACTCTTGGAGATTAATTGGCAGTCTATGCATTCGCTGTAGTCCTGGCAGCTATCACCCTTTCAATGGAATAAACGGAGAAGCTACTTAGGTAATTCTAAGTAGCCCATCCGGGCAAAAACTTCACAGAAATTAAAATAGGTCAATTCTTTTTTTCTGGTACGAAACTTGCACCTACTATAAAGTGGTACGGATTATGCATGGCTTCTAGCTCAGGAAACAATGCATTGAAAGCACGCCATACTCAGAGGTTATAGCCCCAAGAGAAAAGATCAAATAACCTCTGAGTCTTTAGCTTTAATATATATTACAAAAGTTATTATTTTTGTAATATAAAGAGATGAAGATGCTCCTTCCTAAGTCACTATCAAAGCGCCATGTGGTTTTCCTTCTCTTTCTTATCACTATTGATATGGTTGCCACGATGATTTGGTATTACTTCTTTGGAATCAACGAAACAAATCCGGCCTTGGTCGGCCCGATTAAGCAGAGCCCCCTTTGCTTTGTTCTTGTCAAGCTAGGAATGTCGTTGCCAGGACTTTTTTTTATCTTTAAGCATATCAATAATAAGCTCAGCCAAATTGGGCTGGTTCTTCTTTTGGCGTGGTACTCTTGGATTCTGTGTATCCACTGGTACATCTTGATGGGATTACTCAGGAGCCTCTAACCTTCGGGGCAAAAACTTGACATCTATTACATAGGCTATGGGAACCGGGGTTGTCCCGGTTCCCATATGCCCCGCCAGAGCCGCTTAGGAGAGCTTCTTAGCTGCCGCAGTAACAGCCTTGACAGTGCCCCGGAGAAGCGCCGCAACCTCGGTCAGGTCAGTAGCAGGCACCTTCGCAGGCTTCGCACCCTTACCCGAGCGCACGCGGAAGGACACGATGCCGTCCTCCTGCTTCACGGTCTGACGCAGCGACTCTGCGGCAGAAAGAGTCTGCTCAGAAGCCTCGGGAATGCCAGACTCAGCAATCTCTTCCAGCGCGGTAACATAGTCACCAAACTGGTCAACCGGCATGGACTGAGCGCCGGAGCCCTTGCCACGATTCGTGGCGAAAGAAACAATGGGAGTGCCACTGTCATCAGTGGAAACCTGCATCGTCTGACGAATTGTCTGAACGGCAGACTCCGTGTTCTCAGATTCAAAAATAGCGGTCATATCAAACTCTCTTTCTTCGCGGCGGGGTTAATCGGTGCCGCACCGAATTATAGTAGGCTAAGGGATTCTAAACGAAAATTCGTCCGATTCCTTACTGGTATCTCTCCTACACCCGTCTATAGTAGGTTGGTATTTAATAAAAGAAAATATGTAACTTCACCCGCTCGGGCAAAAACCTGACATACCATATTTGGTCCTCGTTTCCAATTTTCTGGTACGAAACTTGCACCTACTATATAGGGGTGTAGCGAGAAGTCACCAACTGAGGGCCGGAGGTTTGCATGATTACAGTCGATTTTGAAGGAAACAATTACTTGCTCAGTAAGGATTCTCGTGGAGGATACTGGGTTGGCAATGGAGGTCCAAAGGGCGGGCGTTACCCTGGTCTTTCATGCACCGCTCCGAGCATTATGTGGCCCGAGCTTGCAAAGAAAGCTATCAAGGAAGGCTATGAAGCGTCAGAGTTGCGCTGTGCTCCGCTTAAGAAAGAAAGTAAGCCGCGCAAGTCGTCTACAAAGAAGCCGAAGAAGCCCACTATCTCTATCTTTTAGGAGTCTATTATGAGTAAGCGAAACATGGATGATGCAATTGCTAGGTTTCTGAGCAACGGTGGCGAGGTTACAAAGCTTCGCTATGCCAATCAGAAGGACTTGAATAAGTCTAGCCGAAACTTCTATCACAGGGATAAGGCAATTTGCGGCTCTGTCCGTTCGGAAGAGATTATCTCTAAGGCAAAGCAGAAGGAGTCTGTCCTTATCTTCACTCGCGAAGCACGCTGGAAGATTGACGAGTAACTCAGACAGATTAATCTTCACTGTAACCGTGCGGGTGGACGCTCGCACGGTTACATTTAGGGACGGTAGCAGTATGCCAAACTGGTGTGATAATAACATTGAAATCTCTGGCTCTGAGGAAGATGTAAAGGCTTTTAAAGTTTTTGCCCGAGGGGCGACACAGTGTTACAACTCGTTCAATCGGCTAAACACCGATGATTGGGGCGGGTATAATGACATTAAAGCCGCAGCAATCTTCTCTATTGCTCCAGCCTCTGACTCTATTTCTGACTTCTCTTTTCATGCTCTGTATCCTGTTCCAGAAGAATTCAGAATGCTTCCTTACTCTGAGGGCGCTGCGAAGAAGGTATGTGAGATTATAAAGAAAGAGTATCCCGGTTGTGGATACGATTGGGAAGTTGCTAACTGGGGCGTAAAGTGGGGAGAAAACTCTGTAAGTATTGACAATGAGTATCCGGGATATATTCGTTATTCCTTCATTACTCCGTGGGCCCCTCCCATCTCCCTTTTAGAAAAGATTGCCGCCGATTGGTCTATGCTTAAATTCAAATTGAATTACAGCGAAGCTGGAATGGGATTTCAGGGAAAGGTGATTTTTGAGGAAGGGAAGCTTACTTTTAATGTTGAAGAAGATTTTTGCTATTATGAGCCGGACTCTGAAGGCTTTTGCAGAGATGAGTACTGATAAGCTAATTGGAGTTAAAGATATGAGTGATACTAATCTGGACATTAAGGAAGAAGACCTAAACCCTCCGAGCAGAGAGGATCTGCTTAATCCGGAAGAGGATGATAAGATGTGGTTTCGCTTCAACGAGATTCCAGAAGAAGAAGATCCCTTTCTTATCGAAGCAAATGACATTCTGACAAACCCAGGCGCGTACACACGCGAGTTCATTGAGATGAATCAGTCAGTTGTTTCTCTCTATCTGGATGGAATGGTAGAAGTCTGTTACGACGACAATGAAAAGGGACCATTGATTCGACTTACCACCGATGGTGGAAACATTATGCTAGCACAAACACTCGGGAGCCTGTCTCCCATTGCAGAAGCTTAGGAAATAAGATGAACGAGAACATTTGCTACTTTTACTACCGCGATGAGAACCGCAAGCCCATCGTGACTATCGCTTACCGGCGAAACCTTAAGGAGAATGCTGTTCTTTTTGGCGCTGCGTTCTGGAATAAGAAGGATAAGCTTACAAAGCAAGAGGGGCGAGTGTGGGCCGAACGAAGGCTGAATGAAACGCCTGCCGCTATCGCTCTGTCGGAACCTAACCTTCCGAGGTTCGATGTGCATGATGCGATTCTCCAGTACCTTGAGAATGTGTATGAGTATGGGCCTAAGTGCTTTCCCGTAAGGGAGGCTTCTCCTTCTCCTTCTCCTTCGCTTCTTGAGCAGATTAAGTACGCATAGAAGGATCTCGAATAGATATTTTCTGATACGAATCATAGTTCTACTATAGCTAGGGGTCAGGAACACCCCACAACAAAGGGATACTAAAATGGGTCGTTGCAATCAGCATGGCAGTAAGTCACAGCGTCAGAATCAGCATCAGCGTCGTCTGATGCGGAAGATTGAGAATCACACTAAGCGCGGGTGGAAGGTCGAAGGTTTGGAGAAGGAGCTTGCTTTCTCTATGGGCGATACTAAGCGTCCTGCATTCAAGACTGGCCGGAACGCGGATAGCCGTTTCCAGAAGCGATGGGGTTCTGACAATGATTAATCGAGTTTTTACCCTTGGTGAGACTATCACTCTGCCTCAGCTTTAAAAGCAAACAAGTAACGCTGGCGTGGCTCAACTGGTAGAGCACTTGATTTGTAATCAAGCGGTTGGGGATTCGATTTCCTCCGCCAGCACCATCGGAGTCGTAGACCGTTAAGGCAGGCGGCCCGGACTGTAAATCCGGCATCGAAAGGTCCGAGTGGGTTCAATTCCCTCCGGCTCCACCCCCTCAACACATACACGCGTAAGGAATAATAATGCCTATTGAAGCAAGCGACATTGAAGACTTCAACTCGACCGTTGAGGAAGTTGTTAAAGAGTTCTTAGGGTCATGTGAACTTGAAGTAGAGATTGAGCGACAGCAGTACTCAAATGACTTCACTCTTGCCGTCGTCCTAACTGACGGAAGCTATTACCGAAAGACAACCATCTTTGAGGGAAGCTGTAGCATCCCCTCTGAACTTGTGAATGGAACAGATGATGACTAATTTCCCGCCCCGTAATCCCGATGGTTCGTATCGTGACGAGCGCTCAAACACGCTCGATGATGCTGCGGACTTTGAGCGTCACTTCAACTCTCACATGTATGAGGATGAAGAGGACGAGTATGACGAGTATGACGAGGAAGAGTCCGATGAAGAGGACGACGATGATTATGACCGCTGTGGTTGTAGTGATCCCTGCTGTCCCTGCGATGGTTCCAAGCGCGGAACGCCATAGGGTAACGTCATGATTTATCCGGTCATTTATGTTCGCAGCCTGAGTACATCCAACGCACGGAACTGAAGATCCGCATGGCAGGGATGGGCTACGTGGCTCTCCTGGTGGATAAGCCCGGGAAGACGGACTAACGGGAGCAGGTAGCCCCCAACAACAAGGCATGCTTACGCTGTAAGTCCTTGTTTTAACTAAGGAAACTATGATTACATTACACCTGGCAAACAAAAACATCCTCGGCATTCGTTCCCACCGCATACTACGTGTGCTACAGAAGGGGGACGATCTCATCGTGACCATCGTGGACTACATGAATACGGAGAACACAGTACAGGATGTACCAGTGTCTCGAGCGAAGCATGACGTGGTTAGCCTAATTGAACTCATCAAGAATGATGAAGAGCGGGGCAACGCCTCCGGCAAGGGTTACGGGAACAAGGATGTAACCATGAAGCATGGTGCAATCCGGGGCACGCTCGATAATGGGATCAAGCTCACGGGTAGAGACGACACGTAGCAAAAACAGCGCCTTCTTCTGGGTATAAGTAATTAGAAGGAGGAGTTAAGATGGAAAATGACTCTGGCGAAACGAAGACAGTCCTGTCCGTGGTGAACAAGCACTTTGAAACAGTAGAGGCAAAGTAACATGGGCGCTGACTTCCTTCTTTATCATTGTGAATATCCGCACGATACAAAGCTTGCAGTGAGTGTTGTCGAACGCAGGATTAATAACCTAAGCCGACTTACTCTTAACACTATCGCAGATGATGTTCTGTGGCGCGAGTCAGAAGAGATTGCAAACAGCTCAGAGCATGACCTGAAAGAAGGAGAGCTTTTTAATCTCGATGAACTTATTGAGATTAAGACCAGAGAGATGGTAAGAGAGCGAATCAGAGAGGCCGCGACTGAGCTTCTGCGTGGCCATCACAGCGCCCCGATCCGTCGGGATATAACCACAATGGAGTTTGGTGGCATTCTATATTTGTTTACCGGAGGCATGTCATACGGAGATCACCCCACGGATGCTGTTTATTACCTTGAGTTGGTCAATTACTCTGGAATCTTTGACGATATGGGCCATAAGGATTTCGATTACGAAAAGGGATAACAAATGTTGTTCGGAGTTTCAGCCTTCTTTGTTGGCATCGCAGTTGGTGCGGTGCTTGTGAATCCAACATTCGCAATGCCTTTCGCAATGCTTCCGCAGCGAATTAATGATAGCAGCTTTCTTAAGCGAGCTAATAATGAGCCGGGTGAGCTTATCATCGACGCTGAGTTTTGGATGGTAGAGTAATGACTGTAGCAGAACTGATTAAGGAACTCTCTAAACTTGAGAACCAAGATGCCCGCGCGGTTGTTCGCGGGTATGAGGGCGGGGTGGATGATGTTGATGAGATCACCTTCATACAGTTGAGAATGATGACGACACTAAGTCAGTAATCGTTCTCGCTGAAGAAGTCGTAGCCACCATCGAGGAAAACGATGAAGTGCCCGAGTAAAGCAGAGCTTGCCGAGCGCTATCCTGGCACCTGTAGTAACATTTACCTAGGACATGACTCGCCGGATAGATGGTGGAACATCATCTCTGTTGCACTAGCCGAAATTCACGCACTACCTTTCGAAGTAAAGATTGCACAAATCAAAGCAAAGTGGTATCAACTACGCATCTACTACGATGCTCCTGGCGCGTCCGTCGAACAAGACAAGCTTGTTCGTGGAATCATCAGTAGGGCAGAAACAGCTTGTGAGAAACTAGCTCCTTTCGAGGAGCCTGTTATGCCACCAGCATGAAGTAAATCTACGAGAAGCTCGTAAGTCAGCAAGAGTTGAAGATCAGTACGAAGAAATGAAAAGGATGAATAAAAATGGTTAAATACTTTATGGTAAGTTTTCAAACTAATAGGCGGCGCGTAAACCCTGTGGACCTAGATAGGGGGATGCGCTCAAGAGAGCTAAGCCCTTCTGATATTATTGGAATTGTTCCCACTCCAGATGGGTTTCAGGTTCTTTATCATAAGGAAGTCAAGTGATTAATAAAATCTTAGCCGTATTAGCTATACTTGGGCTATTTCTTGCCGGATGCGCTCACCTTCCAAACGCGAAGGGACATTGTCCAGAAGAGTTTCCCATTAAGGGAAACGCTAATTCATATATCTACCACGCACCGGACGGTAAGTATTACTGGAAAACTGGAGCGGAATGGTGCTTTAAAAACGAAAAAGACGCTAAGGCTTTGGGTTATAGAAAGTCAAAGGAGTAAGCATGGCATACGCAGGAGTTATTGCAAAAGTTAGAAAGGTTCGCCCTCTCATTATGAAGAATGGAGAGGAAGCTTCCTCTGTTAACCTTGCTACCGTATTCGGCTATCAGATTGGTGCGTTTAATACGGGACAAAGAGCAAGGCCACTAGGTGAGGTTAACAATTTGTAATCCCCTAGGCTCCAAAACCCAAAGTTTCAACATAACTCCCTTCCTCTGCCTTACTTGAGAGTCAGCATGAAACTAGAGGACATTGGGTTCTACACCTTGAGCGATCTTCGAGCGAGAACCGCAAGCGATGAAGATTTCCCTTGACGCGAACAAGGGAACGTGGTATTATGGTCGTCATGAAGAGATTTATGGAAATAATAAACGTCACCCTTTGTGGTCCGAAGATAGCAATGTCCCGGCATATAAGATTGGTTAACGGAATGGGGATATAGCTCAGCTGGGAGAGCATCGCACTTGCACTGCGAAGGTCCACGGTTCGATCCCGTGTATCTCCACCATTTACTTTAACAGTCAATGCCCAGGAAATCCTCGGAAAAAGTTTAACAATCATATTCTCACCGAGACTGTCTACTAATTTCTTATCAAAAGTCTCGGGGAATTAAAGTGAAAAAGATAGCAGCAGATAGAAATTATAGAATGTTAAAAAATGCGGAGTTTTAAAATTTATTAACAGTAATATTAACAGTAAGTGACGCGGGGTGGACAAGTGGTTAAGTTGCTGGACTCATACTCCGGAGATCGAGAGTTCAAATCTCTCTCCCGCTACTCATTCAAAGGGACAGCACCGAAAGGCTGCTGTCCCTTTTGTTTTCCGTTGGGGCAAAAACTTGACACGGATCTTAAGAGTTCCCTTAATCAAATAAGTTAATCTCCTTCTTATCGCAGCATAGTTCAACCTATAGATATCCTCCTTCCGTTGCGTTGAATGGTTCACACCGTTATAGTAGGACCGTAGTTCATATTAGAATATATCTATAGGGATATTACTCCGAGGTATCAAGGCCCCTAAAATCTATATAGATTTTATATAGCCGATGAGGCTCCGCTGAATACTCCTCTTATAGATTTCATTAAGAGCATCACGCCACCCTAATTTTTTATCCATGGCCGCCCCGCCAGGTTAAGCCTCATTAAATTCCTGGGCAAAAATTTAACACCAGATTTTTATTACTTTCTCGGTAGACCCTATTAGACCGTTGAGTCAATAGTATTACTTATCAAAAGCATTACAAACAGTATTGCAGAAGCAGCGGATCCCTCCCTTATCTTTTTCAGAATTAATAGAACATAGGGATCTTTTAATAATTAAAATCAATTAATTTTAAACGTTTCAATTTTAAACGTTTCAATAAGGATTTTTAAATAACATCTATTAATTATTAGCGGAATACTGGTTAACCACTTTGGAGATATGGCTCCTTGTTATGGGTTAAAGTCAAACAAATCTTATGCATATTTATTGGCATTAAACACATCCGGTATTCTAAAGCCTTAGAGTTCTATATAAAAGATTATATCTGGAAATTATAATGAAAACCAAGCTAATAAATCTATCAGAATTTTTAAGAAGAAATAAATTAACAAAAGAGTTTAATCAGTTAATTGATATTCTTAAAATTGCCATGCCGTTGCCTCCTGGCGAAGAAATTGAGGCATCAGAGCATAGACTCATTAACCTGGAAGGCCCAGAGTCTATGTCGGAAGAGGAGGTTGGAGAAAATCTAAAGTTAAAAGATATATTCTTACGAAGAAAAGATGATTCTTTTATTGGTCAATTTAAATTTCTTCACTTTTTCAGAGGAGACTCTGCACAGGCAGTGGAATTTATAAATAAATTTTCAGAGTCCCCAAACCCAACAGAGATGTCCGTTGTAGGAACTAGAGATGGGGTATGTAAGGCGATGAACAATCAGCACTTTAGGGGTAGCGGATATATTCTCGTTATGACTGGAGAGCCTGTATCTGCATTTTATTTTGATGCCTCATCTAGTATCGGAGAAGGCTTTATGGATAGCGAGAGTTATAAAAGAAAGCTGAAGAACCTCGGGGTAAATACAGATGCATATTTGCCAAAGGTAATAAATGTTAGCAAGGGAAGAATCCACAGTTTTTTTTATGATGAAGAGTCATACAATGAGGCTTCGGAGGGTAGGTCTTCCGATTATCATGAGTTTATATTGAAAAATGCAAAAGTTGAATACATGGTGATTGACAATAAAATGCGTTTAGACAAAATATATGAAGAACTTTCTGATGAATTAGAATATGGAGCAGACCTTGCTGATAAGATAAGGCTTTGCAGTGGAGATATTATTTATGGCTCTAGTGCGGCGGTTGAAAAGCTGGAGAGGAGCGCAAAGTCCTTCATATATCACAGAGGATACCATGATCGACAATCTTATTGGAATGAAGAAAAGTTTGAAAATGTAATTCAAAATTTAGACAAAAAAGATGATGGATATTTTCATGATCGCGTTACTCTGGAGATGGCAATTGAGGAAGCTATTGATGATAGCTTTATGAAAATAGAGAATATAGGAGGCTTCATATCCAGTATAGTTGATATGGCAAGAGAAAGAACTCCTATGTATATGCACGGGTCTTTCGACAATCATAAGGAAAATAGAAGAAAACATATTGAAAATTCTATATCCGAGAGTATACATAGGATTGTAGATAAAAATATGGATGATATAAATAGCATTTCATATCAAGAAGATAATTTCAACAAACTTTTGTTTGAAAAAGGATGGCTTCATAGGGAACATAATATTGGAGATATAACCTTTGACTCTCTCTTTAAGAAGGGTATCAAAGATTTTCAAGAAAAACTGAAGTCATATGGAGATATAAGCGAAAATAATATTGAAGATCTAAGCTCTGAACTGGATAGGCTTTATGGGTTTTTATACTCTACGGCGTATATAGAGGGGTCTAAATATTCTAAGAATATAAAGTTTAAAAATTGGCAATCCGCTAAAGAAGAATTCTTGAGCCTGTTAGAGAAGGTAGTAAGGCTGCCAAATGCAGGAAGAGAATTTGCAGAATTAATAAAGGTATATAAAGACAAGGGAGAAGATATCCCCTATACATTTATTGAAGATAGATCGATTGTCATGGGGCAATTGGTAGAGAGTCCCATTTCTGAGGCTCATTCTATAGTTAGAGAAAATTTATCTAACTTATAGCTCATACAAGAAGGGGCGGCAGACATTCCTGCACACACATGCGTTTAACCAGTGGATGAACGACGAGGCCGGAGCCGCAATGCCCAGGGCAAAAGCTTTACATCCGAAGCCTTACTTCATTACTATAATATCTAATAGAGAATATTTGAGAGGACCAGAGGGACCATTGTGTTTGATGGAGCAATAGTCTTATGGTTTCTGGGGAGAAAAGTTTGTTTTTCTGGGTGAGAAAAGGTCTTTTTCTGTGAAAAAGGGGGTCTTTTTTCTGTGAGACCGAAGGTCTATATGCGGAACAGTTGAATCTTGAAGATTCTGTGGACAGAAGGTAAAACGACCCAGCCCAGTTTTTCGGTTTGCCCAATTTTTATAACTTCCATATAATTATAATTTTCTCCGGATTTCTTTCTATTAATTTTTTAATCATTTTTATATGGAGATCAGAATATGTTAAAGGAATTAATTAAATTAGCTTCGGACCTTGATAGAAGAGGTTATGTTCAAGAGGCAAATAAGCTTGACTCAATCATAAAAAAGATTGGCTCTGAGGAATACGGAGAGGAAAGGGAAGATCATCACCCAGGAGTAACCTTTTATGAAGATGATCGTGAAAAGGGCCCTTTTGCAATTCGCATCGGCGGAACCAACGAGTTCGTGTCGCTCATTGATCCTGACTGGAAGCTCGCTTGGCCGCCTGGCAAGATTGAGGTAGTTAAGGGTTGGGAAGACCCGAAGGCACTGAGGTTTGATACCATGGATGAAGCTCTTAAGGCAGCAGATCAGGTCTGGGACATTGAGGGAGCCCACACTTCAATTGAGGCGCTGTCCTACTATCTATAGGTTAATGAGGCCCGTCTAATAGATTTTCGGTTTCCTTTGTAGAAGGGAAATCAATATCCAATTTTTTTCTGGGTATTATTTTTCCAGAAATTCATATAAGCCTATTAATTATTGCGATTCATGCATGGACGATAAGATCAAAAGGTTAGTAAGATTCTTGGATGATAGTCAGTTAGTCTCCGAGGCTCGCGCAGCTTCAGAGCTCCTTACAAAAGAGTCAGAGAATAAAGTTCTGGTTCCTAATGATCTCATTGAAGCGTATCAGACTCTTGCTAAGAAGATGAGCGAGCTTGACCCAGAGGCAAAGATAAGAGTGGGCGGTTGGGATATAGGAAACTTTGGGCAACCAGCTTACACATTGGGACGGTACAATGATCGTAGAGGTGGGATTCCCTTTGTTGCAGAGCGTGGCATATCCGTTCAGACTCTTATAGATTATTTTAATAAAGATGACGAAGAAAGCCCGACTGGCTATACTTTGGTGAAGCTTATGGACGATGAAGAGGTCAATGAGCTTTGGCTTGCAGCGAAGCAGCAGGTAGATAAGTTTGCTTCAAAGGAAGTGCAATGAAAAGACTAGATACATTAAGGAGGTGGTTAAAGAATAATAACCTGAGGAGAGAGGCTCTCCTCGTATCTAAAGCGAATGAGCTTCAGAAGTATGCTATTTCTGCCGGAAGAATAGCTGAGCTTAAAGAATGGTTTGGCGACGATTATTCTAAGTTAAGCTTTAATGAGTTGTTCGGAGGAAGCCTTCGCACGATTGTTCCTTTTAACACCAAGGAACAAATAGAGTTACTTAATGTTGTCCGAGTGTTAAAGTCGGATGGATGGGAGCCTGCTGGTGGAAGTAATTACTTTGATACAAAGAGCGTAACTCAAAAGCTAAGGAGACTTAATACCCATGAAGAGTATGAGAAAGAAGTTGAGATTGCAGACCTAAAGGTTTCAAAGCAAGAAACGACGGTGATACCCGCAGGCCCCAGGCAAGGCGAAGAGGTTGTTAAGAAAAAGACTTCCTCTATATCTAAGGTCTTAATGAATCCCAAAAGCAATACTCCTTCAGGGCTAGCCGAATGGTGGCAGAACCATCAGACTGAATATGCTAAAGATTGGAACTGGAAACAGATTGAGTCGGCATTCAATGATGGCGAGGTTACAACGGAACATTCAATTGTGATATCAAGAGATCCAATAGATGTATTGAGGATGAGCGATCACAGAAATATTACCTCTTGCCACTCCGAGGGTGATATGTATTTTGAATGTGCCGTTTCAGAGTCAAGGGGTAATGGCTTAGTTGCTTACTTGGTTAAGACAGAAGATCTGGATCAGCTTCTTACTCCTCCAGATCCGTGGGGCTTTGATCCAAATACAGGGAAGGGTCCAAACAAAATAGATATAAAAGATTTGGACCTACAAGAAATATTTGAAGATTCACGAAGAGGAGTTCAAGGCATTAAGCCAAAGTCAAGAGTAAGGCTGAGAAAGTATGTGAATGAAGAGGCAGATTACGAGTTTGCCATACCGGAGACTCGGTCCTACGGACCTCATCCTCCGGGGTTCATTGACCGGGTTAGAGGGTGGGCTTGGGAAACTCAGAAAGACTTGTTTCCTCCTAATTCAGACGGAGAGGCGGAGCTGCCATTAGATTCTGATCTAAAGATGTATGGTGGATCTTATCGAGATTCTAGTGACGGAGATATACTAAACTTGTTTTTCAAAGAAGGTGGTATTGATGCTGATTACCTTGGTGATGTAGAGACAGTGTCAGACAATGAAGAAAGTAGATTTGATATGTGGGAGGCAGAGGTTGAGGAAATTAATGATAGAGCCAATAAAAGTTTAACCTATGCAAGCTTTTATGCTGAGGTTGATGGCGAGTGGGAAGGTAATCCTAATGTAAGCTCAAGCGCCAATCTTACGTGTACTATTCGATTGTCTGGATGGGAAGACCCATATGAAGAAGATGGGAATATCACATCAGATAATAATAAATTTAAAGATATTCCAACCGGCAGTTGGCAGGATAGAGAGTTTAGAGGACTTCTGGAACACTCAGAGGGCGGCGACATTGAGGAGATAGGCCTCTCTTCTGAAGATGAGCTTGAATTCCGGATCTGGTTTAGCTGCGACGACTGCTATAACCCTGATGATGTATCTGAGTTTTATGATTATGTAGAAGGAGATATTGACGCGACATATAATGAACACATTGAGAAGGTTAGAAGGAGATTAGTTGAGAACGGATACATAGCCGAAATAGAATTCGACAGAGCGGCAGCGCGCCTTGAAGCTATGACCTTTCGAAATTTTAATGTCTATGGAGATCATGATGACGGTGACGGAACCGTTCTGATATCAACAAAGCCTTATACACTTCTTATGGGCGGCAGCATTGATGTATCAAAGCTAATGGCCTCCGACCCTCATAATACGCCCGGCAAAAGGATTATTATGGAAACCTTTAATGTAAAGGCTCCCACAGCATTTAGACAATACAAACTTGTGGATGAGCCACAGGTTATCTTGAATGCTCTAAATAGAATAGCGAAAGAATCTTATGAGGAAACAAAACAACAATTGAATTTCCCCTTTGTGGAAGATGCAGGCGGCGAGATAATCGATTGGTCTAAAGCAATAAACAATTTGGAAGTGGCTCTGATTGAAGGGAACAACGATTCAATTCGAGAGGTAAGTGTAAAGGTAGAGCTAAAGATTTTAGACTCCGATCAACACATTCTTTTCATTGAAAAATTCATAAGTCAATTAGATAAAGATATTCGATTAATAGGAAAGTATATTAAACAGAGTTTAGTTGCGAAGCTGAAGATTGCTGAGGATAAGATGCAAGCTTCTCAGGAGCTATTTTCTTCTGGAGCATCAACAAGGCCTATTATAGAAGACCTAAAAAGATCTCCTCAACCAGATGTTAAGAGGCTGGCTTTATGGGTTGAAAAAAATTGGAATGAATTTAGCAATGCAGAAAAAGAAGTAGCTTACCATAGCTTTTTGATTCCAACTCAAAGAGATGGTGACTATATTCATAATGATGACCTAGATGCTCCAAAATTTTGGGATAGCATAATGCAACGGCGGCCAGATACAGATGTAAGCTATAGATGGAGCGGTTCATCAATAAAAGATGTGATGCCTTACACTGATCTTGAAACTCCGGCTTAAGAATAATCTTTTTCTAACATTTTATATAAGAAGCAGTGATTCTTAATCAATTTTCTGTAATTCTCCTGATTTTTTAACTTTATTTAGATTTGGTTTTTCGGATTCACTTCTGAAGAAAAAGCGATTTTCTAAAAATTTTCACCCAGATATTTTTGAAACTTTTATATAAGTTTTTAAATTTACTAATACTTAATAATTAAGTTGAAATGTCTGCGCTAGCAGTTGACACAACATAAGGTTTTAAAATGAAGAAAGATATGATTAAGAAGCTAATTGCTATTTCGAATGCTCTGGATGAAAAGGGTGCCGTGAAAGAGGCCAACTATTTGGACTCTATTATTAAGTCAGCCATGTGGGAAGGCATATTACCCGATGCATGGGAAGGCTCTATAGATGGAAAGAAATACCTTGAAGCCCGAAGAACCTTAAGGGAATTAACTTACTTTGTCTCAAGAACAGAGCGTGAGCTTCGGACGCTAGCGGATAGATACGTTCCGACAGACGAGGGTGGATATAAAGGTAGAGTCCATGTAAAGCCGAGCCTCGGAAACCAAGCCTATGTAACCTTTAACTTTCCAGAGGCACCATCAGATCGAGATGCTTTTATTAATGAAATGCAGTCCCTTGGCTTCTCATTGCAAGATAGTCGTGGCAAAAACTTCTTTGTGTTTGCTTAAGATTTCTTAAGACTTAAAATAGTAGGAATAACATAGCAGGAATAACAAAATGATTAAACAATTAACAGCTCTAGCAAATGTACTTGATAAAAAGGGTCTAACGAAAGAAGCGGATTATTTAGATGCCCTGATTAAGGGAGCTTCTTATCGAGATCGAATCATGGAAGAAAGAAACTATTTGATGGACCCAAGAACAAATGCGGAAGATGCTTGGAAGGGTTTTGATCCAAAATCAAATACTATAGAAATTTCTTGGACAAAATATCTTTCCGATGAGGAAATGGAACAAAAAGAAGAAGCGGGAGAAGAGTTTTCTGAAAAAGAAGAAGTGACACTCAGACTTCCTGCAAGATTTGAAGTTTGCGATTTATGTGATGGAAGAGGATCTACTGTTAATCCCTCAATTGATGCAGGAGGGTTATCGAGAGAAGACTTTGATGAAGATCCAGATTTTGAAGAAGAATATTTCAGCGGAATGTATGACATTACTTGCCCCCAATGTAGAGGGAAGAGAGTAATCCCGGTTGTCAGTGAAGGTGCAATGTCTAAGGAGCAGAAGGCTGCATTTGATGAATACACCAAAGAGCAACAGGAAAGAGCGGAAGAAGAATATGCTGATCGAAGAACGTATATGGCTGAAATGGGTTGGGGCTAGAGAAGGCTTTAAATTATAGAGTTTATTGTGATAAAAGAATTAATCAAACTAGCAAATGAATTGGATAAGCGAGGATTGGTTTCCGAGGCTTCTATTCTAGATAAGATAGCTGGGGATATTATTCAGTTTGATTTAAATAGAAGAAAGAATCCTATTGATCCAAAACCTTCTGAAGAAGCTTCAGGGGAAGTTATAGGAATAGGAAGAAGGTCGCGGGAAGATAGCGAGCGCTTATCCGAATCTATAGGCGATCTTTATAATGACCCGGCCCCCCTGGGATGGAATGAGATCGTAGAAAATGATTATTTTAATAACCCCATAGTCCATCCGAATGGGGCAGAGTCTATTGTGGAGTCTGGAGAAATAATTAATGCATTTATTAAAGAGTACTTGACTCCTGAGGCTACCATTCTAAATGGAGACAGTACGTTGGAAGACGTCTTGCACTCTGAGTCTCAAGAATTAAGAGATTATATGCTTGAAGTAATGCCTGATTTAATTTATGATGTATCCGGCAAGCTTCAGGATGGAGATACTCCAGATGAGCACATGGAGCAGATTATAATACAGGCGAAAGAAATGAAGGACTATGAGCTTGATGATGATTTCAAATATATTATTGATAATATGGAATATTATCTAAGAGATTATATTACCTAAGAGATTATCCATTTCAGGATTAACCCATGAACCGTTAGCTGTATACCTCGGCTATCGCCAATGCAGCAAGCACCATAGGAGGCAGAGAGGTGAACAAAGAAATGATAAAAGGACTCGTGGCTATATCGAATGCCTTGGATACTTATTAGTAATTTTGAGAAATAGTCTCTGGGCTTCAAAGATCCAGAGATAACATAGACACAAAGTCTTCACATACCCTGGCTCCCGACAATACACGGTCGGTTGAGCCCCATCACTTTTTCTGATACCAGCCTTCACCCTACTATCCCTGGGCGGATAGGTGCGCTCAGGATGCCACAAAACTTTGGGCGTCAAAAGCTTAACTATATAAGTTTTTCCTTGTGGTCTTTGTTGTAATTCCAATTTCGGTTTATAGATCTACCACTGGTTAGGTAAAGAATAATGCTGAATCTTAAAAGTATTGCTGCGGATAGAGGGTTAAGTGTTTGGATTGCTTCAACTTTTGCCGAGGATGCTCTGCATATCTTTGAGAGAAAGTATCCTTCAGATATGCGGCCTCGGAAAGCAATCGAGGCAGCCAAGGCATGGATGAATAATCCGTGCAAAGAAACTGCTTCTGCTGCTTCTGCTGCTTCTGCTGATGCTTCTGCTGCTGCTTATGCTGCTTATGCTGCTTATGCTGCTTCTTATGCTGCTTATGCTGCTTCTGCTGCTTCTGATGCTGCTTCTGCTGCTTATGCTTATGCTGCTTCTGCTGCTTCTACTTCTGCTTCTGTTTATGCTTCTGATGCTGCTGCTTCTGCTGCTGCTGCTGCTTCTGCTGCTGCTGCTGCTTCTGATGCTGCTGCTGCTTATGCTGCTTCTTATGCTGCTGCTTCTGCTTCTGCTGCTTATGCTGCTTATGCAAGGAAAGAATATATTCACAATATGCTTAAGAAGCATCTGAGCTTTATAATTAATTACAAGGTTAGGCATAGTCAAAGATTTGGAGATACCAAGGAAGTATTTGAGAGTTGCTCCGATAAGAACAGAGAGAAGATTCTTTGGGCTTTGGCTTGATTCAGAGTTGTTCGGAATAGTTCGGAATAGTTCGGAGCAACTGTCATTCTTAAATAAAAAATCGCGCGCTAAACAAACGGCTAAACCTGTGAGAGTTTGGGCAGATAGATTCTATAGACGCCATGTGACTCGTGGGTATATTATGGGTGGCGACCCCTCGCTCGGATTGGATATAAAGTGAATACACATATTATCATCGGTATTATCTTTTGGCTCCCTGGCCTATTATGCTTATTCGACAATCATTGAGCTTGAAGGAATTCGCAAGAATGATGACACATATGTCGATTCAGAGGAAGTTGCATGATTAGTTTTATTAAATATATGATTCTTCTTATCGTCGGGCTTTATGCTTGCGGCTGGTGTGTATATCATGCCAGCGAAATTGCTCCACACATTAGTGGAATTTTGGAATTTATCTACGGATAATCAACCATTACTTTAACATGATTTATGTTGGAGTTTATAGTCATTTTAATTGCCTTTGCTGGTGGAGTGGTGATAGGTGCAGTTTCGATGATGATTTGCGTAATTAAAACATTCTCCAAATAATATAGAAAATATGGTGATAAAATGCGTTGTGAAGTTCTTGGTTCTCCTGCCCCTTTTCATTCCGAGTTCACTTGTCCTGCATGTAGTTCTTCAGTATCTCTAAAGGTATCTTCGGAGGTTCTATATCGGGATGGCATTGTATGTCCCGCTTGTGAGCAGGAGCTAGTAGTACGATCTCACGATAGTCTTAGGCTTGTTGTGATAAAGCCTGTTGCTCTAAGTGAATCAACAAATGTTAGTCCAGCATGGGATGAGCGATCTTATAATTCTGATGATGATTTTCATCCCCTATTTGTATAGAGGTTAAAATGACGCCAATTCTTTCGTAAAGTATGATGAATGTTATTTTGTTGTTCATGAGATTGACAAAGAGCATGGCCTTGTTCGTGTCAGGAACATTGGAGATTTCAGGCGGCATCATACGGCCTTTAGCCTAAAGGGTCTAGAATCAGAATCTGGCGAGCCCACGTATTATGTTTGTCATAAGTGCTGCGGCTGGAGAGAATTCATAGGATGCCGGCCTGTAGAGTCGAAGGTGGGGTTTCTTAATGGCCCTAGTGGGAGTACCTTTCAAGATTGGCATAGCACATATTTATTCTGGAATGTAGAGAAAGACACTTGGATTTAAAATGAAAATTATTGATTGCACTATTGGCCCGTATCCGAAGAGTTTGTTTGATCAAATGCCAAAGGTTTCAGTTACTTTTGAGGACGGTTCTGAGAAGGATTTGTTTTCATTCTATCCTGATGAACTTTCTTTTTCTAAGTCTGAATTTATTGGGCTAACAGAGGATCAGGCTTATCAGCTTCGGCACCGCAAAGACGTAAGATACCTTACGGAGTTAATATGTTTATAATTAAAGAGCTTAATCATTTCAACGGACACACCGAAGTACGCGAAACAAGACACTACAAGACTCTCGAAGGCTTGGAAAAGTGGTGGGAGTTTCATCGGAAGAATACAAAGGATCGGACTGATAAGCAGTTAGCTCGAAAGGGGTTCGGAAAAGGATGGCATCTGTATGGGTGTGAAGCACTCTGTGACGATCAAATCGTGGCATCCTTTCTCCCTTGGAAGGGTGTAGATACATCTTTCGTTCAGCCTAAATAGTATAGGATAATTAATATGACAAAAGTATTCCAAGTGAAAGAGCTTATCCTTTGGAACGGAAGTGTATCCACAGGAAAGACGAAACATTATCAGACCTGGGAAACTCTGAATAAGTGGTGGCCCATTCGGCTTAAGAATGCCAAGAACCTAACTCTTCGCTCTCAGGGTTATGAGGGTTATGGACACTCTAATATGTATGGCCTTGAAGCATACTATAATGGACAGGTGATTGGCTCTTATCGTCCATGGAAGAGTATTGATGTACCGCCAGTCAGACCGCAGCAAGGGAATATTTTTCCGGCACTTGACAGAATTGAGCTGCTAGCAAAGAGCGTGATTGATAAAGATATCCAAAGAGAATTACTCTCTTCGGCAGCAGAAGTTAAAAATACATTAGGAATTTAAGGAGAAACAAATGGGCGCACATGATTATACGATATGCTACAATGAATCAGACCAAGATAAGATCCGAACACTATGGGATCGTCAGGTTGAGGAAGATAGAATGGAGTCAGGAGGCGGAGCTTATGCTGGTAACGCCACCACTCTCAGTGGGTTTATCAACTTCCATGACCGTCGCCTTGCCTCTGAGGATGAAGCAAATGAGTATGTACTAGACAAGCACCAGAAGTGGAGTGGTCCTATCGCTTGCTCATTCTTGATTGCTACAGAGTTTAGTGATAGAGATCGCGCTCGTATCAAGAAAGCTCTCGATAAAGTGAGGGGTCTTGAGTCCAAACAATACAATCTTGCTCTCAGTATTGTTAAGGCTTTTATCGCTAGGAAGTCAGAGTTGGTCGGCTGCAAAGGTTGTGGCTCTAGACTTGCTCATGATAGGCTGGCTGGCCCACTCAACAGAGGTAGTATTTCTGATTCATATGTTATTCTGCCAAGCGTCCCTTACTGCCCACTGTGTAAGGTAAGCCTTTTGTCGAAAACAGATCAAAAGCGAATGAAGCTGGCAGCCGACAAAGTTAAGACTGCGTGGTCAGAGCATAAGAAAACATCAAAGCCGAAGCCTTCAAAGAAGATAGGATGGTGCGTTGGTGGTTGGGCCGCATGTTAGGCGATCTGGCTAGCTCACGCTAGCCGACTAGGCAAACTTGAGAAACTGATTGATGGCCCTTTCTATCTATTAATAATTCAGGGAGAGAAAGAAAGCAGTCACCATTATTTTATTAAGGATACATCATGATTAAGAAGTTAATTGCAATAGCAAATTCTCTGGATGCAAAGGGGCTTCAAAAAGAAGCAAGTTATTTAGATCACCTTATAAAGACTGCCGTCTTTAGCGGTGACAAAAGAACTGATAAAGATCTTCGCCCAAGCACAATCTATCGGGATGAAATACTTGCTGACAAGCAGGAAGCCGAAGATAAGGCAATCAAAGACTATGATAGCACCTATGATGATTATGACACCTATGATGATTATGATTGGTTTGAAGAGCACGACCAATATAGCTTCGCAGATGTAATGAAGCAGGAATTAAGTAGAAACAGGTATAACTTAGAGCAGTCTTTTTCAGACAAAGATATTAATGATAAAGAATGGATCGACTCTTTTGTTATCCTTTTGAACAAGAGAAAGGATCTAATAGAAGACTCCAGAAAGGAAGCGGAGAAAAATCTGCCAATGGAGGGCAATCTAGTTCACTACGAAACTCCAGAGATAGACAGGGAGGCTGAGCAGTATCTTAGCTGGAACAATCCTGGTGTTTCAAGACTCTTAGAGAAGTACCATAAGGCTTCGCTCAAGCAATAAGATTGACCAATAAACCATCGGATTGTTTAAGATCTTTATCGCTATGGTAATTTTAGTATCAAGGTCTTTCTCTATTTTATCTTAAGTCGATTCTTAGTTATAGACGAGGATCACCAGGGCTAGAAAGCCGCGAATTAAACCCCGTCTAATCTTTTTTGATACGCTCCATTGCCCAACTATAGTAGGGCAGACGGAAAGGTCGCCATGCCACATTCAGTTACCATTCTAGAAGAAGATAACCTCTGCATTCCGGGTATCGGGAAAGTAACAGGCATTGTCAGTTACTGGCCGCCTTACTACGGAGGTATAGTTAATCCTCCCGAATCTTCTGAGGTTAATATCGTTGTCCTTAGAGACTCTGATAATCAAGAGATTGAATTGGACCTAGACGATGACGAACTCTATAGCTATCTTCTGGATGCTGTAGAGGAATTGCTGTGTCGTTAATACGGAGAAACACATGAAGCCTATTCTATTCGTAAAGTATAATAACGAATATCTCGTTGTCCATTCAATTAATCGCACGTTTATGAGCGTGGCTATGAGGTATTCTGGTTCAGATAATATGTGGGACTTTTGTCATGATTGGGAATGCTTAAGTGGTAAGCTGGGGGAAGAGCCGACATACTATGTATATAACAAGATCAATCGGGAGTGGTACGAGTTTGTTAGTCTAGGTTTTATTTCGAACAGTGAAGTTGCTTACTTCTCTCGGAATGGACAGTCGGGACAAGACAGCTACGGAACCTTTGATCCCTTTTGGTGTTTCGTTAAAAACCTTCGGAATACAACGGAAGATACTTGGATTTAATATGAAGAACGATGATATTAAGCTTCTTAGGAATAAGCCTGTCAGTGAGTTTGAGGAAGACTCTATCACTAAGGTTGGCATGAAGCCAAGGCTTAAGCATTACTCCGAGAGAAACTATCGCAACTCCGCTCTCTCATCAGAGTTTAATATTCTGACTCGCTTCCTTCGTTCTAACCGAGGAAAGCTTTGGGATAATGTTTACTCTGAGATTCTCAAAAAGAATATCCTTTCTTCAACTTCTGATCCCCATGTCTATATCTCGGGAGCGGTAACTATCAATCCTATTTTTGAGGATGGTAAGATTTATAACCGTAATGGTTGGGGTGTTTATAAGGGCGAATATGGTTCGTTCTATGTAGATAAGAACGGAAAACTTGCAGAGTCTACGGTCACTCGGCCTAAGTGGCGCAACAACAATAAAGAGAATAAGAATCTAGTTAAGATCAGCGATTCTCTTTATCTTATTCGCAGAGAGAAAGATGGAGTTTGGTTTAAGTTGAACTACTCTAAGCCGGTGATTGAAGTTTACACAAGTGAGGGTCGAGAGCATAAGTGGGAAAGATTCCCTGGCAAAGTTCTCTCAGATGATATGGAGTTCCCGAAAGTGGAGGGACTTTATCCCGCATCGCTTAAGACTCTTTCAAAGAAGGAGAAGAAGAAGTATAAACTGATTTAATGTATATGCACGCGAATGCGCGTGCATATGATATGCCAGTTAGAGGGAGACAAAGATGGCAAATATAAAAACAAATAACGGTGAGGATAAGAGAATCTTAAATAGTTCGTATCAACCCAATCGAGGGCCGGGGCTTCCGGCAGGCACTCTTCTTATCATTAAGAAGGCCAATTATAGTGCATATGAAGTTGACTATACAACTCCGTATGGTGCTTATGGTCAGTTTGTTGCGAACCAAGAGGACATTCTAAATCTACAGAGTGTATCAAGGAGTCAATGATATGGCTGATGATCTATCTAATCTATCTGTTGAAGAACTCGAAGAACTCTTAGTGGAGGCTCTGCGGCCAAACACATTCAAATACGAGTCATTCCTCGGCCTTACAGACGTTATCATGGTCAAAGAGGGTCATGGACCTTATGGAGTCTTAGGAAGCGGAGACACTACGAGAGAGGCTCTGCTTGCTGTATTTCGACTAAAGCCTCGTTCATGGCGCGGGAAGAATGATGATTAGTAAGCTCTTCAAGTTTGGTATCTCAGCAGGACTCGTGATTGCCTCAGCAATTTTAATTGGATTGTATAAGTAAGGACTTATTATGATCTTGTTCTTAGGTGCTTCGACTTACATGGCGTTCATGGCGCTCATCTGGCTATTCGTAGTTGAGGCTATGCCTGACGAGCGTAAGGAAACACTGACAGATTATTTGTTTTTCTCGTTAGTTGACTTCCCAATAGCTCTTATGGTTGGAGCCCCATATCTTATTGTCGGAAGAGTTCTTGGGTGGAAAGCTCCCGAGCCACCGGAGTAATTGATATGGATAGCACAACTTTCTCTGATACAAAAGGTGCCATGCGTCTTGCTGAAATCTTAGATGAAACAAATGATGATAATATCACAAAGAATGTTTCAAGATTTCTTCATAGAATTGGCAATACTCTGAACGAACTTAAGGCAGTTAAAAGCGACAGCATTAATAAATATTGGGCTTCCCGATGCTTTGATGACTCAGGAGATTTAGAAGCAGAGTGGAGGAATAGTCGTGCCTGAGAATTTGAACGAGATTCTTGCAAAGTATAAAGAGATAGAGAGTTAATTATTAAGTGCCCTGTTCACATATAAGTAGCGCGTAGCCTTGGGAACAGCGTGTGGTCTTATACGGTCGGGATGTGGAGCAGAGATAGGATAGCTGGCAACGCGAGTTGGTGTTCTTGTTTCTCTGTTAGAGGTTCGAATCCTTCAGGGCATGCCATTCATTTGACGTATTAAGAAAGATTAAAATTATGGAACAGGACTGAATGTGATTTTGTGGGAAATTGAAACGGCAGCAAAATACGAGGATATAGCTCAACTAAGAAACGAGGGCTGGGAACCGTTTGCTGTTTCTGAAGGTGGTCTTATGCCTATTTATCACTTTCGTCGTTTAGCATCATACACTTGTCAGTGTGGAGCGAGTCTTAATTGGACAGAGGGTTCAGATAAAGAAAAGATTCTGTTCTTACTGGGAAATGAATAAGAAATATGACAACGCTACAATATTATCGAGGTAATCATGGCAGAATTTAGAAACGAGACTTGGGTTGTATTCACCGAGTTTGAAGTCGAAGGCTCACTACGAGGAGAAGCCGTAAGTCGTGGGGCTCTTAGGCTCGAAGTTGGAGCACAATTTATTCCGTGTTCTGACAATCCTACGGGCTTTCGTATTGACAGCTTTCACGACTCTTACAATGATGCAACAACTGCTCTAAGGGAAATGCGAATAGGAGTTGTGGAGTAAGAGAACAAAAACCACACTCATATTTCTATGAACATAGCCCTGGAACCGCCGAGTGTTCGGGTGGGGCGCCTAATAAGACTCCGATTTATCCGGGAGATAAAGACTAAAATGGTTGAATGTTTCAGATGCTCTGGAGAATTTTCTCCTCCCAATTATGACATTCATGGCAACTGTAAGTATTGTGGTAATTCTGGCGGGATTCCGAATCGCTATAAGCAGCTTCGTGAGCTTAGACCGGACCTTTATCGAAAGGTTGTTGAGGTTGGACTCTGTATTACTTGTGGCCCAATTACGAATACGGTGCTTACAACGGAGCAAGAAAACATGATTCACTCCGCTGCGGCCAAGGCGGAATCAAGAGCGGTAGAGCTTCTGATGGAATGTATTGAATATTATGAATGATACCATTGATTTTGATGAAGTTAGACGACTCTATAATAGACTTTCTGAGATTAATCGTCTTGACTTAAGCGCTTGTCGCTTTATTGACAACGGAAAAGAAATCGAGATTTCGCCCAGGGTTTTGGAAGAGTTTCGATTTACGGGACTGAATAACGCCGACCTTGTGCTTACAGGGTTTTATGAGTTTACTTTTAACAAAGAAGGATAAGAGTTATGAAGATTACATTTAAGGGAACTCTAGCGGGAACAACAAAGAGTTACTTAGCTGGAGGCTTAGTATTCGCCAGTGCATTATCTCTTTATCAGGATTACCTGGGGCCAGAAGGATACGCTGAGCTTGTAGTAGAGCAATGGATTTCTCCAGCTATTACAGTCCCTCTTGCCATTGTAGTTCTTTTGTCTGCACTGTATGTTCACGCAAAAGAGGGAAAGAAGGAGCGAGAGCTAAACTCTCTTATGAGTAAGTTCTTGGGACTTCCGAAGAAGTAATATGGAACACCCAACTTGGCCTCGCAAACACCCAAAGGGTGTACTTCTTTCTTCGGCAGATGACGAGTGGAAGGTTAGTGTCAATGGCAAGGTTTATTGGGTAATGCTATTTTGGAGTGAATTAGAATGACTACGAAGGTTGTATACAATTCTTGCTTTGGAGGTTTCAGTCTTTCTGTTGCTGCAAATAAGTGGCTGAAAGATCATGGTTATGATGACTCAGATCATAACGAAG
>Ga0208012_1000149_pt1 | contig 29274 bp, 39 predicted proteins | sample 15BtaG_FD_184090 | JGI IMG/M metagenome (GOLD analysis project Ga0208012, IMG submission 184090) | Marine viral communities from the Subarctic Pacific Ocean - 15B_ETSP_OMZ_AT15312_CsCl metaG (SPAdes) (version 2) | ecosystem: Environmental > Aquatic > Marine > Oceanic | place: Pacific Ocean... | reverse complement strand
AGGGTGGGCAGAAACACTCCTAAAAAACATATTTCCGCTCACAAGCCTTTCATCGTCTCTTAAAAAAATATCAATAAGGGGCGCTAAATTACTATAATATTCATCTGTTCTCATCTTTATAGCATATTTTGCAGTAACTTGTTCCATGCCTTTGTGCGTAGAATAAAGCTGGTAATAATAGTTGGCGCTCTGATCGGGCATCCACAACGTTGCCAAATCAAGAGAAGGAATCGGATTCAAGACACATTTAAACCCATCTCCATATATGTATTGCAGCGATAATATTCGCTGATGCTGTTCTTCTGAAATTTTATCATCCCAACAAGACAACACCACCTCATCTACATGCTCAAAATATTTAGGAATATACTCTAAACATTCATCAGATAATGGTCCCTGAATGACGGCTGCAAAACTCATTTCTATTCTCCTATCGCTTTTCTTCATTCTTGTCATGTGTCTGTCACCATCAAAAGATGACTTACACAATATTTTTCTTTTTTACTCATCTTAAACCCACCTTGTCAAGCCATAAAGACCGTTTTGTAAGCAAAACCACTTGTGATGTAAGTGGCCGTCACTCACTCTCCATCGAGGAAAACGCATCAACACTTTACTCCGCTGCTCTTCTGGCTTCATAAGTTCATTGGAAAACTGTCTATAATCCTTTACATCGTAGTAAATGAAAAATTGAGAATCTGGCACTCCCCCGCTCAGCCCAGTCACCATAGCTTCGTAATCTGAGCGAGGTTTTAAATCTTTAAGAGCAAAATCATAAATATTTGAATACTTCTTCATGATTTCGCGCCCCCCATAAAACCACATGTCTCCGTATCCTTGGTTCATCTGGTTCCAGTAAGTCGTATACAGATAGCTTTGCTCGCTGTCGGGAGAAAATCTAATTCTGTTAACTTCCGACCCACCTCTTTGAGATATGTCAAACCTTGTTGTGATTATCCAATCATATTCGTGCTCAAGCGCCAGCTTTAGAGATTGGCACCTTGAATAATAAAAGCTCAAAATTCTAGATGCTATTGCATTTTTATAGAAAGTCTGATCTCTGGGGAAGCCTTCGTCGATATACGCTTGGTCAATTCCGTTTTCTTCGCAGACTTTATCGAAATCAATTTGCTTTTCAAAAATTGATTCTTTGGGGCTGTAAAGCTTATTTATTAGTTCCTCGAACTCAGGTTGCCAACAATGCACATAAACATCAACATCATCGACTTTAGATAACACACGCTCTTTTATGTGTTCGTAGCCCCCAGCAGCGGTGGTTAAGTCATTAGTGCTTAACGTTCCAAAGTATCCGTGCAGGCAAAGAGCGGTTTTCATCCGTTGCCGCCGAATAATTTAAGCTCGGTCAAGTCCCTGTAAGGGGGATCTTCGGGCAAATCTCGCCTATAGGAGGGATAGTTTTGCATGAGCATCAGACCTCTTGTAGCCTGCTCTGGTGTCATATACATATTCCACCCCATCGAATCGATATCATCTTCTTGATAACGGACGCCCTCACTCCTCCCCTCGTATCGAGCTTCCCGAACCCAATCCACAAGATCCTCGCTATCGGTAAGGATCATCCCCCCTTTTCCGATCTTAAGGTGCTTCTTAATGTGGAATGACAAACACATATGAGAGCCGGGGATATACATTTGTCCGGTTAATCGTTTTGCGGCATCCCAAATAGGATAGGGTTTAAGTTGATAAACCCCCTCCCAGCTAACATCCTCAAATTTTACCTTGCCACCAGCCTGTACGATTGATTGAGGAACTGACAGATATGTACGCTTGGGGATCGTAACCTCTTGAACTTCAAGATACTTGCAGCACAGGAACAAAGCATTGGTGCAACTATTTACCGAGACGGCATAAGGCGCACCAGTGTAGTGCGCCATCTCTTCTTCGAACATTTTAACAATCTTATAAGGATTGTGAAGCATTACTTCTCCAGAATAAAATATTTCTTCTCGAACCCGCAACTCTCAAACAATCTTAGGCTGGCTTCGTTCCCAACTTTAACCCTAGCAAAAGCATCGGGATGAAGCTTCATTAGTTCTGAAACCATAAACTTTGCTACGCCCTTGCCTTGATGGTCAGGATGAGTCGCAACCCGGATATCTCGGTTTATAACACCAATATAACCAACCGGCTGGGCTTTGTCAAGGCAAATATAGAAATAATGACCATTCCCCCTCATAAAATCAATATGTTCTGCTTTGCAAATGTGGCGCTGTCTTATAAAGCCTATCTTTATTCTTGAATCGTTTCTAATGTTTCTGATAAATTCCCAGTAATCTGGATTGTTTTTTATTAATGTACGTGTCACCATATGTCTACCTGCTCGCCGTAAGGGCTACCGCTTTTTAACCAATAGTGGGTCAAATATCCTCGGGTGTGTTTCCAGCCTTCTATCTCCAAATAAGGATTTAGGCAACTACCAATGTCTAAGAATGTGTTGTTGGGGTTGTCCGCATAACAATCGTGAACAATAAAGTTACTCAGGCTCGCGGCGGAGCACAAAACGACATGATCTCGGATATCGTTCTCTTGGATATATTTCTTTACCTCTTCGATAGTGCCATAATTGTTGATCATACAGTTGGTCCCAATCCTAAAATCTTTCTTGATTTCAATTGGTAAGCCATCCAAGTTCGCCGACTCATTAACGACATACAGGATTTCACGTTCTTTCAGGACAGGAACCATCTCGTCCACAAAACGACGATAATTGCGATTGATCAAAAGGTTAGAAAAGGTGAGACCCTCGTCACCGCCGTGCAGCCCCTTTTGCCAAAAGAAAGCGTCTTCCCCGACATCGTTCCGGCAACATATCCCTTTATAGTATTCTGGCATCTTAGATTTAAAACATTCTACTAACTTCTGCTGATAGAATTCATGCTTCTCGGGAATAAACTCTTTTTGTTCTTCGGGAGGATAAATTCCATGCCCTTTCCGGTTACCTGTGACAAAATGATTTTCCGCCAGAATAACAGTCTCATTTCGCAAAATAAAAAGCTCGCCATCAGAGAAGCGAGCAAACGCAAAATTTTCCTTGTCTTTAAGCTTTCCAAGGAACTTATCGAACTCTTTGTCAAAATATTTTGTCACAACTCCCCCAGTAAGATATCAGCAATCATAGTTTTACTCCTCTTACAGTTTTCCAGCCTTTTCGCAAAGCTTCTTGAACACAATAATCTCTCTCTGTAAAGAATTGTTGGTGTGAAGTCTCATTGTTGTTAGATGTAGCCTTGTCATCGATTCCTAGCTCGTTACCCATGATAGAACCGTGTAACTCTCGATCTTCAGGCGGGTGCGGAGGGCAGTACGTCTTAATCCCGCCATATTTCTGAGCAGAGTAAGAAAAGTGCATGTCCTCTCCGTTGTCCCAAGTCGGAGGCTTCTCGCGCCACAGATACTGAAGCCAATCTCGCTTAAAGAACCAAGCATGACCAACCAAGTCCACTTCGGCTAGTTCGGGATTCTGAGTAGCCCATCCGGACCTCTCATGCCGCACATAATACTTATCATCCAGAATCACGCCAGCGGATCCCATGATTCCCTCGTTCCCCTCCATGGTGTCGAGACAGTTCTCAAACCACTTGGAGCCGGGAATTGTATCGTCATCAAAAATAGCAACATACTCTGTGTCTGCCAAAAGAGCACCAGCGAAGCGACCATAGAATTTCCAGTTATAATCGTTTTGGAAAACCTTATCCAGCCCCAAAGAATCAAAAGAAAAGCCTTCGTTGTCTGGGTGTTGGTTGACCCATAGCCAAATCTCTTTGGGAGGCTTAGTTTGAGAGCGGATCGCGTCAATCTGCATTTGTAGATTATACGGGCGGCGGTAACAATTGAGGATCACAGTAATGTCTTCTGGATCTGAACTTACAGATTCCCTAGACAGGACATTGCAAACTTTGTCGACCACTTCTTCTTGTTTCGACTCTACAAAGTCGATCAAAGCCTCCCCTTTATAGTTCGGGAACCAATCCTCGTGTGTGCAGCCATTCCATTCGTTCGTGATAAGTTTGCAGCCAACCATGCGGGCTTCCATAACAACACGGCAAAAGGTTTCCAACGTTTTGGGGAAGAAAACAAGCCCTTCATAAGACGAAATTGTTTTAACGAACTCGTCAAACTTCAGAAAAGGAAGCAACTCATATTCTATATTGTTCTGTTCACAATAATCCGTAGCCTCGGGTGTGCCCTTTATGACATTTTCCGAATGTAAAACTGCGTACTTGGGCTTCTTCTCCGTCTTACAATATTTTCGTAATGCCTCTAGGTGCTCTTTGTGCCAAAGGCTACACCCGGCATTAATTACGTTCCTGATCGTGAGGTTCTTTCTCACTACCTCGGCATGGATACCAGACTGGCAAAAGACTGCCTTTGCTGCACGATAAAACCCCTCATTAACAATCATATGAGGGGGAGCCTTAAAATTAGCGAAGACCGAAGGGTTTCGATTCTTCAAATATTTGTGGTCATGCTCATAAATAATATATGACTTGCTGCCAAGAGCCGTTTTCACTTCCTCGGGCATATTGACAAAGTTTGAAACAATGAAAAAATCATAATTGTCCGCCACTTTAAATTCATGGCTACGGTAGACATCAACAAGGTGCCCACGATTGCGTAGATGGTGGATCAGGCAGTCGTTGACTAACTCTGCACCACCAATTACTCCGTCCGATAAGAAGAAGTCGGAAACAAACCCTATTCTCATCCAAATACCTTCACTACGTTGCTTTGGGTATCTGGGACCACTTCCATAATCGCATCAGCAAATTTCTTATACTGCTTTTCTGGCGAAAACTCTCGAATAATGTGCTTTTGTAGCGTAATGGCGGTCTTCTTCTTCTTTTTATAATCGTTTATAGTTTCTCTAAGCTGCCTTTTAAAACTTCCGGGCTCCGGGTAACACCAATTAGATTGCGGGTGGAGAACCCCCTCCCATTTTGCGAAATCTTGAATTGGGGCGATTGTATACGATACTTTAGAAAACATTGCCTTATTTCTAGTTTTTTTGCCAGATTTAACCGGGACATATAAGAAATCACACTGACCGCCCCAATTTGGCGCGATAACTGGCAACCCTTGGCAAGCAGCCTCAAAAATCGGCAGACCAAACCCTTCCCCGTGTGTCAAAGTGACCAAGGACTTAATTTTTGGATGAGTGTAGAGACCTGCAAGCTCATTCTCGCTCATATCGCCATGGATAAGATAAACTTTGCACTTCCTATCTTTGTACTCTTTGAGCGCCAATGATATTCTTCTTTCGGTTTCAATGCGGTCTGCAACGCAGTTTTTTCGAATATTTGTCTTCAAAACAAGACCCACATCGCGATCATAACACTCTTCGATGAACCACTTAACGGTGTTGATCAAGTTTTTACGTGGACCCCACTGGGCGACTGCTAAGAAATTGAATTTCGTCTTTAAGTCTATTTCTAACAATGCGGGCTCATATTTTCGAGTGCAATAATTAACAGTCTCGACAGGAACTTCATTTTTCAGCTCAATACTGTTGCCGTTTTGATCCTCGCCTCTCCAGTTCGTATTATCAAATCCGTGTTTCGCGTGATTAGAAACTACAATTATTTTATCCATTAATTTGGATTTTTCAATCCATAGCGGATCGATCTTATCACTTTCAATTCCGGCGGTATACCCGATATTAATCGGGGCAAGCTTCTCCCACTCGTTTGGGATCGTAATTTGTAGCGAAACATCAAAAGGAATTTTGTTTTGAATCGCGTGATTGGTCTTGTTAATGATAAAATCAAGCCACTTCTTTTCTTCTGAATCTTCGGATATCCACCCCGACTGACCCCAAGTCACAGGGACAATAAAAATATCAAACTGGTCTTCGTGTTCTCTGAGCGCTCTCACCGCAAAACGAGCCTGCTCTCCGTAGCCAGACTGGGTTAAGACCGGACCTCTTACGATAATCTTCTTTCTCATGCTATCTCCTTGAGTTCCCAACTGCTGTACTGTTTCCTCGTATCCCACGAGCCTCGTTCTTCAATAACCCTATCCACCAGTTCAACCCAGTTTTCCCGGAAGGTGTCAAAGTTATAATTCTTCTGAACGTGTGATCTACCCAGCTTTCCGAGTCTTTCCCGCTCATGCGGTGGCATATGGTAGATTGTTCGTAGGGCATCTAAGAAATCACCCTTTTTTATCCTATCTTCGTAGATATACGGCACCTGCTGAGAGCCGATGACGCTTTTGGAGCTTGGCTCAATCCCGATGCCGAACCACTGTTCGCCGTCCGTGACCTGTTCTTGCAAGCCGCCCGTGAGATTAACAATAATAGGTGTCTCGCACGAAAGAGATTCTAAAGTTGCAAGCCCAAACCCTTCTGCGTCTGAGATGTTGATCGTACAGTCTGCCAAGTTGTATAGCATAGAGAGGATTCCGGGAGGAACTTTCTGGGTTGACAGTATAACTCTCCCATCATCTGCCCCGAGGTTACGGATTAAAGATTCCAAATCCTGACCATGCTGGTCTCTGGGGTCCGTGTGCATAATTAATTGAACATTTTCTGGTCCAACCTCTTCTGCGAATTCGTTGAACCACCATAAAACAGAACCGCTCTGCTTTCTGCGGGCATTCCTGTTATTCCAAAAGAAAACCACCCTATCTTCCTTGTAGTGTTCGTTATAGTGCTCAGTGGCAAAATTTTTAATATCTTCCTTGTCTAGCCTTTTAAAAATTTCAGAATCAACAGCATGAGGCATGTAAACATTCTCTACCTCCGGTGCCACAACCGAGACTACATCTCTTGTGACCTTTGAAATCGACGCAATAACATCTGTGGAAAGATAATGCGGTCTGTTAAACATAGGTGGAGGAAAATTATCCCATACATGATAATACAACATCGGAGCTACGCATCGAACCTCGTTCTCCATGTCCCACAACCAACCATAAAATCTGGGGTCTGTCATAAACCAAATTAGATCTGGCTTCTCCATCGCGAGAGCAGATCTAATAATCTGAGGATTTCCATACCCGTCTGTGGGGTGGACGACCCAATCGTCCCCAAACCCTTCGACCTTCTGTGGCTGGTAGTCCTGGTGCTTGACAGCACCGCCTAAGCAAACAAATTTATAGCGCCCCGTTGCAAGAAGCGCTTCAATAAAGTATTTTGTTTGTGTTCCCACACCAGAAGGTGCCATAGGGTGATCAGAGATCACCAGAATCTTCTTCTTTTCGCTCATCTAGTCCCTCATAAACAATGTTTTGTCTTGTAAAATTGGCACCTTTTGCAAGATAGCCTGTTCTTGATAGCCCGCTTTTTCTCAATGTTTTTAATAGCAAGCATCAATAAGTTTGTGGCGTTATTTGTCTTTCTCTCACCACTACTCACATCAACGAACTCTACGTGGTTCTTTTTAGCCGTTCTTTTAAGAAGAGCAAAGTGAGTTTCGATGTCAGATGCATCGATACCGTGTTTTAGTGCAAAATACTTCTTGTAGAGTGTAAGTTGGTATGTAACCATGGGATCGCTACGTTTTCTCATATCCCATCCCCACGAACAGGTCTTCCAGTCTATAACGTGGTATACCCCATCCGTTGTCTTGATAACGAGGTCGACATAGCCTTTAAAATTAAAACTGGTATCCTCAATCGGGACCAACAGCTTTTCTTCTGTCGAAATGACTTCGTATCCTTCCCCAAACTTTTCTTCCACTGCGGGGGTGATATGAGGTAGGATAGTCGCCCCCTGGACACACATCTGTTCTATGAGTTTGTCATTAGTCCCCACATCATCATCTAGACTTGACAAATTCTTACCGAATTCACTTAAAAAATACTCGTCTGGGCTGAATTGCTCCTTGAGCATCTTACGATCACAGACTGAGTGCATGGCTGTACCAAAGGCTGTGTATTCGTTGCCTTTGAAACCAGAAAGCCCGTCAATACGGGTTAACTTGTGGTAATTTGGGCAGAATTTCCAGTCTTTTAATTCGGAATAAGATATGTGACGTGACAATCATCCTCCAGTAGTTTTCGGCTTTCTGGTTCTTGTTTTCTTTAACATAACCGGTTCTTTCGGTTTGTCAATTATTTTCTTTTCTTTTTTGACCAGAGGCTTGAAGGTAAAGGTGTAGTCTGTCGGGAAATTTACTTTATTACACACAGTTTGCCCACCTACAAGTTCTCCAACCTCTATAGTAGAAGAAATAATGTCAGCTACTTGGTGCCTCGTAAGTTTAATGACGCCTTTTTTAATCGGCTGTGGCTTAAGGCTTACACTAATTTCTCCGTTCTCTTGATTAACACTTTTGTTGATAATTTCAATCATTGTTCTAATATCTCCTTGATTTTTCCATACAATGTAGGGCTCGTTCTCCTTAAATAGTTTCTATCTCCTAAGAAATACACTTCAAATCCAGTGGCAAAATATTCTCTTATGGATGTCGGGGAATAAGCGTCCGGAAATAGCCCAACAGACAAAGAAGTTAGCATAGGGTAACCAACCGTCTGAAAGAGGTAATCATCAAATTCCAAATTATATTCAACGTCTGCAAAATCAAAGCCATCTGTACTAATGTTTTCACTCTCCAGGTAACTCTTTAACTTAAGCCTCTTTCTGGTGAACTCTTCTACTAATTTCCTGTCTCCTCCGTATAGAAAATATCCATACTCATCTTCTACAGCGTGAGCGATCTCGTGAACCAAGTCATCAACCATGTCATCATTGTTGGTCTGTGCATTCGTGATGTAAATTGACCCTCCCTTGTAGACGGCGTTGACGCGCCTTTCTTCAAACTCTTGAAAATTTCCTATCATTATCGTCTCAATCATGTGCCTCATAGCAAACGGTATAATCTTTTCTACCGTGTCTATGACTTGTTGTACGTCAACGCTGTCTGGAAGTGGATCTTTTACGAACACATAGCCTGTCCCAAACTGATACTCTTTTTGTTGTTTCTTGCCTCTCTTTATAGACTCTTCGATGAAAGACATAAAACTATCCGTCTTCATCTTGCTTCTCTTCTTGCTTCGCAACCATATCCTGGGTTACCGATTGCATGTCTGTAAAGGCTTGCTCATATCCACGAAGAAAATTCTCTTCTGCCAAAGCAAGGATGATTTCTGGAAATTCTTTCACCATCGTGCCAATGACCATCTCGACAGTCACCTCTTCGTTCTCGGGGCTTTCTTGTTCCCCGACGTAATTAATTATCCAATCTTTCAAGGGGCTGTCCTTCGACACCACTTGTTTGTATGTGCTGTTTTGATCTTCCATGCTACCTCCGTTGTTATTATTATAACATCTATTCTAGATTTGTCAAGTTTTAAAGTATATTTGCTGCAATTGTTGCAACTTTTGATCGCTCTCCCTTGAGGAGCGAAATGTGCCCAGCAATATCAAAATCTTTAAACTTCTGAACAGCATGGACCAAGCCATTCGAGGTCTCGTCAATATAAATATTATCAATCTGTTCGATATCGCCAGTTAAAACAATTTTCGTGCCTTCGCCGACTCTTGTCAGGATAGTTTTTATCTCATGAACGCTCAAATTCTGCGCCTCATCAATAATAATAAATGCATTGGCGATTGATCGACCTCTAATATAGGTTAAAGCCTCCATCTCGATCACTCCCTTTTCCATATATACTCCAAGGGTAGTCTGGTCCCCCATTAGAAACTTTAGATTATCTTGGATTGGAGCTAACCACGGAGCCATCTTATCCTCCATAGTACCCGGCAAAAAACCAATATCTTTACCCATAGGCTGTATGGGTCTTGAAACCACCAGCTTCTTATAAAGTGAGACTCCAGTGGTGTTCTTCGCCTCCAAAACCTGCTGCAAGCCCGCCGCAACAGCGCATAATGTTTTTCCAGACCCAGCTTTACCAACTAAAGTTACTACGGATACAGATGGGTCCAGAAGAAGATCAAGACCAAATGCCTGCTCCTTGTTTCTTGGCTTTACCCCCCACACTCCATCTTTTCGTGTGGGGACCTTCGCAAGGGGGCGCTTATCGTTCACAAATCTGGTTAAAGCTGTCTTTTTGTCGTTTGAATTAGAAACAAGCATCAGGTATTGATTGGTGTGCAGCTTTTCGCTTTCTTGGGGATCAAGAAAAACTTTCTTTCCATCATAAAACTGATCCACAAACTGGTCGTCGACTAAGACGCTTGTAAAACCTGAATAGAGTTCCGACTGACTCTTGATTACTTTGGCTTTGGTGTAATCTTCGCTCGCAAGCCCTATCGAATCACAAATAACTCGCATATTGATATCACGGCTAACAAGAATCGTTTTTCGAGAACCATTCCCCAAATCCTCTGATATAGCAGTTGTAATTATTATATGGTCTGCTATCGTTGGATCCAGGTCTGGTGAAAACTTACCCTCTCCTTCCACACTGGTTCCCCTGACCGTTAGAATCCCCTTACCCTTCGCAATTCTAACCCCTGCTTGTAAAGAGCCCCTTGATCGTAGATCATCTAGCTCCCTGATAATTCTTCTTGCGTTTGTCCCTACACCATCTTGACGCTTTTTATGTTTATCTAACTCTTCCAACACTTTCAGTGGTAAAACGATATCGTTATTTCCGAAATGATGAACACTCTCGGAATCGGTTAAGCAAACGCTAGTATCTAGGACATATGTTTTTTTTGCCATGCAGCTTTCCTTTAGGCTTGTTATTCATGAATAATTAGTCTCCCCCAAAACAAAAGCCGCCCCAGAGGGCGGCAAAAGGTGAGAGTTTTAGCATATCTATCCTCTCCGTCCATGATTGAAGTTGCGTTCCGCACTCTTCATATACACACCGGCATTTCACACCGTTCACAGACTTCCTCCCTGTTCTTGCTATCTCTAGCACGGAACAGCACGCTGTACTGTCAGTTTAGGCGTTCTGCGCTTAATCCAAGAGTTAGCAACTCTCTCATCAAGTACGCCTTGCGCTTCCATAATCTGGCATCATGTCCACACAAGCCCTTTCGGGACGGCTACTAAGTTGCCTCAATAGCCAGAGAGGCTTCCACCCCCGACAGTTGAATTCTACGGTACTACCCGCTTGCCAGACAATTAGTCTGGTTTGTCATCTAAGCCGTTGTCGCGATGAACTCACAAGTCCGCAACTACTCTCGGCAGCACTCCAGTAGTGGTACACTGGCTCTTGCCTGAAATCTCTGGATAGTATTCGGAACTACCACGCTCCTTGACCTATCCCCCTCCAAGGGCGGGCTGACAAATCATTCACTTGAATGAACGAACCCCGCACAGGGTTTTCTCTATCTTCCGGTGTGGAATCCCAAAGAGCGGCTAAAAACTCACAAGGGTTTATAGACCCAAGAACTAGGGTCTTTCTAGCAATGTTAAAGAACTATCTCTTTCGTTGTTAACAACTTATCCGATTACGGCGGGGTTGTCAAGGAAAAAGTTCATTTTTTTTATAAAGTTTCCAATATTGCCAATTTATTCTTAATCAAAGACAAATCTAGCGGAGCTACCTCGTCGCGTCGATACCAATCCTTACTAAAATCCTCACCCGGTCGGAGAATTTCTTGCCACTCTACAGAGGTCTTATATATCTCGTCACTAACCCATTCAATGCGAAAATGCTTCCATTTGTTCTCGTCGATTTGGGACTCTATGACCTTACCAAGACGGAGTTCGCCTCCGAATGCCGCCCAAACATAAAATTCACACCCTGTGTGTTTGCCCTTTTTCGGCATAAAATCTCCTAAAATTTAATCTCTGGAATTTCGACATCTTTCTTGACATATGAGCGTCCCAGATCAATAACCGCTGCTGCACCATTTTTACTCAGAACATTTGATGGCTTAATGTCAGTAAATCTTACACCGCTTTTAAATAAAAAGGTCAACGCAGACGCAATTTCATGAAAATGTTCTTTTATAGCCTCTTTGTCCAGGTTTGGAGGAGCCCAAGAAATAGATGCTGAGATTTGTTTTTGTTCGTCTGGGTCCAAAGAACCGTGCCCTTCCCAATTGAAATATTTATTAGTTAGACCCGAGCCAGAACGGACTGTTTGGTACATATCTTTCGCAGCGAATTGCATTTCAGGCGTAGAATTAGGCAAATATTCCATAATTATCGCCCAAGCGTTTGATGAGATTCTCCCAACGGCGTATACCTTGTAAATGTTCGGGTGCTCAACGCCCATTATTGTCGCGGCTGCTTTGGCTTCCGATATATCTCTAGTTATTTTAAGAACTTTATCGCCGGCTAAATAGGCAGCTCCCATTGTTCCGGTGCCGAGGTGCTTGAAGGGACCACTTATCCCAGCCCACCTGCCTACCCCTTCTATCTCTTCTGGGGATAAGCGATTCTCTATTGAGAATCTCCCTTGGTCTTCCTCGGTTAAAAATCTTTTCCAGTTTTCAAACAAATATTTCACATCTATAAGTAGTTTGCATTTTGGGCAATACTCCCAACAAAAAAACGCTCGTTGATGGATTCGAACCACCGGCACGGAGGTTAACAGCCTCCTGCTCTAACCAACTGAGCTAAACGAGCAAGAGCCAACTATCAGATTCGAACTGATGACATCCACTTTACAAGAGTGGTGCTCTAGCCAACTGAGCTAAGTTGGCAAAAAGGATGAGACACCTATTAGTTACTCGCCTTGTTCTCAGCTTTCACCGTCCCGTGCCTCCCTGCGGACTGGGGGGATTTTATCCTCTTTTGAGGAAATTCTCAAATTTACCTGATTCGTAGGATGCTCTATCTACTAAGTTTGAACTACTCTGGATTTTTCCTCCACCAACCCCCCAGAGTAATTTAATTCCTAATTTTTCACAAAGATCTATTTCTGGGGTGTTAGTTGCTGTTCTATCACCGCCGTTAGCAAATGTACCACACTTGCCTTCCGCGTGCAGCCTAGAAATAGCTTCACACACAGATCCGTCCGTGTCCTCAACTCGGGATACAGCAGTAACACCCTTAATAGACCTTACGATTTCGGCTCTCTCATCCCAAGACATAAAATAAAAACCTTTCTTGCGGATTAACCAGTCATCGCTGTTGATGACCACAACTACCTCACCCTCTAGGGATGCTCCCTGGATCATCCTAACGTGACCGTAATGAATGGGGTCGAAACCTCCTGAAACGACAACTTTGTTACTCATCTGACTCTTCGGTTAAAAGTTTTTCGATTAAGCAATCTTGGATACCCATCAATTTTGCATTTTCCATTTCACCAAAAGAAATCGTAAATACAACATAACTAGTTAGCGTAGCTACAATCGCACCAAAAATCGTCCCTACTGCAAACCCCATATACGATGCTCCCATTTGCTTTACCCATTTCATCCAAAAAAAACTCCATATTTTAATTTACTTAACTTGATGCCCTAAGTGCCTGACCCTTTATGGTAGGGGAGACGGGACTTGAACCCACATGCAACCACTTACCCACGAAACGCACCGCTTATAAGACGGCTGGGATACACCCCACTAAACTTGTTACACTAACAATATAGCAGGAACGAACGTTGATGTCAAGATTTTTTCTGTATTTTTTTATTTTATCTCTTTTTTGCCAGTGGTTGGCACAACAACCTGACTAGCTTGACGACCTCTCAATGTCAAAGGTCCGTGAACCCCCAATATGAAAGGAACTTGTTCAACATCCCTTTCATATTGATTGCTCAGTACACCAGACTGGTATGTTACAATACTAAAGTCGCTGGAAATTGCTGCCTGTGCTATCCCTTCTGCGTAATCGTAATGATCAACGTATACTATCAAAGGTTTCTGAGCAGATGAAACTCCAGCAGCATTTGATTTCATAGTGGGTCCAGACAAAGTTGATGCCGCTGTGCCATCATCGTCGTAATCTTTTCCAGCCACCAGAACAATTCTGAATTCATTCAGAGTAGCCATATCGGATAAAGCTGCCGCATTAAGCGTCACTTCGTTAAACGACGAACCTGCCCAGCCAGAAGAAACAAATTCAGAACTATAAGCAGTTGTAAAATCTAATTCATCAAAATCCCCATCCACATATGCTGTAGTTGAGTCTCCTGTGGAAGATGCATTGCCCTTGACTGCATAAAAGTTGTTTGAGACTGCACCAGAAGTCCCAAAAAGTTTTAATACAGCAGAAGTAGGTGCCATCGTAATCGCGCTTGTGTCGAAAGCAAAATATATACGATAGAGATCAAAGGGACCAGTTGACGTTGCTATTTTAAAACCCACGGTGGTGGGCTCTGAGGCAGTGCCGGTGGTAGCGTCCCTTGCGTTATCCCAAGTAGAAGCATCATCAACTTTGATTATTGCACTTTTCCCGCAAGCTAAATTAGGCATTTCTGTTCCTCTCGCAATAAATAGTCGCTTCTTCCAAAAAGGAGTAGAGTGGAGGTGGCGGGATTCGAACCCGCGTCCGCAATAATTTCCAATTCAAGTCATCCACAAGCTTGTTTAGTTTTCTGTCACAAACTAACAAAGATAGATAGTTGATCCCAGCGCTTACTATCCTGTTGCGCCCCACCTCATATAATGAGGGTAACCATTTTGATTTTTTATTTTCGCAGGAATCTACCTGTTATCTGGATTTGGGTGACAAGGTAACCAGAGACCCCGCAAATTAAGCCGCTAAGCGGACAGATTCGAAATGATTATTGTTATTGGCAATTATCAGATTGGTTGATTTTTTGAGTCATCACGACTGCTTGCACTGTCCTCTTCTATTACTCCGTCGAAGCCAAGGCACCCCCGTAACTCTAAGAAACCTAAAAAATTTCAACTATGTAGGCTGTTACACCAGCAACACTAGTATAGGCTCGTCCCCAATTAACTAAAATCAAACTAGCCATAAGACTACTGATCAAACCATATTCTATAGCAGTAGATCCATTCTCTTCTTTAGAGAAAATAAACATGATCTCGTTTCTCCTAAATAACTCTTTTCTTTTGAATTGTGAACAACTTTAAATACTTAATTAGTTAACTTAAAATAACATAGCCAACTAAACTGAAGTTGTCAAGTGTTTTCTTCAAAATATGATTCAATTTCATACTTTTTGTTCAATTCTTTAAAATCTTTCGGTCTTAAACCTAAGAACCTCATAGCTTCGCCTTTAGTTTTGGTCGCTGAGAATGCATACTTCAGCAAGGCATCTTTAGCGATATAAGGCATCGCATACCAAAGGGGAAAGCCGTATAAGCGATTGCCCACCGACTGTGACGATAATTCTAGCTTTAAACCAATCACCTCCTCAAGTGTCAGATTAGCCAGTGTGACCTCAAATGATTCGCTTATACGACTTTCCCGTCTTAACTTATTGGATAGACTATAGTTTTTGTTTTTTCCGAGATGAATTCTTTTCCGCTTCCAAGACATTAAAGCTCCGTAGTTTCTTCGGCACCTATCTCTGTTCCTTGTTCAGCATCTTCTGCTTGGGCATCTTCGTACTCTGGTGTTGTGACATCCGGTACGGTCCCAGATATTTCAGATTCAAACTTATCAAAATATAATTTTATATTTGTCAGCAGATAGTCATAAAATATTTTCTGATCCTTTTGGTTGTCCAGAAGGTCATAAGAGTCTAGGATGTTCTGTTCAATCTTTTTGAACGAGTTAAAAGCAACGTTTCCTCCTGTCCGGTCAAGAACGGAGTCCTCAAGCCCAGCCGAAAACTCTTCTTGTGGACTTAATTCGTCTTCCGGCTCAATGTCGATAAACCTATCATCATCGGAGACTTTAATATCGATATCTTCATCAATTTTTGTACCTGCTTCAGCGTTGGTTTTACCAATTGAGAGTATTTTCTTTATACCATTCAAAATATGAGCGCGAAATGACCCTCTCTGTTCTTGATCAGTTGTAAGGGACTTAAAATCAATTTCTAACACAGGGATAATCTTCTTTAAAAGCTCTTCAAGCACATTGATCCCCGTAGAACGATTAGGGACTTCATCAGGCACCGCCACCTTTTCCTGTAGCATTTTACGAATAACTTTCCGCAACAGACCTTCCGTTTTAAGATCCTTGACACGTTCGTTATGGTTTCTTTCTTTTATAATTTTGATTATGTGACGTATGTTTTCACGTAACAATATCTCTGTAGCTACATTATCCCTTTTCATACCGGTAATCTCCTAGTATCCTTCAGTAAATAGTCCATAACTTCCTTAATCATCGCTTCCTTGTGAATAAGTGCTTCCGCCGTATCAAGTTCAGAACGTTTTTTTTCTTCCTCGTTATCTTTTTTAATTTCTCGGTTATTCCATGGTCCGCCTTGGGCTCCTGCCGCACCCTCAGCGCTTCCACCTTGCATAGAAGAGCCAGCCGACTCCTCGATAGGCTCATCCTCGGTCCCACGGATTTGGTCATAAGCAATTTTATATTGCTCTTTTGCCTTGACAGGAACATTTTTAGGGGCTATGTTGGAATACCAATCTTCAAAATCCTCCTGAAAAGCTAATTCTCTTGCTTGAGTCCCGCTCATCAGACGAGGGGTCTCAATCATCTTAACGAGAACATCACCATTCTCATCTTTATCAATGGGAGAATAATCATGATCTTCGAGGTAGAGACTCGGACTAAAGGAACGAAGTGTCTTCATATACTCGCCAATTCGGTCTGCGCCAGCAAGCCAGCCAGCTACCTTATATCCTTTGTCGTGTAAATCTTCCATCAGGTCAACGATAAACCCACTCTTTGGAAATTTATCTGCTACAATCACTTCAGAATCTCCCTCATAGATTGATGCGACTAAATCGTACTGCTCTCTTTCGTTAAGAGGGTTTTCTGCCTTGTTTTTGCTTGAAGTAGCTCCTTTAACCAGCATAATATACACGGCGTCGGCTCCCACCTCTGCAAGTGCCTCCTTTCCTCTCTTTATCATCGCATCATGACCAATATGCCACGGCTGAGCCCGACCATTCCATATGATAACCCTCTTTCTGAAATCGTCTTTGGGGTCTCGACCGACACCGGTTTCAAAATTCACAATACGGTCAACTCGAAACCCAAGAACAGCGTTCAAAAGGTTGATATAAAATGGCTTATCTGTGAGACCGCTGTTGATGGCAGTTTTGAGGTTCGCCACTTTCTTCTCGGTATGAGAGAATATCTCTTGTGTCTTACGGACTGAATCAGGGTCAAGTTTGGGAGCTTCTTTCTTAAAATTTGCTTTATCGCTTTTAAGTTGCGAAGTAAAAGACTTTATTGCTTCCTTTGCTTGTTTCTTGACTTCGGCATAATCCACTTCACCCTCGACCAAATATGGGACGAGAAATTCAAGAAATTCAACTTTTCGTTGTGCGCCGCCACTTGAGGGCTCAAAGGCGTCCGACGCTGCGCGGATTGCGCGATTAAGGGCAGCCGGTTGAACGGTTTTTGTGCCAATAATTTCTTTAGCAAAATGGTTTTCAAGTGCTTTCTCAAGGTTCAGAACTTTTACTCGGTCTTCCCAGAAAAAGTTCTTACGCTCATCGAACATATCTGAGGTTCCCTTAACCTCGTATACGTCCCCGTTGGCTTTGTTAATCTTTAAGACAACACCTTCAATATAAGAACCCTCGCCTCCCAAATTTGAAGACGCTTTATTCGCGAAATTATTTAAGGCACTCTGTAACGCTTGACCAACTCGATCAAGTTCGGAAACAAGTTCCTTTTTTTCCGGAGATCCTTTACGGGTTGACAGAAGCCCAAGACCTTTTTCAAAGCTCACTCCGTCCTTAAGATAGTTTGCTAGTGTTTTTCCTAACTCAATGTGGAGACTCCCTCCCATCTTCATATCTTCGTTATTGGTATAAATTTTCCACTCACTCCCCCAGCCTGATTGTACGGATTCATACTTAAGAAGGCTTGTTAATTCATCATTTTGGTCTAGCGTCACAGTATTCCAACTTTGGCGGTCTGGGTTCCAGAGCTTGCAACTGAAAAGCACAAAGGCTCCTTCGGAACCTAATTTGTTTTTAGCATAAGGGGTTCCAACGAAAACTATATTACCATCACTGGTACCCTTATGAGTCAAGACGGGGAACAGTTCAGCATCATATCGGAATGGACCGGCTCTTTTGGAAATATCCTTTAAAGATTGTTGGAATTCAACATTGTTTTGTAAGTATTTAAAGGATTCGAGCAAATCAGCATTGAAGCCAAATCTTTTATCAACGTTCTTGGAGTAAACAGGACCACTGTTGCTCGACTCCATAAAGAAAGTACCCCTCTTGTCCAACCCAAAATGACAAAACATAGAATCCATCTTCTCAACAAGGTCAATTGAGGAATCTTCATCGAGGTCGATATCAAAACCAACCTTCCCTTCGCTGTTGGATACGTCGACCAAGGTTCGAAGCACATCAAAAGCGGTTTTACGATTAAATTTGTTCGGTCCTGAGAATCTTCCAATTCCAGATCGAGCTTCGCTCAGAACCTCCTGATTTACAATTGGGTGCCACTCTTTTTTCATCGACTTCCCCAAGACCTTCATTCCGAGATCGTACTCTTGCTGAGAAATGCCGCTTTTTAAGTTTAGTTCGGCGCTATCGACAAAGTTATCCCAAATTAAACTTATTTCTGCACCACTTTTGTTCTTTCCTATGAAATCAGCGAGTTTTGAAGCGTGATAAATTGTAGAGCCATTCGCTCCCGAGTGGTTTAAAATAACTTTTGCAAGAGCGTCCAAATTTCCAAACCCTACCCGAGATTCAGACTCGATATTGATACTCTTTCTGGACATCTTTGACGGATCGTTTCTTTTTGGTTTACGAAGGTCCAAAACGAACTTTAACCCCTTCTCTCCGAGAGAAAAGCGAGCACCGATTGGCTTCCACCCCAATTTTATCTGCTTTTGGAGTATTTTAGCGAATTCAGTATCAGGATTATCCTCCGCAGCACCCAAGACAGCTTCAAAGGCATCTCCTTGCTGTAATTCCATCGCAGAAGCAGTCGCTCTAAGAAGAATGATCGAAAATGCGCCCTTTATCTCAGAAGCTAAGTCTACAAAACTACTTTTCTGAAGAAACTGTTTAGTCGACCTATCATTGGCTACATCGAGTAAGTCAATCTGGAATACCCGGTTGCCTACACGCACCGCAACATGAATTTCACTCTTGCCAAGCTTTGTAGCGTACACAGAGGGGTCAACTTGTTCGATGGCGTTGGCAACTTCCTTTGCAGGAGCTTTAAAGACCACATCAACATCTAAATCACTATAATCAGTCTTTTTTTGGGAGGCTAGATTGATAATATCGGCGGTCTCGAACTCATCCGTGGAGATGACATCAGAACCATAGCGTTTTAAAGCCGCCAGGCGGGTGGAACCGATTTGGAATCGCGGCGGAGAAGACGTATCAATAAGGTTTTGCTGCCCGAGAAGATATAAAATTTTTCCCAAGTATGTTTGATCGTCCGAGTCAGGAAAAGTGCCATAAACCTCGGGAAGAAGCATTGTAAGATCTTCATCTGAAATTTTGGAATACGCCAGGTCGCGCTCTGCATTGTCAGGGTGGGCTAGAAGCTTTGTTCGAACCAGGGTGTCAGCCGCGTTCCCACCTTCAGAAAGGAGTTCACCCACCAGACTAAAAAGAGTTTGCTGCAAGCTGTTCATTTCTTATCTTTGTTTTCCTCAAGAATATTAATGTGTTCTTCAAGAAGTTGTATCTTTTCATTAAGCTTCCTGACGTGTCTTTTGATTTCTCTCAAGTTTTCTTTAGCTATCTCTGTTCTTCTGAGGTCTGTTTTTGTTTTTGGACTCAATTGACCCAGAATTTCAGAAAGGTTCTGGATATAAGACGCAATTCCAACAGATTTTGCCTCCCCCAAGAGAAATTTTCTTGTCATAGAGTTAAAATCAAACATGATTATTTCCTCTTAGACATGCGCCTCTTTAAGGCTAGTCTGACCGCTTTTCTAATTCTGGATTCTTCGAGGGTGTCGTCGCCATCATCACAGTCCTCTTCGAGGTCGCCCAACAACAGGTCTGGGAGACCGTCTCCTTCAACGTCAGGGATGGTGACATCGCCCAATTCTTCTGACTCGGGGTCCTCCACTGTCTCACCTCCTTCTTTGTCACTTCCTTCTTTGTACCCCCACCTCTCCATCAGAAGGGTGTTAAGCTCTTTTCTGGACCAATCTTTAGTATTCATTTTTTTGTTTCCTTTAAAATAGTAATTAGACTCTTGAAGTTGTTTTTTGTATGTATCTTCCCAATCTCTAAGGCACATGCTGCCTTCGCCATTTGCTTCCCACTCCGCCTGTCTTAAACGTGGATTGGTCTGCGCGTATCCCAGCCCCATATCTCCAGGCTCATCAAGCTGACCTTTACAGTTCTGCTTGTGATGCACCAGTTCATGGGACAAAGATCTTAAAATGTCTTTAGGGTGCCTCTTGTCGGTATAAATCGTGACTTCCTTTGAATTTGGGTCGTAGTGTGCAGTCTTTCCTAGAGGCTTTTTAGCATTCTCGGGGTCAGACATGAAGAAGAGACTAGGAGGCTCTTCAAACCCGAACCTTTGAGTAGCAAAATTCATAAAGCTAGTTAATAGCGGCTTAAATTGATCAAAATCTAAGTCAGATTTGTTGGTAACTTTACATTTCATATATTTTTCTCTCCGAAGTTAACTTTATACCTGTGATTGGTATTGTGACAGATTTTTCGCCATTAAAGCAAGCCACCTTAGAATAAAGAACTTCCCTTCCTCCAGTCTCTTTTTTAAAAATATCTATTATTATACCAAAATTCCTTCTTTGGTTTTTCCCTAGCGATTTCCAGCTAACGAGATCCCCAATTTTAAACTTTTTTGACATTTCTTTACCAAAAATGCGCTCGTTGGTGCTCACCCCCCTAAACCTCTGGTGTCGTCATATCCAAATCATCCCCTCCGGTATGAGCGTCTATGGTTGTAGCAATGTTGGTTAGCGCGAGCTGAATACGAGAAACTTGAAAATCTACTATTTTTTGTCCGTCTCCGGGACTTACGTCTCCGCTCTTGAGACCACCACGAATCGAGGAATTTAGATCATGAAGGAGTTCAACAATCCTCTCTGTTTCTTCCTCAAACATTTTGAGGTTGTTTGTAGGGTCGTAGTTCCTCACATTGACGATGGGTTCGTTACTCATAACGGCTGTGCCGCCTACGCGCTGACCGGATTCTTCTATAGAAATAAACTCTTGTATCATTTCAGAAAGAATTTCTTTATCCAATATCTTCATAATCAGCCTCTCCTCTGTTTCCTGCAACATTACCAGCTTTTTCCAATTCGAGAATTTCGGATTCAATTTTTTTCACTAAAACTTCAATTGAGTCAGATATGACTGTGAGATCACTGTCCCAATCTGCGTAGAGACCTTGGAAATACTCCCCCATGCCGGTGAGCGAGCTTCTGGTTTGTTCAAGCTCCTCGATTTTCGCCGATAACATCTTGACCATTTCTTCCCGTTGGTCTCCGGGTGTGGGTATTTCATCTTCGTAAAGAGACTCTCTTATCATTCTGCGAATAAATTCTCTTGTAAGTTTCATATTTCTGCCAAGCCCTCGATAAATAAATAGTACCCTTAAGTGTTAAAAAGTAGTTCTAATCAATTAAAGCCAATATCAATAATTTCTTCCTGTGGGATCATTAAAAATTGAAAAGGCGCACGCACCAAAACCCTCCCTTCAGAGTCAGGATTTTCACTTATTTGCACAACCTCAATTCCACGGGGGACTTCGACCAGAATCTTATCAATAGGGTCATAAAACCAAGCATTCCCAATACCATCAATTATTTGATACTCGAAAGGTTCGACATCTACACTCCCAGTGTTTGTAATTAAACAATCTAGTAACACCAGCACGCCCCCACGGATAATTAGAAACCAGAAACGCTATACACCATTGATTTTGTTAATATCGGCTGTCGCGACACCAACGACTTTACTGATATTTGCGGAAGCAACTCCATCAACATTGTTTTCATAACCAGAAGCTCCCAGAGCATAAGTAATGTACGGCAATTTCCCAACCCCTGCGGCAAGGCATCTCATGCCAGATATTTTCCTTTGCGCTGCGCCGATGGCGACATTCGGATAATCACACTCATATTCCACAATTGCTAATTTAAATTCACTTAAGTTTTTTAGATCCGTCAGAGCACTAGAATTTAAAGTTATATTATTATAGCCACTGGTTGACCATGAAGTGGTCGAGCTACTATAATCCGTAACGTTCCCATTCATAGAAGCCCCGCTTACAAAACCGTCTATGGCATCAAAATCGCCTAATACAAAATTAGTAGAAGAATCACCAGTTGCTCCTGCCGCCACTTTCACGACAATAAGGATGGCAGTGTTATAGTTGTGTCCACGAATATTTAAAGTTGCCGAAGCAACAGTGTCAGTTATGCCGCTTGTATCGAAAGCCATCATAACACGATGTACATCAAACTTGTTCGAATAACCGGATACCTGTGGGTAGGCGGCACTGGGATTAGTCGAAATACTCTCCGCAGAGGCAACATCCCTAGCGGCAGCCCAAGTAGATTCGTTGTCCACTTTAAGATAAGCATTTCTACCGGGGTTAATATCAGGCATCGAGTTCCTCTATACTCTGTATGGTACCAATACCCAACTCTGGTTCATCTTCTGGGGTTATTAAGTGGTTTTCGATATATAGCTTGGCTTCTTCATCACACTCTGGTATTGTTCTAGAAACACATGTCAGCATCATAGACACGAACTCATCAGCCGTTATTTCTTTTGTGTGCTCCGAGGAGAAACTATAAATAATTTCTTCAACATAATCCAACTTATCCCAATAGATCAAAATTTTAAATTGTCTCATTCTTTAACCTCTTCTGCTAGGCGATTTCCACATAGGTCTTGTCAGGGTCAAAGTAAACAAGAACATCGCCGCCCGAATCATCTATGGCGTACCCAACAATACGAACAAAATCGCCCGAAGCTGACGGTGCTGTAAAATCAAAATGCCCAGTCGTTGTTGAGATATAAACGGGTAGCCCGTCGCAGGCACCACTACCCGGCAAATTCAATATTTCAGTCGAAGGTATCCTTATAAACCCGCGAGTCAGTACCCCGACCGTCCGCGCCGAACCCCCAAGCCCCACGCCAAGCATTTGACTCCCGCCTGTCGCAACCGCATCAGAATCCGTCGAGTTCCAGGTGCCATCTGTGTGTAAAAAATATATCTGACCAGCAGTTAAAGTGTCGTCTGCGCCGGGTGAATACCTTAACACTTCCCCGGTCCCAAACTGTCCATCTGCTAGTGTGTTTTCAAATGTCGTTCCGTTAAAATCGTTGAAAACGGCAAAGCCATCCTTGTGATTTGTGGCATCGATGCCTCCTGCCGCAACCGTATTGTCGCCACCATCAACAAAGAGCATATGTGTATTGTCAGCAGATTCAACCTGGAAATTGTAATCGGCACCTGTTTTATTGAAGTGACCGGATCCCGTAACCGTCAAACCTAGACCCCCCCAATTTAAGATGTATCCCGCTGAGCACCAAAGCTTAGCAGTGGTCGTGCCAGGTGTGGTAATAATATCCAAATAAAGGGGCTTGCTGTAAAAAAGATAAGAGTCATCCTGGTCGCCGCCATTAAAATATATGCTATTCGAAGTAAGACTGATCGCGTTGACCGCATCTTCCGTTGCGGTTAGGTGAACTGATCCTCCGGTGTTTGTAATATTTATATCTTGACCAGCCGCTCCAACCGCGTCAATATCAATTCCTCCCGCAGATGCCAGAATCCCGATAGCACTTGGCAAATCACCCGAACCTGTGAGCCCCAAATAAGTGTCCGATATGATATCAAATTGACCATCTGCCTTCGAGTACGCATAGATCCCAGAATCACGGAAGAACATCTTGGCATCTCCGGTGCTCGCGCCTACTGTGATATCCCCAGTGGAATCGTTGAAGGTGAGGTCCGCTGTACCGCCGAAAGAGCCGCCGTTATTATATTGAATCTGGGTGTCAGAACCACCGGGTGACCCCCCGCCGCCGGTCGAAGTCAGATCATATTCGGTGCCTAAAGAATCCTGATAGTAAATGTGATTATCTGTATATTTCGTGTAAAGCGAACCTGTCCCAGCAGATGGCGCAGGCACTGCCGAGGCAGACACAACAGGAATTAAAATGGGAGTATGAAATTGTGCTACGCCACCGGAATTCACAATCATAGAACTCCCGCTCAAAAATGTACTAGAACTCCCACTTAGGATTCTAAGTCTACTTTTTGAAATGGCTCTCGATACTGTAGATCTGAATTTCGCGTCATTTCCCATTGTTAATACCAGACTGGATTATTGAATCTTTTCATTTTTAAATAGAATTTGTCAACAATCTGTTCATCCTCCAGTGTATAATTACCATCCGGAGCAACAATTATCTTATCATTGCCCAATTTCTTTTTAAAATCTGGTAAATACGAAACATGACCGACTGGCAATAAGTTGGGACCGGGGTCGCCGCTCGGAACTATAACAAAATCCCATCCCATATTGTCAGCAGGATTTATGAAATCTGTCCACTCGCCATAATCAAACTCCAATTCGGTCGGTTCTCCGCCAAATTTCTTCATAGACCCCTTGGGAAAGTCAATATGCATTTTCTGATTTGGCTCACCTTTTATAATAGAGATCATCTGTTCTCTTGAGGGAACGATTGTTTTTCCCTCTTTCAAAAAATTATTCCAATTTTGATGAAAAGTGTCCATTTTATGCTCCTAGAAAATAGTGACAAGGCAAGCCACCAAGTTGTTGCTCATGTGGCACAAAATCGAGGCTTTGATACTTCCTGTTTGGTATCTAAACCATCCGAGAAGAAAAGAAATTGGCAACAAGCCAATAACATGGACAGGCTCTAGATGAGTAACGGCAAAAACAACGCTAACAACAATGAATACTGTTTTTTCGTCAAAAGCCTTTTTCAAAAGACCCCAGAGTGCTCCCCTGAAAATTACTTCTTCAATTACTGGCGAGACAACTATGATAGTAAATAACATGAAATACTGCAAAGGTCCATATTTTTCTGCACTAAATATATCACTTATAATCTGCAAGTTGTCAGGGCGCAAAGAGGGGAATAATTCTACTATCAAACCAACAACAACCGCAGGGACAACGCTGATCAAAGAGCCGCTTATAACGGCTTTGGGATATAAATGTTTCATACTATTTCCTTCATCGTATTCGACATATCCAAGCCGAGGCAATCGACCTTGCTTGGTGCCATATTGTGGCAATTAAAAAGCCCAAAAAACCGCCCTTTACAGACCTCGTGATTTCCCCCCGGTGTTTCCCCTCCCGACGCCGCAGGAACGCCTAGAGGTACCTTAACGGCTCTCCATAGAGTCTTAATTACAGCGCGCCGAGCCTGACAAAACCCAAGGCGTGGTTCGGTCGTTCTTTTGCGAACATTGATGTCCGAAACAATAGCTAGAATTTCTTGCATACAAGGGGACCTCTATTCCTAAATAGTTTTTATTTTCACAAACTGCAAGGAATGATTTCCGAGACGTTGCTAAAAAGCCCTAGCGAGACCTTGGCAAAGTAATTTCCATCTTCATCGACCAAGACTTCTAAATCAACATCATGTTCGGGGAGGTAATAGCCGTCTTCAGCCCTCTCAAAATTATCTAAAACGTGGGCTTCGGCATCTCCCTCTTCTTGCCAGAGCACCACCCCATCATCTGGTGGTTTTACTTGGTAGTCGGTATTAAAGCAAACACAGAAAATATTATCGCTGTTTGCCAGCCAAGATGGTGGGTCTGTAATCTCCCACCATCTATCCTCAAAATTAATTCGCAGTTCTTTAACTTCAACCACCTCTCCCACCGGAGCACACGCGGTAAAAAAAAGAAAAACTAAAATTGAAATGTATCCCCTCATTTGTAGCCCCTCGGCTAAAAATTATTTATTTTCAAAAAACTCCTGTATTTTACGAACTGGAACAACAATCCCCACATCCTCAATGATGGTTGGCACTCCAATTATGTCAGAGCCAACATCCACGGCAGATACGATGCCTATAATTCTTCCTCGGCTGTCCAAGACCGCAGAACCCGAAGAACCTCTCCAGACATAAGAATGAATCACCAACAAGCCCCCATCATATCCAGCAATTTTCCCTTCAATTGTCAAAAGACCTAATGAATTTGGATAGCCACTGTATACAATATTATCTCCTACCGAGTATTTGTCGGAAACCCTCCAAACAATAGGCGAACGAGTCATCATACCCTTTATGGATATAAGAGCAACATCCGAAAATGGATCCGAAAAAACTACGTCTCCGATAAGCGTCTCTCCGATGCCCTTGATCATTGCAACAGGAGAACCACTAACCACATGAGCCGCAGTTAAAATATAATGTTTTTCGTGATGAACAATGTAAGCGCCACTGCCACTTACTTGATTCCCCATAGAATCAATCGACGTAATCTCAACGGCTGCTTCTCTGCTTAGCTTTTTGGCACTGTAGCCGAACAAAGAGGCTTGTTGAGTTATCTCCGAAATAGAACCTATTTTTATTTTGCAAGTTTCTGTAGGTGAGCAGCTCACCAAAACAGAAGCCAGCAATAGTCTGACTAAAACCCCCATAATAATTTCCCCCTATTCTTATATAGAGGCTGTGGGGGCGAAATCGGGAGAAAATAAAATTTATTTCTTTACTAACTCTTTCCTAACGATTTCGTAGCCATCGGGACTGGGCTTGAGCATCAGCTTTTCGTTTAAAAAAGCTTCTCCAGTTTTCAAACAATAAGTCCATTACGTTGATCAGCCATCTTCTTCTAAGAACTGTACTTCCAGTTGCTGGCAGGGTCCATCGTCCCGAAGATGTCATCATCGTCACAGAACATAGAGGGATCCAGTTGGTCTAAGATCCATTCATCGGGCGTCATCTCCGCCGTCGATGCCTGGCTATCAATTGCGTATGGGATTTGACCTTCAAAATATTCATAAAGCTTAGTATATGCAGTAGACTCTAAGAATTGTACTTCCATCCCGCGAAGGGCTGCACATATATCAGATTCCTCTTGCTCTGAAAACTCAATATTTGTAACGTTTTCCACAAGGACTTTTTTACGCTGTTTGAGAACGATCTGACGAATGCGGTCCCGGATCACTCCTTCCCTGATCCTTTTTGTTGTTGGGGCAGGCGGCTTGCGAGGTCTTTTACTCATATTTCTCGCAGGGGCATGAGACCGTGCTGCTCCCATACCACCATGTTTCGGGAGATCTTCCCCCTGTTCAGGCGTCATCATGTGATCTTGTTCGTCTGTGTCTGCTTCCCACTCCATCTCCCATTGTTCCCGATTACCAGCACGAGCCCCGCCATCGTCTTGTGCCATCGTCGCGGTTAAGCCGTGATGCATATTTTCTAATTCTTCCACACTCATTTCGTTAAAATTGATCCACCGTGGGCGCACGCCATTAACGTACTTATACAGGTCCCAAATAGCTCCTGCCAAGGCGGAGTGAAGCTCCTCTGGCGGGATCTCGGTCCAGCCGCCCTGCTCCATACTTTCAGAATCATGAAGCTCGGGGTTTAAACGATCCTCTAGAGCCTCTTGGATCAAGCTTTTTAAAAACTTAATTGTAATATTGGTCATTCTTTGTCCTCGTTTATTTTGCACTCTTCTGGCAAATATGATTTTGGCTCATTTTTATACACATCCAGCGCTGGTTGGTTCCACTTTATACCGGAACATGATGTTTTATAGTCTTTCTTATCTTTTAAAAAAAATTCTAACCCCAAAATGGCATTTTTAAGGCTTTTAACGCCTTTTTCACACTCTCCTAGCTCTTCGCTGGGATTAGCTTGGGATACCTCGTCGGCGTCATTGACCAAAATTGGTGTATTCTGGACGTTCGCCGGCAGGAAAGTAGCTAAAAGAAAATACCAACTCATTGTTCTGACACCATGGTCTCGATCCGCTGGAGAGCAGATTTCATGTACTCAATGTCTTTTTCTATCGAAATAATAGCACGACCGTTGACCTCTGCTTCTTCAACCTTACTTTCTAAAGAAACCACCGTCTTTTCGGCGTCTCCAAGGTCGTTTTGCAGTTGAACAACGGATATGTTTACATTCCAGATCCACCCAACCAAGGGTATGATAACCGCGCCGAGAATAGCAGTGAAAATTTTCCAATACCAATCAAAATTTTTAGAATTTGCCGAAGCCATACTTTAAATAGTTTTAATCCATTCTATTTCCTCTTTGATGTTTGTTTTTTTTCTAGGCGCTTTTAAACCCAAAGTATCTTATGGCATGACTTCGGATACAATAAGCCGAAGGCTTATTGAACGGAACAAAATCTCTTGGTATCACGTACATAGTTCCGTAACGGCAATCACGTATGCCCGGACCATTGTTGGTGAGTCCAACACCACAATCTCCTCGTTCGAATAAGCCTTTAGGATGGTCTACCCCGACAAAATAAACATAATAATTATATTTCTCCACAAAACTACCCCCCAAAACACCTCATCATCGTTCGCATTCTTCGATATAATCATATGTAATCTGAACTAACTCATCTTCTCCTGGTGCCTGCGAAGGATCAAAAGTAACTACATTTCCCACATCGTCATATACCCAACCAGCTTTCAAAATTATGCCGTCGGATTTAATCACAATTGAACCATCCATCGGAATCCTAGATAACGGGAAGATCAAGTTTGGGTTAAAACTATCCTCTGCCAGGATACCAACATAGTCGCCCCACGCACCCTCACAGATATTTAATGTTGTTCCAGATAATAGAGCAGCTTGACTTATATATCTTCCCCCGTACATTCCACAGCGTCTTATCGGTGGTGCGACCGGTCCAGTGTCAACGCTTGTGTCTCCAGTGTGTCCTGTGTCTCCAGTGTGTCCTGTGTCTCCAGTGTGTCCTGTGTCTCCGGTATGAAAGCGCCACCCTGGACCACCACCACCGCCTCCTCCACCCGCTCCAGGTCCGCTGCCAGGAAGCCATGGATTGGTAACCCCCCCACCCGGTTCTGGTTCGGTCGTGTCAATAACAGTATGAAGTGCAAATAACTTATCTTCCTTTAAGGAAACAAAGAAATCATAGTACACTTCATCATCTAATGGACTAGCATCCTCTTCATCTGACACTATAATAACTGATAAGAAAGAATTTTCTCTTTGGAATCCACTACTAGCATCCAGGGGTCCTCCTGGTTCTAGTGCTAGTTTGGCGTATTCCTGTCCCATTTCCTCTGGGTAACCCATAGTGCCGGCGACGATAGAAGATTCTAGTAAGTCTTCTAAGCCGGCTGTGTCTTTGGTCATAATTCCGCCTCTTAAAG
>Ga0208012_1000147_pt1 | contig 29431 bp, 54 predicted proteins | sample 15BtaG_FD_184090 | JGI IMG/M metagenome (GOLD analysis project Ga0208012, IMG submission 184090) | Marine viral communities from the Subarctic Pacific Ocean - 15B_ETSP_OMZ_AT15312_CsCl metaG (SPAdes) (version 2) | ecosystem: Environmental > Aquatic > Marine > Oceanic | place: Pacific Ocean... | reverse complement strand
GAACTGTTTGGAACTGTATCTCCAAAGTATTTAGCTGAATTGATACAAAAATACAAGTTTTACAAGTCAGAAAGAGAAAAATATAATGCTCCAGCTTTGCCAGAAAAGACTATTTCAGAAGAAGAAAAGAAATCCATTATTAGAAACAACTTAATAACTACTTTTGAAAAATATAAAGATAGTGGGGTGATGCCTCTGGCAGCTTATGATGTATTATTTAGCTTTGGCTGGCACAAAATTACTAAATATTCAGATGAAATAATAAATAAAATAAAAATTGAGGCTGAAGATTATTACAAACAGAGCTATGAACTAGAGAAAACAAAAGTTATCAACGTATTAGAATTGAGGTTACTTATCGACAGGTTCAAAGATATCAACACCAAGCACGTTTTTAAATCAAAATGTAAAGAATTATATTTGAAAAAATATTTTGATGATTTGATAGATATGAATGAAAATATAGAAAATTTTATATAAAAAAAGATAAATTATGAGATTGTTTATAGATGACAAAGAAGTGGTTGAAAACCAAATTGAGAAAATAATTCATAAAGAAAACAAGATAATTATTCATCTGGTTAATCACGGCAAAAAAGAAAGAAAAGTTTTAGATAACGAAATCCATAAAATCGAAATAAAAAAATGATTCATTTGATTGATATAAACGAACACATAGAAAACTTTATAAAATAGAAGATTATGACAATTCACGAAATATTTGCAGAATTATTTGTAGAACTAGGCGTTCTGCATGAAAAAACAGAAACTTTAATGGATGATACAGCCTTAAATGAGTTTCACGATTTAATATTTGAAGCGTATAAAATGCTTTGTAATAATTATGGAGCAAAGGTAATGACACCTAAACAATATGAAAAAATGCTAAATAAAATAAAACAAAAAAACCTATTATGAAAGACGATGAAGTAGCATTATTGTTTGATGAAAGCACAGATACTTTCAATATCAGACATAAAAAGATAGAGATAGATATAAAGCAAAAGGATTTCAAAGATGGTTGCCTTAAATTTATTAAAGAAAAATATAAAGGGAAATCAGTTACTGATGACATATTCGATGCTGAAGTAAAATCATATGTTGAGAAATTAATAAAAGATTATATATGAAAACACAAGACCAAGTATTTAAGGTGCTGATGAAAAGACCAGAGGCAAGGGATAATGACAACTACCTGATATGGTTGGTATGGCAGAACTTTTATAAGGCATCAATGGCTGATATGATGACGTTCAGGGAGGATTTTATTAACAACAAAATACCAAGTGCTGATAGCATAACAAGATACAGGAGAAAGATTCAGGAAGAACATATTGAATTGAGGGGTAAGAAATATGATGAAAGGCAGAATAAGACAAAGAAAGTTAAAACAGAATTAGGATATTAAAATAAATTATTATGAAATATGAAAAATTTGTAAGCATAACAAAAAGATTAAAAAAAGATTCTGACAAAATAATGGAGGCTATGAAAATAGATGTTGATGTTATTGATTTACATGAACCTAAAGAAAAAATAATTAAAGACCTTTTAATAGAAATTTATGGCGAGAAAGGGTATAATATGTATGCTTGGTTTTGTTATGAAAATGATTTTGGTTTAAATGGGAAAGAGATTTATGATGAAAATAAAAACCGAATATGTTACTCTCTTAAATCATTATGGGAATATTTAGAAATAAATAAAATATTATTATTAATTAAAAATTGAATTATGAAAGAAGTAAAATTAAGGCATCCAAGAAGATACATCTTACACAATGGCAAAGCGGAGTTTGTTGAAACGTGCCAGATAACAAATGAAGAATATAAAGTCGTAGTTCCTTTTGAGGATTTCAGGCGATGGAAAGAAAATAAAGAGCTGGCACATAAAGTATTTGATTACCTTGATGCCGATGAAAGAGAATTTATTATTAGTGGCTTTACGCCTGAAGAATTTAAACATATAACATCATGAAAGAAAGAGAACTATTTGCAGCCCTAGCGATGCAAGAATTATTGAGATGGGAGCTTGAAGGCACGAAAGAAAATAAAATAAATATCGTAGCTTTGTCAAAGAACGCTTACCTTTTAGCTGATGAGATGATTAAGGTAGGTGATGCGGTTAAATTACCAGCAGACATTGAAAATATACCATAATGGCAACGAGAGTACTATACAACCTGAAAAGAAGAAAAGACCTTATTGATGATGGGTATTTTGAGATTAAAAAGAGAGCATCAGAGATTAGAGATGTTGAGCTGGCTCGATTATACAAAGATAATACATTGACAAAAGAAAGGTTTTTTAAAAGCGTAAAATCTCATAACAATGATTTTAATATTGAAGAAGATTCAATTTATTTTTATACAACAGAATTTAAGCCTGCAATGATAGACCATGATTTCTAAAATTGAGGCAATATTTATTAACTAAAAACAAACGATATGAATAAAGTAATTTTATGCGGTAACTTGGGCAAAGATGTGGAGGTTATCGGTAACGCATTAAAGCTATCAGTAGCAACATCATCAAACATCAAGAAAGGTGATGAATGGGAGCAAAAAACAGAGTGGCACAACGTAGTTATCACAAAGCGTAGTGAGTGGCTGGAGGAAAACCTGACCAAAGGAGCGAAAGTCCTTATCGATGGTAAGCTGACATACTCAAAAAAAGATGATAAGTATTACACTAATATCATTGGGAACGTAACAGTAATAGGTGCTGAAGCGAAGAAAGCAGTAAAAGAAACCCAGAAAGATTTCGCTGAAGATGGCTTACCGTTCTAGTGAATATGATTTACAAAGGGCGGTAACGCAGTATCTTAAATACAAATATCCTCATGTCTTATTTCGGTCAGACTTGGGTGGTATTAAGTTAAGCAAGGGAATGGCTATTAAGTATGCAAGATTGCAACACAGTAGCGGTTTCCCTGACTTAATGATTTATTACCAATCAAAGGGTAAATGTGGTCTGGCAATAGAGCTAAAGACAAAACCCGTTTATAAAATCAATGGAGAATTATACAAAGATTCACATCTGGAGAAACAAGCAAGAGTATTAGAATATCTTCGGGAGCAGAACTTTGAAGCGGACTTTTGCGTAGGAATAGACCAAGCGATGGTTAAAATTGACAATTATCTATGTTGAATCATAAAACCCTGTCTTTGATGTATGTCAAGGCATACAAGCTATTTACAGTATGGCTTAAAGAGAAAAAGAACCATGATTATGATATTGATATTGATTACATCAACAGCTTAAATGGCTCATACCTTAAATATCACATGAGGGATTTGTACGACTTCTTTGATGACCACAACATCCATATCGAAGTATATAAAACGCATTATCTTGACGAAAATAATACATCGGTGAAATGGGGATTTGATTGTAATTTAGTGATGAGCAATAATTATGATACGAGGCTGTTTGCAGAGTGGGCAGCATTTAAAACAGGATTTAAAGAACTTGAAAAGAAATTACAATGACACCATATGTATTTGTAGGGCTTATCAATTATGACCAAACATCAAAGAATATGCGCCTGACCCCATTGGTGATATTAGCAGCTAACATATTCGGGATAAAAGAAAAGCAAGTGATGTTAAAGAAAAGAACAAGGATATTCGTGCAGGCAAGGACAGCGATAGCATCGATATTAAGATTAAAATACAATATGACCCTAGCAGACATCGGAAGGACAATGGGAAAAGACCATACAACGGTAATACATATGCTAAAGAACCATCATCACGATATTGAATGGGATGAACTGTATAGAAAGAGATATTTACAAATAGAAAAACTACATACGTGCTAGAATTTAAAACATATTACTACCCCTTTTCATTTGATGAGCCAGAAGCCATAAAGACAAGGGTTGAGGTTTATAAAGATGGTGATTGTATCGAAAGTGAAGAATTTACGTATATATTAGAAGAAAAAGAACTTGATGCCTACAAACAATTTAAAAGAGAATACCATGAATCCTACTGATGAAATCAATAAGCTTTTATTTAAAGAAACTGATTTCAGTAGTGAAGCTAAATTCAATAAAACGATAACGGTGAAGGTAACAGAGGAAACATACAACAGATGGAAAGAACTGAACGAGAAGATTAGCAAGATGATGGAGTACGAGAATGAATCAAAGGTGTTCGAGTTCGCAGTAATAGAAACACTAAACTTACCTATATTTTGAAGATGATACTACAGGAGCAATGGGATGCAGTAATACAGGCAATAAGTAGCGGACTGAAGAAAAAAGATGCTATAGAAATAGTAGGTATTAGCGAAACTGCATTCTTTGATAAACAGAAAGGCGATGCGGACTTTTCGGAGTTAGTTAAAAAGGCAGAGCTGGCATTTAAGTTAAGGCACATCAAGAACATAGAAGAAAAGAGTGATGATAATTGGCAATGCTCGGCATGGCTACTCGAAAGGAAGTTTAAAGGGGAGTTTGGTAAAGAGCAGAAAGTAGAACATACCTTTAATCCAATAAAAGAAATTAATATTACAGAGAATGGCAGACCTAGACTTGAACACGACAACGATATTCAAGAAGAACAGAACGGCACAGAGTGATATAGTAATTAATAGAGGGGGTACAAGGTCATCCAAAACCTATTCCCTTTGTCAGTTGATGTGCTTTAAGGTTGTCACAGAGCCTAACAAAAAGATTATCATAGCCCGTAAGACATTCCCAGCACTACGGCATTCAGTATATAAAGATATGATTGATATGCTTAAAGAATATAAGATTTATGAGCTAGGCACTCACAACAAATCAGAACACACCTTTACATACCATTACACAAAGAGCCAGATAGTATTCCTTTCAGTTGATGATGCCCATAAGGTTAGAGGATTAGAAAGTAATTACGTATGGCTTAATGAGGCTGACAGCTTTACTTATGAGGACTTTAATCAGTTGTATTTAAGGTTATCAAGAAAAAGTGAAGATGGTAAGCCTAATAAGATGTTTTTAGACTTTAATCCCTCTGATATGTATTCATGGATTAAAACAGAGCTGGAAGATAAAGGCAGGGCAGAGGTTATCAAATCAAACTATCTAGACAACACATTCCTTGATAAAGAAACAGTAAGAAGAATAGAATACATGAGGGAGAATGACCCTAACTTCTGGCGCATCTTTGGACTTGGGGAATGGGGAGAGATTAAAGGGCTGATATACAATAATTGGAAAGCTACTAAAGAGATGACTGAAAGCTATGATTGGCGGTTTATGGGGTTAGACTTTGGCTTTACTAATGACCCATCAGCATTAGTTGAGATAAGGAAGTCAGGGCATCATATCTACGTACAGGAACACATATACAGGACAGGGCTAACGAACTATGATTTAGCTGATACGATGATAGCACAGGGCATCAGGGATGTTACTATTTTTTCTGACTCTGCCGAACCGAAGTCAATAGCAGAGATTAACAGATATGAGGAAGCCAGACTAAATAGGATTAGGCTAGTGCCATGTACCAAAGGCAGGGATTCAGTAAAGCATGGCATCAATTTAGTACAACAACAGAACCTATTGATTCATCAGGACAGCCACAACATAATGAAAGAGATAAGGAATTATAAGTGGCAAGAGAAGAACGGAGAGATGATTAACGCACCTATAAATGCAAAGGGTGACCATGCTCTTGATGCTTTAAGGTATGCTATAACGGGAGCAATAGGAATGAGGAAAACAGTAAGAGCATTTGGATAATGTTTAAGATAAAAGTATCAGAAAATATAATAACACATTGCGAGAAAGAAGTACAGCAATACAACTTCGGTCAGAGGGCAACAGCCAATGGCACTAAAGAACAACAGCTTACAGGGATAATAGGACAAAGCACAATAATGAACCTTTTCAATTTAGGCAACGTAAAAGGTAGCGATGGCTTTGATGATGGTGTTGATTTGATATATAAGAACAGGAAGATAGATGTTAAGACTATGGGCAGAACAACGGAAGTGAAACCCAGCTATACTAACAACTTCCTGAAAGTGCAGGATTGTTTTAATACTGATGTATATATATTTTGTAGCTATCACAAAAATAAAAAGGAATTAACAGTATGTGGTCTAATAGATAAGAATACCTTTATTAAAAGAAGAACATTTTATCCTAAAGGCACAGAGAGGACAAGAACTAATGGAACATCATTTAAGACGTTTGCAGACCTTTATGAAATTGATAACACTTCACTAATTGATGTTATTGATATTGATGAACTAAAGAATAATATAATGGTAACACTTGATGAGATAGAGAGGCGGTTCAATGATATGGATATACCTGAAACACCAATAGCAATACGGGGGGGTATTATCAACAATCCTAGAATGTTTATATTATCACATATTTCGTATATTCGTGGCAATCCAAAGAACAAGACATTTAGACCTTACTATGACAGGCTTTTATATTTACTAGATTTTTTTGATGAAAAACAAAAGTAAGCTTTACGCCATATATCAAATGATAGCAGAATCAAGGGAGCATAAATGTACGGGGTGCGGTAGGTATTCTGGTCAGGTGGCGCTATCACATAGCCATATCATCAGCAGGGCTAAAAGACCTGACCTGACCTGTGAATATGACAACATCACTTACCATTGCTTGAGTGTTGGTGAGCATACAGGATGTCATGATATTTGGGAGCATGGAACGGCAGATGAGAAAAAGAAGATGTTTGATTATGAAAATAATATGTCGTATATTAGGCGCGTTGATGAAAGCCTATACAACAAGCTACGAATCAAAGAAATTGACAATTGAATTTCAGTCTATATGCAGAGGAATGTTAGAAATACACAAGAGGGGGGACAAAGTGGTATATCAATGGATATGGCGGTGACAGTAGAAACTACAATCGGAACAATAAGATTATTAAACAAATAAAATCATTATGGACAAAAAAGAATACAATAAATATGAGAAGCGTGTAGATAGTAGATGTAATTCTATATACACAGACCTTGAATTATATAGTAGATTTGACCAATGTTGCTCTCATAAAGATTTGTTTTTAATGCTAAAACCCGATGTGCAAGAACAAATAATAAATGCAAAAGATTACATTGAGGTTAATGATTATTGCAGAAAATATTATTACCGAATGAATAATAAAAATGATGTATTTAAAAAACTAATTAAAGAATTAAAAAGATAAAATTATGGCAAAGAGTAAAAAAACAAAAGTAGAAGAAGCAGTAGAAGAAATTAAAGAAGACCTTACAGCATCATATCATGAGATGTGTTCAGAGCTGGGCAAGAAAGCTACAGTATTTCAAAGGGAAAGCAAGGTATCAAGCGCAAAGCATCTTCGTAATGCTATCAGGGCTATCAGGTTCGTCATTGAGGAACTAGAGAAGTAATGCTGGTATTCAGCGCAGGGGAACATGAGTTCAGCGTTCCTGAAGAATGGTCAGAGATAACACTAGGCAAGTATGCCATCTTCATCGATGCCGTTAATGAGCTACAGGCAAAGCTTAAAGAGGATGAGGCTGAAGATATAGGCTTTTATCAGATAGTATTAGAATATAGAAGTTATTTCAATAAGCTATTCCAAGCATTTACAGGCATAGAGCCAAGCATCATAGATAGGATTAAGGCAGATAACATATACACTACTTATATGTATATTATGAACTTCCTTAAAGAGCCTGACTATAACAAGATTGACAGTTTCACTTTTAAGAAGAAGAAATACTATCTCCCGAAATCTAAAGTCGATTACTTTGGTAATGAGATTGAGATGGGAGAGGCTTCATTTGGTGAGGTGGTAGAGGCTATGCAAGTACAGGAGATGGATAAAAGCTTTCAGGAGAATAATTTCAAGGTATTACCCTATCAGATAGCGATGTTATGCAGACCAAAAGGCGAGGATTACAACGACCAGAAAGTAAAAGAAAGGGCTGAAGTATTTAAGGAGCTTCCTATGGATGTAGTATGGCAAGTGGCTTTTTTTTTGATAAGACAAAAACAAAACTCTTTGAAACATTTACTTCAATCTTTAGAGGAGGCGAGGGCGGTCAAAACAGATTAAGCAAGTATGGATGGTACAACGTTCTTTATATGGCATCTGAAGGGGATTTAAAGAAGATGAAAGAGCTGGAAACGATGCCCGTTTATGATGTCATGAACTTAATAAATTATAAAATTGACTATCAGAAAGAACATTTACAAAAAAACAACGTAAAAAAGTAACATGGCAGATTTTACAGATATCGTAACTGAATTTAGTACGATAGCAACAGCACAAACAGGGATTAACAGTTTTAAGTACGGCAATCCCGATGAAATCAATACATCAAGACAAAACACGAAACCATTATTGATACTACACAAACAAAGGGCGGTAACATATCCTGACTTCCAGAAGAACCTTAAAACATTTGAGGTATCATTTGGTATTTACGATACTTATTTCGAAGAACAGAAAGCGAGCAAAGTATATGCAGATAAGCAACAGGATTTATTGAATCTTATGGAACACTTTTTAAGGGAGTTCAGGAGCAGAAGTCTTGGCAATACAACAGAGGTAACAAGCGTTCAGGAGTGGCATATGCCGAGCAATGATGAAGATAAAATAACAATCAATTTCGTTGAGGTGGTAGGCGTTGATAAATTAGCTGGCGTGGAGGCAACGATAAGCCTGACAATATTTAGTGATTGTGATACGGGAACATTTAGCTATTAATGGCAAAATTTGAATTAATAAAAGTAGAACTTGATAAGCTAGGGAGTAAGCTATTAAAAGCTTTTGCTCTTGAGCTTATTAATCAAGGTCATAAGGCTACAGGCTCTCTTATTAATTCATTCCGTAAAGATATCCTTTTAAACCCTAGTGGATATAGATTAGTATTTTGGTGCAATGATTACGGTTTATACCTTGAAAAGAAAAGGCAGGCAGGGAAGTACGTGCCGATAGCTCCATTAATGAAATGGGTGGCACAGAAAGGTATAGCATCATCAAATAAAGAGGTTAGAAGTATCGCCTTTGCCATATCTAAAGCCATATATCTTGAGGGTACACCAACAACGGGAAGAAGAACACCTAACGGACAGGGTGCTTTTAAACATTCAAGGGTAGGCAGAAGGACGGCATGGATAAGCCATACAGCAAAAAAGAATAGAGAAATAATAAAAGATACAGTACGTAAAGCCTTTAAAGACCAGATTAATACATCTATAACAAACTATATTAGAAACACAAACAAAAATCTTGCATAATGCCAATAGCAATACTTTCAAAACCAGCAGATGACAGCATCAATTCAGTTTACAGACCTATCGTTTATGAGGTTGAAGTTCCTGATACAAGTGGAACGCTAGAGCTTGTCAGAGCATCGGTTAAACTTTACATCAATGGCTCTGTTGTCAATAATAATAATCCCATCATTCAAGACCCCGACTTAACACAAACGGGAGGAACGGCAGACCATACACAATTCACCTTTGATATATCAGGGGTGGCACGTAATTATATCACCAGCGATTTACAGATATTAGGGGGTGAGGGTTCAGTTGATGCCACAAACAGCATGAAAACACTTTATATTCAGGTCGGAGGGATATATAAAAGCACAACAACAAACGAATTGTCAGAGGCATCGGTGGCAAGTTTTAGCGGCAATGAATGTTATATCTTTAACGGTGTATATCAGCACATAGATACACAGGGCTTTACAGCCTATGAGCTGGGTGGATATACAAAAAAATTCCTTACTAACTTCCCTCGTAGTGGTGTTGAATTATATTCAAGGGTGGGAAGAATAAAGGTAAAGACTGATGAAAGCTATTTTTTATCATTAATAGATACATCATTATCTGCCGATACTTTAATCAAGGTTGATACATGGGATAGCTCTGATAGTATCGTAGATAATTACAGAATTGATGCCAGCAGTAGCAATGTCAGGCATGATTTGGGGGTAGGGTGTTCAAACTTCGCCAATCTTGTTAGTGGTGATATGCACAGTTCAAATACAGGCACATTGCCAATAATCACGGCATCAATAGCATATTATGATATTCTTTTCTTCGATGCGACATCTATCGGGAATTTAAGCGAATATATAACCTTTGAGATAGACAGAAAAAGCCATGACTACTCTACTCGTTTTCATTGGCTTAATAGATTGGGAGGTTTTGACAGTTGGACTTTTGATGGTGCAAGTAGCAGAGGACAGAACCAGAGCAAAGCATTGTATGAGCAGAACCTAGATTACTCTTTTAATATCTACGATTCAGAAACGGGCATCAATGCCATAGAATCAAAGAACACCTTTAGTTCTTATTCAGGATTATTGAATAATGATAAAAGGAAGTGGCTAGAGGAACTATATACATCACCAGAGGTTTATGTTGTTGAGGATGGTGCTTATGTGCCGATTTTGATTACAGATTCACAAGTAAAGACCATTGATGATGATAAGAAGCTTATTCAGGTGAAGATTAATTATACTTACTCACATCAAAATGTCATCAATGTCTAGAATAGAGGTCGAAATACGGGATTATTATGTAGGTGGTACTGACAGAACAGTAGGGCAACTTGATATTAAAGACTCTGATGATTTCCCTTTAAGTGTTACTTATCTCATTGCTGATATTAAGAACATGAGCATCAGGTCAGGGAGTTACACAAAGACTTTCAATGTGCCTGCCACAAAGAATAACAATACTATACTTCATGATATCTGGAATCCTAACACCTATGCCGATAACATCAGTAGCTATACGGCAGCAGGGCATAAGATGCTATCACGAAAGCCCTGTATTATTAAAGTCGATGGAGTGCCGATATTGAGGGGTGAGATTAAAGTTAAGAACATAATCACAAAGGGCAGAAAGAAAGAATATGTCTTGCAGATAATTGGTGATAATGCTGATTGGGTAAAGCAACTTGAAAACCTTTATCTCAATGAGCTTACTGCGTTTGATGGCTCTATTGCTGATTCAGACCATACTTTCAATCAAGCTACTATTGAGGGGAGTTGGGCAGGGAATTACGCCGGTCTTGATAGTGCGATTGGATATTGCTATTTCTATCCTATTATCAATTATGGGGGGTGGAAGAATAGCACAGGCGTTGTTGTTGATGATTTGCGCCCTGCGGTATATATTAAGGCTTTGCTTGATGCTGCTTTCAGGCAGATAGAATATAAGATTGATTCTACTTTCTTAAATACCACAGACTTCAAAAAACTCGTTATGCCATATCTTGGGCATGGGTGGACATTATCAGATACTTTTATCAGCGACAGAAAATTCAGGGCAGGATTAACAAGTGACCAAACATATAATAATACAACACTAAATACTACGGCAACGCCTATAACAGATTATTATATTATTCCTTTTGATGATGAAAGCACATCACCTAATTTTGATACGGGAAGCCTTTACAATAACAGCACTTATAAATATATTGCTAATGCAGGCTTTAAAACAACATTTAAAGGTTCTCTTAAAATTACAAATCTATTAGCTGAAGCAGGCACATATACAATATATCTTCGCCATACAAGAGGAAGCACAGTTACAGACTTAAAAATGTCTGATAGCATTAGTATTGCTGGTTCAGTAAATTACATTACAACATCTAAAAATATATCCTATGATTCAGGATATTTTGAAATACAAAGCGGTGATGAAATTCAAATATTAATAGCTTCTGTATATAACCCGTCTAGTGTTGCTGGCTTATATTTTTATCATATTCATAATTATACTGTATCGGGAATATCAGGAGGCAATTTCAACACTTATGTATATAATGAGATAGATAAGACAATATTAGATGGAGGTAGCGTAACATTAGCAGATACACTACCTGATAACATTACTGCTCTTGATATATTGAAAGGCTTAACACATATGTTCAATCTATATTTCAGGACAGATGTAGCCATGAAAACAGTATATATTGAGCCTAGAAACAGTTTTTATGATGACATCACTACGGCTAACGATTGGTCAGGTAAGCTCAACAAAGCCGACTATGAAATAAAGTATATCGATGATTACAAGAAAGAGATAAAATATGGCTACAAAAAGGATAATGCGGACGGGCATCTTAAAGCCAGAGATACAGAGCATGACCTTGATGTTGGTGATTACTTTTATACCCTGAACGATAGGTTTCTTATCGGGAAACAGGAGTTTATAAATCCAACCTTTGCAGCGACTTATCATATAATGGATAAACATCTTATTTATAATTCAGCATCGGGAGTATATTTTGGTTATAAGAACGAAACTAAAGACAAAGCACCACTTATAGCGAGGATGTGGAAGAATTGGCAAGTCGATGATTCTAGTCAGAATAATAACTACGATTGGATGCCAAGAATACTAGTCAAGTCCTATGGTACGCAGTTAGATGATGATGGCAATAACAGAGTATGGGAATGGGAGGGTACAAGCCAGACAAGCATACCAACAGCATTGATGAGTGGTTATGCAGATGTAACACAAGATGAGCTAGAATTTACGGGTGCAGATGGATTATTTCAGACGTATTACGGTAAGTTCATTAAGATTATAGAAAAAGGAACGTTGATAACGGCAATGTTTAAACTCCAGCTTCAGGACTTGAGTGAGCTGAATCTTAAGAAGCCTGTTTACATTGATAAGCCTGCCGACTTAAATGGTTATTATGCCATTAATAAAATCATTGATTATAGCCCATCGAAAGGGGGATTAACAAAGGTGGAACTCATTAAGATAGAGAATTTAGGCACGGCAACGCTTGATGCCACACAGATAGGAACAGTAAGACCAGAGAAAGGCTTTGGAGAGCTTGAGGGGGTACGTGCAGGCGGTTTAATTACTCATCCTTTTTTTGGTGGTAGTGGAGGCAAGTTTGATGATGGCGATATATTAATCGGCAACGACTATTCTAATCCTACTTTAGTTTTTGATAATGGTAGCGGTAACATGGCGTATGCTGGTAGTGGTAGCGTTGTTTTGGGCAATGGATTAATTAGCACGGGTACATTGCAGCTTATTCTCGGCAGTTACAACACAGGAAGCGCTACAGACCTGTTTCAGATAGGAACGGGAACGAGTGATAGCGACAGAATTACTTCATTAAGATTAGATGCTGATGGCAATTTGATACAGTATGGCGGTGAGGTTCAGGTCGTAGTGAACGATGTTGTTATGGATGTGCTTATGGAGGATGAAGCGAATTTTAGATATTTAAAAGTTTTTAAATCAGAATAAAGATGGCTAAAGAAGTATTATTTTTTGATGTTAAAATGCAGGGTTCAAGTCAGATGATAAAAGAACTGACGGCAGTAGAGAGCCAGCTTAAAAACATATCAAAAGCAAAAAACAAAGATGGAAAGGAAACCCAAAAGCTAAAAGAATTAGAGCTAGGCTTAAGGGCAGAAAAGAAAAGGCTATCAACAGAATTAAGAAAGCAAGAAAGGGAATTTAATGCTAATAAGAATGCAGTAAGAGCAGCAGCAGGGAGTTATGAGCAATTAACAGAAAGGAATAAGGCTTTAGTAGTTCAATTAAAGCGTGTAGCAGACCCATTAGGAAAAGGCAAAAAGAAGTTTAATGAACTATCAAGAGAGATAAATGGCAATACCAATAAGCTCAAAAAGATGGATGAAGCGATGGGTAGGTCGCACAGAAATGTAGGTAATTATGGCGGTGCAATTAAAGATGTAGGTGCGAAGATAGGCAAGTTTGCAGCTGCTATTGGTGCTGCCTTTATAGCAATGAGAGGGCTTATTAATATAGCAAAAGAATCAATCGACTTATTTGATAAACAACAACTCGCAGAGGTATCTCTTGAGGTGGCATTAGGCAAAACATCACAGGCACTACTTGACCAAGCAAGCGCATTGCAGGCAGTAACAAGATTTGGTGATGAATCAACAATACAAGGACAGGCATTTCTGGCGCAGATGGGATTAGAGGAAGATGCTATTTTAAAACTTACCCCTGCCATTCTTGATATGGCACAAGCTAAAGGCATGGATTTAAGAAGTGCTTTTGACTTGGTAGCTAAATCTGTTGGTAGTAGCACAAATGCATTATCAAGGTATGGTGTTGAGATTAATGGAGTTGCTGGCAGTTCTCAACGAATAGATAGCACATTGAAGGCATTGAATGAAAAGTTTGAAGGGCAGGCAACGGCAGCAACGGCAGGAGCAGGGAAATTGGTACAGTTAGAAAACTCTATTGGTGATTTAAAAGAAACATTAGGGGGTATAATAATTGATGGACTAGAGCCTTTTATTGATGTCGCTTTTGTTTTTGTTGCTGCATTAGATAGACTTATTGAGGGTTCTGATGATTATGCTGATTCATTAGATGAGGTAAATAAGCAAAGCGTAAAATTAACTGAAGAACAACTAAAGGCATTTAGTAAATTAACAGCCTTTCAGGAGGAATTTAATATAGCACAAAAGGAAGCCTCTAGTCAAAGAAGAGAACTAACACAGGAAGATATCAAAGGAATAAATGAACGAGTTGAGGCAAGAGAAGAAGAAATAAAAAAAGAAGAAAAACAGAAAAGGACATTACGTTCATTAAAGAAAGAAGTATCAGAATTAAAAACAGCCCTTGAGGATGTTGCTTTAGGCACAAAAGCATTCAATACGGCATTAAGCAATTTAAGGGGCAAAGAAATAGAGCTTAAAAAGATTCAGGAGGCATTAAAAAAGCCAAAAGAATTAGACCCATATATTGAATCATTAAAAAAGATAAAAGAAATAGACCCGTTTGCCCATTCTGCGGAAGCAATGGAACAGAACCAATTAATGTTAGATGAAGCGGAGGTAAAATCAACAGAAAGAACAAACAGGGAGTTAGCACAAAAGAAACAATTTGAGGCAGCAGCATTTCAGGCAGCACAGAAAGGAATAAATGATGTTTTCAGTCTACAAAAAAGCGCAAGAAGCAGAACATTAAAAGCTGACCTTGATGCATTAAGACTTAAAGCTGAAACGGGAGCAATAAGCCAGCAACAATTTGAGGAACAGTCTTTAGCATTACGGAAACAATCATTTCAAAAACAGAAAAAAGCTGATGTCGGTCAGGCATTAATAAATGGTGCAGTAGCGATTACAAAAACCATTGCTCAACTTGGTGCTGTTGGTACTATTACACCAATGGGGCAAGCTTTGATTGCTTTAATGGCAGGGCAAACGGCTGCACAGATTGGTATTATAACAGCCCAGAAATTCGCTAAAGGAGGATTAGTTGAGGGTGGTATATTTGAGGGTAAAAGTCATGCTGAAGGTGGTGTTAAATTTGCAAGCGGAGGCAGAATTTTAGAAGCCGAAGGAGGGGAGGCTATCATCAATAAGAGAAGTACGGCAATGTTTAAGCCGATGTTGAGTGCTATGAATGCCGCTGGTGGCGGTAAGAAGTTTGCTCTTGGTGGCATTACTCCTGATGCGCAACTCATGACAGGAGCATTATCGGAGGCAGGGATAGGCGCAGAGATGGCGCGACAACTTAATAAGATAAAAGTCATTAATGTAGTTAGTGATACTACGGCACAACAAAACAGTATAACAAATGTTGAAAGCGAAGCAATTTTTTGAGGGAGCATATAATCTTATTTTGTATTTTTATATGCCCAAAGTAAGTAAAAAGAAGTATGAAAGGAGGATGGCAATTTGTTTTAAGTGTAGAGAACGGAGAGCTTCCAGCTTTCTCAATCTGTTTGGCTTATCAAAATCAAACGATATCTGCGGAAAATGTGGTTGTCTTATACATAAAAAGTGCAGACTGTTATTTGAAATATGCCCACTAGAGGAATGGAGATAGATGAATTTGAATATTTAGAGATTAAGGATGCAGTCAGAAAAGTGCAGAACAGCCTCTTTATGCCTGACAGAGATAGCCTGATAAGATTGCTGCAATTCTATAAGAAGATGAATCCCAGAGCTGGTGTATGCTTTTCGTGTTCAGGAGATAGGGCGAAGATTTTAAAATATGCAATAAATTTCATTGAGCAATGGCAAACAAACCAATAAAAAAAACTGTTATGGATAGATTTAATAGGCAGATTATTAAAGACTATAAAAAGGTCTTTGAGGATAATGCTAACGTTGAGAATTTCACTTACTACCTTATTAAGAGGGGTATCATTCCAACAGAGAGGGCAAGGAACTATGCTATCATCAGGGATTACCAAAAATATACATTAGATACATCAGGCACGATGAATGACTTTTGTTATACTATGGAGGCTGATTATAAGCTATCTGAAAAGCAAATAAAGAACATCATCACGAAGTATCTGCCTAAATATTTTCTAGAGAAACATATCGATTATTCGATTTAAAAACACGAAAAAAGTGAAACATATATAAATAGTATATTATAATACATTATTCTTCTTTATTTATTAACCTACGAATCTTCCTACGAAACAACATACGGAACTACGAAACCTCGTAGAATTGATTATTATTTCTTATCTCTTAAAATTTCCTAACTTCTTTATGTTCTTGGCGTATTATTATGCTATGAACAGCACAAAGACTGATACTTGGTATAATCTCGCTTATCAAAATGAAACACTACACGTTGATATCTTTGGAGATATTGGCGATTGGGGTGTATCAGCAGAAGGCTTTATTGGAGAATTAAGAAGCGCAAAGGGAAAAGATTTAGTTCTTAATATTTCTTCATTAGGTGGTTCTGTTAATGATGCACTACAGATACATGATTATCTAGCTTCATATGAGGGTAAGGTAACGGCAAAGATTACAGGCTTAACGGCATCAAGTGCTACTATTATAGCAATGGGAGCAAAAGAGGTGTTGATGTCAGAAAATTCATTATTCCTGATACACAATGTTTGGACTCCCATGACAGCAGGCAATGCCGATGATTTGGAGAACGAAGCAGAATCATTAAGACAGATAGATGAGTTACTCATTAATATCTACAAGAAAAAAACAAAGAGGGCAGCATCGACCATTAAAAAGCTTATGGCTGAAGAAAGATGGATGGATGCAGAGGAAGCCTTGAGGTTGGGTTTTATTGACAAAACTTATATACCATCAAAAGACATAATTAATAAAGTTATTCTAAACAAAATCGATGAGGATAACTTACCAGCATTACCTGAAAATGTTATAGGTAATTTTATCAATTCACATAATCAAAATCAAGACAAAATGACTTTAGACAAAATCAATGAAAAGATAGATGTCGTAATTAATAAGATAGAAAATTTATTCATCAAGGAAGATGAAGCAGTTGAAACCCTGAACAAAGCAGAGGTTGAAGCTACTTTAAATGCCGAGATTAAAGAATTATCTGACTTATATACATGGCAACTAAATGAGCAATCTGAAACGATTAATTCCAAGAACACAGAAATCGAGAACTTGAAATTAAACTTTGAAGAAAGCTTAAAGGAATTGAATGAGAAGATTGAAAAACTTTCAGCCAATGAAACGGTGGTAGTGAAAGAGGAGGATGCTCCTTTAGTAGAGAAAGCTGAAGAAAACAATCCATTCGATGGATTAGCTGAAAAGCTAAAATGGTAATTTTTTATTTTTAAACTTTAAATTTTTTTATAATGGCAAATGCACTAACGACTTCGTTCTCTCATACATATGCGGGAAAAGAGTTACTTACAGAGATTTTCTATGCACCAGCGGTAACAAGCGGACAAAATCCGTTCGAATTGCATAGAGTAATGTCAGATGTAAAGACGAAACAGAATATATATACAGTAGGAAGCCTTACTAATATTATTCAAAGTGATACGGGATGCGGTTTTTCAGCATCAGGCACGGTGGCTATCACCGACAAAGTCATTGACCCACAACGACTTAAGATAAATGTAGAGCAATGTGAGGATTCTTTCACTCAAACAATCTTTAGTGAAGCGCAGAAGTCAGGAGTTGATAGAGCTGACCTTACAGGCACTATCATATCTGATATGGTTATCAATGCAGTTTCAAGAGGAATGAGGGATGATTTGATTAAAGCAGCTTGGTTTTCTGATGCAGCTTCAAGCCATTCCATGTATGGTTCTTTTGAGGGTTTCTTCGAAAGGATATTAGGGGGAAGTGGTTATCTTTTAGACCTTAACAGTTCAGCCACATATGAGGCATCTGACGTTCTAGCTACAGACGGAGCTTATGCAGCTCTTAAAAACCTATACGAAAACATGCCAGCGGCAATGCGTTCAATTAAAGGTGATTTAGTAGCATATGTTACATCTTCAGTTTATGACAACTTACTTTCTACATTGGAAGCTAGCGGAACTGATTCAGGACTACAAAGAATCCAAGATGGTGTATCACAGCTTAAATTTCGTTCTATTCCCGTAGTAGACATGTCACTTTGGGATGCAAGTTTAGCTGATACATCTGCTAATCCTAATAGTGCAACTATCGGAAGCAACGCAATCGTTATCACAACTCCCGACAATTTAGTCGTTGGAACTGATGTTACCGACCCTAGCGCAGAGCTTTCAGTATGGTACGAAAAGAAAGACGAGAAATATTACATCTCATCTAAATTTTTGTTCGGTACGCAAGTTGTATTTGACGAGTTAGTAGCAGCAGCATACTAGTAAATAAAGGGAGGGCTTCGGTTCTCCCTATTTTTTAAATATTAAATAATAATAAAATGGCATTATCAGGAGGATTAACGGTAAGTTGCGGTGATAGTCAAAGACGTGGCGGAGTGAAGCAGCTCTGGATTACTGACGTGACCAACATCACATCATTTACTGAAGGTGCGAGTCATAATTTCACCGATGTCGTGGTTGCATCAGGAACGTTCTATAAGTATCAGTATGAAGATTTTACCTTTAGCGTATCTTCAGAGGGTTCTAAAGAAAATGGTTCTAGTGTAATAAACCATTCTGTTGAATTTACTATCCCAAAAATGACAAAAGAAAAGGCTGCAAAACTACAAGAAGTTGTGGATTTGTGTAAAGCGGTTATAGTCGTAGAAGACTACAACGATAAATTCTTCGTTATTGGATGGGATTTAATTTTAGATGGTAAAGCAGGGCTTCACATGACAGTCGACCAAATTATCGGGAGCGGTTTGCAGGATTCAAATCATTACGTTGTTAAGGGCGTAGGCATTTCAGCCGAGCTATTCCGTGAGTATACGGGAGATACAACGGATGCAGGCGATTTCGAACAGTAGACATTAATTAGCTTAAAGTTGGTATCTTTGCCATCTTTAGGCTTTTTTTATATATCACATGGCAACGAGAGGAAAAAAACGTATTAACGCAGTAGGTCTGGCAGTACAACAACCAAAGCTGCCTGTAGAAACTGACAAGAAAAAAGACTTTAGGGGTGAGTGGGTTCAGTTCTTTAAGGATGACAACAATACCTTTCCTAATGACTGTGCCAAGAGGGCAAAACGTTCAAGTACGCATAACGCCTTAATAGAATCAAAGGTAGGTTATGTGGTAGGTGATGGCTTTAAAGCTCACAGAGGCTCTGAAATCATTGAAATAGACAAAGAAAAGAACCTTTCTGACTATTTAGATAGCGTAAACAACCACGAAGAAAGTCTTATTGACGTATATACCAAGTGCGCCAGAGATTTAATCACTACGGGCAACTTTGCCGTTGAGGTGGTAAGGTCAGGTGGTCAGCAATTTATCTTTCATAAAGACATCACAACAGTAAGGCTTGAAAAGGCTGATGCTGATAACAGAATCAACAACGTATATATAAGTCCTGATTGGTCAGCGATAAAGAAGAATGCTAGGGCAGGGCAAGAAGAAAAGATTACAAAGATACCAGCATATTTTTACGGCTCAAAAGAAAGTAATAGTATATATTACTGCAAAAATTACTCGCCTGAATTTTTTTACTATGGCGTTCCAGACCATATCGGAGCTAGCTTATGGGTAGATATTGAATATCTTATACCTACCTTTAACGTAAACAAGTTTAAAAATGGCTTTATGCCTAGTGCTATCATTGATTTGTTCGGCACAGAACCACCAGAGGGCATGACAGCGCAGCAATATCTTGATAAGATAATTGAAAAGTTCACAGGAGAGGGCAACAATTCAAAGATACTATTCCAGATGTTAGATTCTCAAGAGCAGAAATCTAGTATTCAGGTTCTTGATAATGTCAGGGAGGGAGATTTTCAGAAGCTTCATGATTTAGCGGTACAGAACATAATTACGGCACATAGATTTACGCCTAGTTTGGCAGGGATAGCAACGGCAGGAAAGCTTGGAAGCACCCAACAAGTGCAGAGCGAATTCGAGATAATCAACAACACCGTTATCAGACCTTACAAAGACAAACTGTTGAGGGTATTCAATACTCTTATTAAAGAGGCAGGCTTTGATATTAAATTAGATGTTCATACAGCTTCGCCTGTATCAGTAACATCACTTATTCAGCCATCAGAGGTAATGACTATCAACGAGCAAAGACAATTATTAGGACTTGAACCTATTGACGGAAAAGACGTATTACAAACTAAACAAACACAAATATAATGGCACAAGTAGGAATAACAGGAAACGCAGCTTATAAAGACCAGATAGCAACTTCAGCAAGTGCAGCGACAACGGCAAATTTCAGTCTTACTGATAACATCTCAACATTTACTCACGTAGCGGTTCAAGTGGTATGGAGTGGGTTAGATGCAACAGATGGGGTTATTAAAACACAATGGAGTATCGATGGCACGAATTGGGAAGATTCACAGACTTACACTATGGCAACAGCTTCAGGAAGCGAGATATTAAGTGATGATGGCTTTACGGCTCATATGTTCAGGGTATCTTATAATAAAGGAACGAATACGGCAGGTACGCTAAATGTTTACGCAAACGCTAAAGACTAATGGCTGAAGGGAAATTCATGACGGCAGGGCAAGTAAGGTCAGAGGTAATTCCTAATGAGGATTTTGATGAATCATTAATCAACAACAAGATATTGATGGTTCAGAGGAAGTACTTGAGGGATTTGCTTCATGAAGATTTCTATATAGAGCTTTATACCCAGAATGACGCTACACCAAGCACCTTAACTACCGATAATGAAACATTAATTGATGATTACATAAAGCCTATGCTGGCGCATTATGTCATTTATGAGTGTTTTCCAATAATAAGAAATAATATTACCAGCTCTGGCATTGTAACGCTAGACCAAGAATTTACTAACCCATCAAGCAGGGAGGACTATGCTTCATTAAGGAATCAGATTCTTGCTCATGCCGATGATTTAAGGGCAGAGCTGATTTACTTTATCAAGAAACAACAGGAGGATGATTCGTCTAAATATCCTCTTTACAATAGAACAGACAATTACCAACCTAAATATGGAATAATAACTTATTAATCATGACGTTAGAAGATTTTTCATTTCAATCAGGAGTAGCAGGAAGCACAGCGGTACAGATATTGGATAAGGTAGATGTGAATGTCATGAACGATTATGTATATACAGCGGTGTTATTAGTAACGCTTGCCATTGGGTTAAAGAAATTATTTAATAAAGACAAAAAAGAATAGTTATGGCAATTACTATAAAGAACTTACATTCCCAATTACCAGAAGGCCAGCTGCACGAAGCGAAGGGGTTTTCAACTGCATCTAACAATACTTATTTGAAGAAGAACCATGATGGCGAGAGTGAATGGCTTTCGGAATCGTGGCTTCAGCCTGTTCTTGGCGTTGTATCTGGAAGCTCTGCGCCAGCTACTGAAGTTAGTGGAGATAGATATATACTTACAGGCTCATCATTTCATGCGGATTGGGATACTCCTGCACAATATGATGTCGTAGAATTTAACGGCACTAGCTGGATATCAATAACGGCAGTTGATGGCATGAGGGTAGTTGATAAGAGTGATGATTCAGTTTATTATTTTAACACTATCTGGAATCAGGTAGCGACAGGCACAGATACAACGTATACGATAAGCGCAGTTGATAGTGGTAGTGATGCCATTATAAGACTAACGGCAGGCGGTTCAGGAAGTGGTGATGATGATGTCACATTGGTGGCAGGCACAAATATCACAATTACGCCTAGTGGTGATGATATTACAATTGCGGCAACGGGTGGCTCTGGCACAGTAACAAGTGTAGGAACAACAGGAACAGTAAACGGGGTTACTCTTACAGGTACAGTAACAAGTTCAGGAAGCCTTACTTTAGGAGGAACATTGGCTATTAATGATGGCGATTGGTCGGGTACAGATTTAGCTATTGCCAATGGAGGCACAGGAGCAGGAACGGCACAAGCAGCTATCGATGCCTTAACTGCGGTTAGTGCTGCAACAGATGAACACATCTTAACAAAAGATACATCAACGGGAAATGCTATATGGAAAGCTGCTTCTGGTGGCGGTGGAGCTTCAGATTTAGATGGGTTAACTGATGCAAAGGTATTTGATAGTTCAGACGGAGCAGCAAGTGATAGATATAATGCTTTTATCTCTAATGGTGCAAATTCAGGGGCGGCTGCCGTTACAGGAACACTATCAGGCAACCACAGAGCAAATTATGCCTTTGGTGCAAGAGCATTACAATCATTAACGTCAGGGAGTTATAATCATGGTTTTGGTTGGGGCGCATTAAAGTCAATCACAACAGGAGGGTACAATATAGCTATTGGCACAAGTGCAGGAGAATCCTTATCAACACAAAGTTACAATGTTATGATTGGCTATAATTGTGGTTATGGCAATACAGGTGGTAATAATGTTTTGATAGGTGGAGGAAATATTGCAAAACTATCATCAGGTGATTATAATGTGTGTGTGGGAAATGGCACGGGAACTCTCTTAACATCAGGTCTTTCTAATATTCTTATTGGTAGAAGTGCAGGAGCAGCACTTACAACAGGTAGATATAATATTGTAATGGGTGCAACGGCAAATGCTCTTGCAACGGCAAATTATCAAATAGCTATAGGAGAGTCGTTATCAACAACACAAGCTGCATCATTAGTTTTAGGATATTACCAAAGAATTTTATTGCATGGAGAATTTGCCACAGCAGGAGCAACGAAATTAGGAATAAATCTTGGAAGTACATGGACTAATCCATCAGCAACACTTCATGTTAAAGGTCAGGGTGCTACATCAGGAACAACATCTTTGCTAATTGAAAACTCTAGTGGCACAGACCATGTAGAAGTAAAAGATGATGGAACAGTCTTTATGTATAATCTACCTACTTCAGACCCAAGTGTAACAGGGCAACTATGGAACGATAGCGGAACAATGAAAGTAAGCGCATAATATTAAAATCAATAATTTAAACTAAATAAAATGGCATTAGAAATAACAAAAACAGCAGAAGCAACATTAACGATTCAAGGAACAAGCATAGCCCTTGAGAGTGTTTATTCTCGTATCGAGCTTGCATCAGGACAGAATGGTGTTAATATGCAGATGGGAATGTACCCTTATGAAGATAAGGCTTCTTTTACCGCAGGCAGCAAGACAGTTAAAATCATTGAGCTATCAGGTTTATATAACGGAGAAGCAGATATTGATGAAGGCGAAACACAGTCAATACAACTAGCATCCGAGCAAGTAAAAGCAAAACTTGAGGAGCAGGGGTATATTGTTGCTATTGTAGATTTATAATATCTTTACATAAAAAAAGTTATGGAAGAAAAAGAAATTAAATTGACTTTAGAGGAAGCCAATCAATTGATACAAATCATTGATATTGCCCAAAGGTTCAAAGGTCTAGAGGTATCTAAAGACTGTATTCATTTCGTTGAGAAGTTACAGGAGGCATTTAAAGAAGTCGAAGAAGTTGTATCATAACGGGCGCAGATAAAGAATAACGGGCGCATGGACATATATTTTATTTATGTACACGAAGAAAAGAGCTTAATAAAAAAGTATGTATCTGGAAAAGTTAATAAAGAAATTAAAACAAGCACCCTGTGTGACCAAGTGGCAGAGGCGCAACGTGGCAATAAACATAGCTATTTGTGAGATGCAAATAAAGATAAGGGATGAAAATTGATATTCAATACATCTCCATATTATTACTTCTGATTAGTTGTGGCAGCCATCAAGTTGATGAGCCATCAGGAAAAGATACGGTTATCATCTATGATTATTTAAGGGGTAATGATACTTTAATTATTGATACTTCAAAGAAATGCCAAAAGGAAATCATTCATGAGCAGATGGAAAGGATGTCAAAGCTTGATGAGAAACTTGAAAGAATCAAAAAAAGACTTGAAAGAACCAAACGTAATAACGGCTATTAGAAAGAAAGGTTATGATGTCTTTGAGGGCGATGATAAACCTTTCAATCTTAACATCGTAGCGGTTAGAAGCAATGACCCGAAAGTAAATGTCTTTAATGACCATATGCACCTGTGCTGGAAATATAGAGGGCAATGGAATGACTTTAATTTCCCTATCACTTGCGACTCTGGATTGTATTGGCTTAATAACCCCCTTTCAAAGCTGGGTACAGCGATTGTAAAGGAAGGGCAGTATAAAGGGCTATGGAAAACAGGACTTCACAGGGGTAAATACTTTGCCCTAGTACAGAAGAACCCTGTTACTGTGATAAGAGATTACAATAAAGATGATGTCTTGGATTATGAATCAGGCGTTGATGAATCTGGAAACTTCGGCATCAATCACCATCGGGCAGGAGGGATAGAATCCTTTAAGGTCGGGAAATGGTCAGCGGGCTGCTTGGTCAATCCTCACCCTAGAATCTTTGAGATAGAGATGGAGATATTCAGGGAGGCAGCGAAGATATGGGGTGATAGTTTTACATTAACACTAATAAAAGAATCAGACTTATGAAAAAGAAGATATTACAAAAAGCCTTATTAATAGGTAAGAGCATAGTTTTCGGTGTAGCTGATAACGTGCCTGTGGTAAACTCAATTAAAGCCAACATACAGGCAGAGATGGGAGGAAAAGGAAAGATAGATTACATCAGATTGGCTACTGCGGTGGCAACGCTTGGGCTTATAGCAGCATTTCTAATGGGTAAGATTACTATTGATGAAGTGGAACAGTTACTCGACCTTATCTAGAATCTTTTGGGTAATAGTAATAATTTGGATAATAATGATATGCCTACGAATTTTGATATAAGCAGGCAGTCACTAAACGTCATTAACGTTGATATGGAATATAAAAAAGATTGGGAGCAGTTGTTTCTCCTTATCTCTGATGTTCATTTCGATAACCCTGACTGCGATAGGAAGCTTTTAAAGAAACATTTAGATAAAGCAGTACAGGAGGGCGCAGGAATTGCAATAAACGGAGATTTCTTCTGTTTGATGGAGGGAAGGTCAGACCCCCGTAGTGCTAAAAAGATAAGAAATAAGAATCTAGGAGTAAACTATTTAGATAATGTAATTGAGGATGCCTGTGATTTTCTTGAGCCTTATGCCAAAAATATTATAGGCATCGGCATGGGCAATCATGAAACCGCTATTTTGAAGCGTAGTGAAACCAACGTAACGGAGAGGCTTTGTGCTTTGTTGAAATACAAGACAGGGCATCCCGTACATAATATGCAATATTCAGGTTTCATAAGGTTCTTATTCAAGTTTAAAACATCAGGAGGGCATCTTGGTGGGCGCATGAGTAAGAATCTTCACTATCATCATGGCTTCGGTGGTAGTAGTGTAATGACTAAAGGCGTTAACAAGCACGTTCAGAGGTTGAGCTTCGTTCCTGATGCAGACTTTCATTGGATGGGGCATTCACATCAGGAATTTGTTGTCAATCATCAAAGATTACGATTATCTCAAAAGGGTAAAATCTATCAAGATGAATGTCTGATAATCAACACAAGCACTTACAAAGATGAATTTTCGAGCGGAAGTATGGGCTGGGCAAACGAAAAAGGACTTCCCCCCAAACGAAAAGGAGGCTTATTCTTGAGGTTTTATTATGACCAAACTGACAGCCAAGACCGCAGACCTATCAAATCTGAAGTGTTCAGAATTAGGTAATTCTATGTTTTTTCTGTCTATTTCAAGCGCAGAATAAATTTATTTTAAACTTTTTTTAATTAATTTTCCTTAAATCACTAAATCCCGTTTAAGGCATCATACATGCGTTTTAAGAGCATAACTGTTTTGGCTAGTATAAGCCTATGGAAAATAAAAGTTATGATAAATAGTTGAAACAGAGCAAGTTATGAAGGTCAGATATTATAAGTTTTTTATATATTAAAATCATTAAAATGAGATATTTGTAACCTTTATTTTTTATTCTCGTTAAAATTAATTAACTTTAACACATATTATTATTTAACTTAAATATAGAAATCATGATACGAGCAGAATATTACAATTACGAAACATCAGAGGTTGCTGATGTAGAGTTCGATGGTTATGGATATTACGACCATAGAGGCGATTTACAGGGCTTTAAAGGTAATATCGCAATAGAATATGACAACGGCACAAAACAAGTTCATTGGGGCGAATTTGGTGTTTTTGATTTTGAAGAATTTAAAATTATAGAATAATGGAATTTGCAATAGTATTTTTATTTTATGCAGTAATATTTTACGCACTTTTAATAGTTGGCTATCAGCTTTTAAAATACCTAGACAAAAAATCAATTATCGATATTGAAAAAATCATAAAAGACCTTGAAGATGAAGACTAAAAAGATACAATGTATGGTATGTGAAGAATCGCCAATAGTAACACTACCAGCTTTAGATACTATGAATGATGGCGAAGAGGTTTACTGCCCTATTTGTGAGAAATGGTTGGCTACGGCACATGACCATCTGATATATAAAAATCAAAAATATTGGTCTTGTGAAGATGATACATATTACAATGAAGAAACGGGAGAAACAATTAAAAATTATCCAATAAAATATATATTATGAAGACTTTAACAATAATTACTAAAGACCGCTATCCTAAAGTAGATAAAGATATAACGCACAAATGTAGATATATTTCATTCACTAAAAAATATGGGCAATCTGCTAATCTTATTGAATTTGGTGAAAGCAGAAAAGAGGCGAGAGAAAATTTAAAAGCAATATTAAATAAAGGCTTCACTAATGTCTTTGAAGCTTTATTTCAAAAACATAATCTTTCAATGGTTGGAAATGGAATTATAGAAAATAAAAAATATTGGGTTTCTTTATTTCCTAGAATACATCATGATTATATGAAAATAAATAAAGATGGTACACATGGTGGATTTAGAAACTGTTCTCCTTATGTTATTTTAAGCGTTGCAGTTAAATATAAAAATTCAACAAAAGAAGATTGGGATATTATCCATGAGAATATTAAAACTGTAAAAGAATATAAAGAATTAATAAAAGAGATTGAAGATGAAGACTAAAGACTACATAATAAACTACGCCAACCAAATAAGGGCGGTGCTACTAACTAACTGTTATGAGTATGAAGATGAATGGCTTATCGGCTGGTATGCCAACAGGCAAGAGCTTCCAGAATACCAGAACCTATTTATCGTTGATGAATTTGATGAGGATGAAAGAGGCTGGAGGTATTCAATAAGTAAAGAAAAGAATAATTTATATTGAATAATTTTTATTAACTTTGTTAAATATTTTTAAACTAAAAAATACTATTATGAAAAACACAGAGAGATTGAAACAACTAGCTACAGATTATGGATTAACAGGGCAGGACTTCTATAAAGATGCCAGAGGCTTTGTTATCATAACAAGAGCAGGGATAGAAAAAATACAACAACGGGATAGCATCGGAGTAACATATATTACTGAAAAGCTTGAACATGACTTTGTTGTTATCAGGGCGATAGCGATGGTCGATGGTGCTAAAGTTGAAAGCTATGGCGAGGCATCACCTAAAAATTGCAGGAATGTATATTATGTTGCTATGGCTGAAAAGAGAGCAAAGGCAAGGGCAGTATTACAGCTTACACAGTTTTATCAATTAGGGGTTTATAGTGAAGATGAAATAGAAGATAAACAGCCTGTTAAAAACGGAAGCCATGCAGTCAGAAGTTAAAGAAAAAGTGTTGCGAGGCAATGTCCTTGCAGCACTACAATCATTTAAAATGAATGTTATCTGGGAATTAGATGATGTTCAAAAAACTACAGACAATATATTATTATTAATTAAAGAATATGAAGATGAAAAACATACGAATATCACAAAGCCTCATTAAGGAGGTACAGAAAGAGGGCTGCGAGCTGGCAGTTAAAAAGATGCTGATGGGTGAAAGGACAGAGCCAACAGAAGCGATGTTATGCGGTCTATACTTTGAGCATTACCTAATCGGAGGTACAAGGGGTGGCGAAGTGCCAGAGTTTAAGCCTTTAAAAAGTGGCAATAAGCCAAAAGCAGAACTTGACCTTATTGACCTTATTGACAAATCAAAAGAATTATTTAAAGCTAACGACATTATAATAGATGAAGTGCAACCAGAATATATACACGAGGATATTGTTGCCCATCTTGATGCTGTTGGTAGTGTTAGGGGTGAAAAGTGCTTAATCGATATAAAATGGACCGGCACGAAAGAAGATGATAAGTGGAATGGCTGGGGTAATCCTTTAATGAAAGAAGAAGCGCACATACAAGCGAATCATTATACATATACTTATATGATGGCTACGGGGAAACACTTACCATTTTACTTTATTGTGTTTGGCAAATCTGGATGGTGCAAGCTGATACGTTTTAATTGTGGTGAAAGCGCATTAGAGAGGCATGAGGGCATTATAAATGATACAAGGGATAAAGTTAACCAAATGATAAAAGATAAGTTTAAATATGAAGCTCATCTTGGGTTATGTTCCAAGTGTTGGTACAAAAAAACCTGCCCTAGCTTCAGTAATCATTTACAAATCGATAAAATAGAACTGTTATGATAAAATGTAAAGTATCAATGTTTAGCGATAAAGACCAATGGGCAGATATGAGAGTTACTATTGAAAAGGAATTTTTATCAGTACCAAGAATAGGTGAACGAGTATGGCTCACAGAAGAAGATTTAATAAAATTAGAAATATTAGCAAATAATGCTAATTGGGATAAAGAAGACGTTAATAATTTTGCTGAATTTATTTATGTTCATGATGTATTACACGACTGTTTTGAGGTGCAAAAACCTTATATAAATATTTTTTTAAAGAGAGGGCTATGAATAAGGAACAAGAATTAAAAATAAGGGATATTTTAAGGGAGGGATTAAAAAATAGCACTATCGTTGACAATAAACGTGGTTCTTTATCTAAAACCAAAATACGTCAAGAATATACTAATATTATCTGCAATATATGTGACCAAATAGTAAATGTTTTTGTTGATGCTGAAATTGAAAATGATTATAAACAAAGTAAAAGAGATTGATATGAATAATATAAAAGAGATTAAAGACTATTATGAAATAATTGACAAACTCATAGATATGGAGTATAATATAAAAGGGGGTTTCAATA
>Ga0208012_1000144_pt1 | contig 29785 bp, 32 predicted proteins | sample 15BtaG_FD_184090 | JGI IMG/M metagenome (GOLD analysis project Ga0208012, IMG submission 184090) | Marine viral communities from the Subarctic Pacific Ocean - 15B_ETSP_OMZ_AT15312_CsCl metaG (SPAdes) (version 2) | ecosystem: Environmental > Aquatic > Marine > Oceanic | place: Pacific Ocean... | reverse complement strand
CAAAATGGAAACCTTCCGTTACATCCAGCGTTGTTTCAAACGATTTGCCATCTTCCACGCTGACCGACCCATCATGGCCGGCTTGCTCAACTGCCATTGATATAAGTTTCCCAATTGATTGGTCATTGTTCGCAGAGATTGTTGCGATATGTTCAATATCCTCTTGAGATTCAATAGGGCGTGACATACTCTCTAGCCTATCTACAATCGATTTTAGGGCCTTGTCCATACCTCGCTTCAATTCCACGGGGGAAACGCCGGCAGAGATGTATTTCTGCGCACCTACGAGGATTGCGCGGGTGAGAATGGTTGAAGTTGTCGTACCATCGCCGGCGGCGTTCGCAGTTTGAGATGCAGCTTGTTTAAGAAGTTGGGCTCCAGCATTTTCAAATGGATCTTCGAAGTCAATAAACTTCGCCACTGTGACGCCATCCTTTGTAATTACTGGATTTATTCCCTTCTTATGAAGGAGGACATTTCTTCCTTTTGGCCCGAGTGTCGAGCCAACAATATCTGCTAGCTTATTTACCCCATCTAATATTTGGGTCTGTAGTTTCTTCCCGTTCTGGTATCGCTTTAATGTTGTTTCTTGTGTCATCTAAACCTCGTTCTAAATGTATGACTTTTGTTCTTAATATGGCAGCTTCCACTCTAAACTCATTGTGAACCGAATCGATGTGCTGATGCAGGGCATCTATTTTACCTTGCATATAAACTCCCATAATAATCCCTAATAATATAAGGCTGATTAGTATGATTGTCAAGGATAAAATTTGCATTTTTTAAATTATTCTTCGGCGAGAGTAAGAGTTGGAGGGGAAACTGAATAATCCATAAACGTTTCTCCGCCAGTCGATTTTACGTGCTTAATTGCTTTGTCGGCTGCAATCCTCAACTGTCCTACATCTTGAAGTGCTTGTTCTCCGCGCGCCTTTCTATCTCCATCTCCAGTTCCCAGCAAATAAGCATTGATATTATTTGTAAACTCTTGTAAATTTCCGTACAGAGGGTTAATAACTTCTTGCAAAGTTTTAGCATAAACACTCCACACATCTTTCATTCTTTCTTCACCAACCATCAGAGTGCCGACAACTCTGAAGTTTGCAATATCTTCGGCTTGAGTCCGTGTAAATTCAAACTGTTGCTTTTTCTGATAACCATCGGTTTCTCGAAGAGAATTAATAATTGCTTCTTTGGTAGTATCAGTGCGATCGCGGCTAAAAGCCTGAATGTTCCTTTTAAGAATATCGACGACGGCCATTGAGCCAAACAATTTTTCAGCCTTTGTGCCCTCAAACCTTTGTTCTGCGTGGTCAAGGGTAAAGGGTGCAAATTGTTGTAATTCTTCATCTTCCATTTGCATGGCGCGACCCAAGATTCTCTTCAAATCTTCGCCAGAAGTTTTTATTTCCTGTAAGATCTCTTCTGTTAAGAAACTGGATTCCTGTGGGGAATATTTAAAATCCGTTGCGGTGCGGCCTGGAATAAAGCCCTTTCTTCCAAAACTAATTTTCTTGACTGGCTTGCCTTCAGAATCTAATTTTTGAAGAAACTTTTTAAATTCCGCGGAGCTATCAATCCTAGTTCCCTTTGTCGTAACTTCTCTCAGAAAGGGAGTAACGAAGACGTCTAAAAACCCGGGCAAAGTAATTTCAAATTCTCCAAACTCTAAGCCTTTATCTTTTCCGATTCTTCTTGCATCTAAATAAACGACATGATTATAATCAGCAAAATGCTCAACCATGTTTTTAAACGAACCTTTTACTACGGTTGTTTGTCCAAGAAGCTTTAGTGAGTAATGTTTGTCATTTAAAATAACATCTGTAATTGGCTTGCCAGCCGCTCCGGAACCAATATCTTCTGGTTTTGTAATTTGAACTGATTTGCCGCCGAATAATCCTGCGAGGAAACCTTCGAAAACAAATCCACCAGCGGACTCGGTGAAATCTCTGAGAATGGAAGATAAGATTTCGCATATCATCATCGTTGAGAGTAATCCAGAAATGTCGGCGTCGACTCCAGATCCATCTAAAATATCATTCATGCCCTTTAATTTGGCTTCAAGTGTATCACCCGCAATTTTGCTAGCAAATGATTCAATGATATCTCTATCCGAATTACCAGTTCTTCCCCATGCTTCAGAAATTTTAAGAACAGGAAGCTTGATGTCTATCTTTTTTGTGGGCGATACGACTGTCTCATCTGTTTCTGATAATCTTAGTCTGCGTTCAAGTTCAGCCAATAAATCGAAAGGTTTTGCTTTTTTATTTTCTTTTAATACTTTTAATGCACCGTCGATCGATGCCTCATTCATTTTGAATTCCATAACTATAATTAGATCTCCATTTCCTTAATATTATCAATAATCTCGTCAAGTTTTAAGCCTGCGGTATCAATTTTGTTTCTGGTTAAGTTATAATGATTAATGACTCCCTTAAACTTATTCTTAACTGCCGGCTGGTAAACCGTCTTGCACAATAATCCGTTCTCATCTTTCGGATAATCCAGCGGAATATCATATGTCTTGCACAAAAATGCAATCAATACTGAATAGGCATGTAATTGTGCTGGATAAAAACCCAAATGATTTGGTAGTCTTCTGCCGTGCACAACGCTATCATTTAATGTTGGGCGCAACCCTAAGCCTTTCTTTGTATATGAGTTCATATACTTGGTGTAGTACGCATTAGATATGTCGATTCCAATTGAATTGTTGTTTGCGCCCTTCGCATGCCATGCAATATTGTTTGTATCAACAAGCTGAACAATTGTTCCGTCATTATCAATAACAAAATGTGTGGAAATATTTCTTTTTTCCAGCACCCTTTTGCAAGAAGCTGCAGAAGTACATACATCCCAATGAGTTACAATAACATGAGGCTTTCTTTCTTTCCTGCTGCGTCGAAAACATTTTGAAGGAAGTATATCTTTCTTTACTTTATGCCAAGCAATTGGCTTGAGTCTGCCATTGATCATAAGATTACTGTGGCCTTCTAAAGAATCTTGTACCTTCTCATGCTTAAGGAGGGCGCGCCGATATGTGTTCGTGCCTACCATTCCATCTGGTTTTAAGTTATGATTTGTTTGAAACTGCATAATGGAATCTATTAGATTTTTGTCAAAACCATCTTCTCCGAACCAGGACGGATCCCAACCCAACTCTTTGGAGGTTTTTTTATTATATCTAATTTTGTTCCAGGTCCAGCTCATATCACTATATCTGCAATCCCTAAGTCAACAGCCTCCTCGGCCGATATATAAACATTACTCTTCTTCTTAATTAGATTTCTCAAATATCTTTCGGTCATATTTGTTTCTTCTGCAAGTGCTTGAATATACAGTTTTTGTGTCATTTTAGCTTCATCAAATTCATTTTCAATATCAGCTAAGTGACCATGCTGTCCAGAAATAACACCATGAATCATAACGCGGCAATACCTGCCGATCTTTCTTTCGCCTTTTGTCCCAGCGGCCAGGAGAAGTGTTGCGGCTGACATTACTTTGCCAATCCCAACTGTATGAATTGGCATTGTTTCTCTTATCTGTCTCATTATATCATACAATGAGAACATTTCAACTGCGGATCCTCCGTGAGAAGATACAAAAAAATCAAAAGGTTCACTAACTTCGATTAGCTCAGATTCTGGGTCTTCTGGATCTTCTGGTTCTAATTTCATACCAGATTTTTGAAGTAGCAACATTGAATAAAGAGTTTCTGAACATTTTTCTTCATTAATATCTCCGTAGATTCCTGTAACTCTCAGTTGCGGGGGGCTCTCGGCCGTTCCTCCTCCAAGATTCAAGAGAAATGATAGATCCTCCATCGTTGAGTCAGGTGGTGTCTCTTCTTTATTTTCTTCTTCTGGCACCTCATCTTCTTCTACAGCCTTCTTCTTCGATGGCCGCTTTTTTGCAGGTTTCTTCGTATCTTCTTTTTTGGCACTAAACATTATAAAACTCCTATTTTTCTAATAATTTCATAGCCGATGGCCAGTCTTTAAAATTTAAGCTAGATTTTATAGATTTAGGACAACAAATTAATATAATTCCTATCATCATCTCCCTCCATAAATAGTGGCTATTTAAATCCATGGTCTTTTCTTGCTCAATCTCTTCCCCTTCGATATCGGTTTTATTTTTTTCCAATTTATCATATTTTTGTTTTAATGTCACAAGTCTTTGTTCATCAATTTTGTTTAGCATCACCAAACAACCATTTAATGTTTGATTGAAAAGGTTGATTGAAGTTCCTAGTGCCAACAAATAAGATAAAATTTTATGCGTAACTGCCCCGCCGACAAACCAACTAAAATATATCAACATCTCATTTTCCATTATAGCCTCTTCCAAAAAAAAAGACAAGGATCAACCTTGTCTTTCAAAATCTATTTTTTAATACTTTTTTTATATTATTTTCTATTCTCTTTCAAAAGGCGCGCTGCAACCCTACGAGTAATCCGGTGGACCAAGCGTTCAGCTATCATATCCGTCTCTTCTTCCGGGGGTACCTCTTCTTCTTCGGGGGCCCCTGCTTCCAGATCTCCTAGATCATCTTCTGCAGCCTCTGGAGAAGGCTCTGAGCCGACCTCCTCTTCTTCGCCAGGCAACGGCTCTTCTAGCTCTCCATCAGCCTCTGCGCCGGGATCGTCTTCCACACTCACCTGAACACCCGTCTTATCCTGAATCACGTCCATCAAGGCAGTGACCAGATCTTTAACATCAACGTCTTCCTCGGCGAGGACTTCTTCTGTAAAAGTGTCTTCAGTAACGGTGTCTTCTTCAGTAACGGTGTCTTCTTCTAAGCCATAACTGTTCTCAATAAAGTTCTCAGTTAAGGTATTCAAATCCGCGAATTTCATAAACTTGCGGATCTCTGATTCATTTAGCAGGCTCTTCTTCATCATTAATCTCCTATTGAAAAATAGATTTCAAAAATAAATAGTATCAAAAAGTTTTAAAAGTCATCTTTTATAAGATATTCAACTAGTTGTGGATCACTTGCTAGCAATTTCTTTAGCGCTGCATCCTCGATCTGTTTAATCCTAACAAAACTTACGCCTAGGCGATTGCCTACTTCTCTTAAAGTCATTGATGCATGTTCATTTTTTGCAATTGCTTCTAACGTACAGTTTAAGTCGTCTTCAAAGTCTATCCACTGGCGACAATCTTTTTTTTGGCAACATTTTTTATTCTGCTTTAAATCTTTTAGACATTTCATAGTTCCGGAAACTCCTCCGCAATAATATCAAATATATCCTCAATCTCGTTTTCGTTTAGGGCGAACTTGTTTTCAGTCTCTCTCGCATTGGCTAAATTTTTATTTATTACTTTACGCTTGGCGATACCTTGAGATCTGGTCTTTTCTTTATAATCATCAATATACTTTAATATGTTTTCGTCTTTTTCTAGATAGCCTGTGATTATGGCACGGAAAAAATGTGATTGTGTAAATCCATCTAATCCCAATCTTATCTTTAGATTAGCTTGTCGTTTGGGGGATTCCCAAAACATCATTTTTTTACGATCTTCCGGGTCTGGAAGATTAGGATCTTTCGCCACTAGCTCCTCCTCAAAATGTGGGTGGAACTTTCGGATTGACCAGCGTGTGTTTGTCTAATGAAAGTTGCTTTACATCGAAGTTCTCCAAGACTTCGCACGCCCGTGTAAGAGAGACCACTGCGAATACCACCAGCGAGATCTTCAAGGATATCGCCAGCACTACCTTTAAACGAAACGGTAGTTGAAATCCCCTCTGGGGTTGACGTTTTCCCGCGCCATTCATTTTGCGCATCCGCTGATGCCATGCCTCTGTATACTTTATACCTTTTGCCTGTATTTCCGCAGAACGTTTCACCGGGAGTTTCCTCAGATCCTGCCAGCAAAGACCCTATCATAACAAAGTCAGCGCCGGCGGCCAATGATTTAATTATATCGCCAGAAGTTTTTATCCCTCCATCTGCAATAATTTTTACATCAGATGTGCTCTTGGCACATTCCATAATACTCTCTAGTGTGGGAACACCGTGTCCGGATATGAGCCTAGTAGAACAGATGGAGCCGCCGCCAATACCAACACGGATTGAATCTGCTCCCCAGGAAGCTAATGCTTCGAAGCCTTCTAGTGTCGCAACGTTGCCGGCCATTATATGTACTTTGTTCTGAAAACGGTCTTTAAGTGTCTTTAGGCACCTCTCCATCATAATGTGATGGCCGTGGGCGACATCGACACATAACACCTCTACGCCGACAGAACACAAGGCCATGGCCCGTTCTTCATAATCTCCGGTCATTCCAATTGCTGCCCCAACAGTTTTTTCATTGCCCTCAAACAAGGCGCGGGCTGCAGTACGGGCCTGCTCCTCGATTTCGTTATAACGATGAATTATGCCTAGGCCTCCGTGTGAAGCCATCATACACGCCATCTTATCTTCGGTAACGGTATCCATCGGACTGGAAATAATTGGTAATTTAAATTTTAAATCATCTCCTAAACTGCTGCCGATGTCGACCTGCCCTCTACTTTCGATATCACTATATCGCGGAACAAGTAATACATCGTCATATGATAATGCTTTTTTCACTGTTTCTCCTATTTTGAGTGTTTATCTGCGACACAATATGCCGCAAATGCATCTGGTTTTATCTTACAATCAAAGCCGCTTCCTTTGGCATAGCCTATTAACATGTCAGCAAACTTGCTTGTTTTTGATTCTTTGTTTGTGTTACTTACATCTAGGTGCAGTTCAATCTTTATCGTCGGACAATATTCCAACAATCTTAATCCCATATCAATAGAATTTTGAACCTCGGTTGTAATTCTCTGAAGTAAAGTTTTAAATTCTTTTGCGTCACTTTTCGTTCTTTTAATAAAATAACGGTTACTTTGTTCTGTGGGCCCTAATAGGCAAATGGCTGTGCAAAAAACACATTTTTGTTTTTGAACCATGCTATCGGACCCAATGTAAACAGTGCCAGTGGCCTCTGAATGTTCTATTACAATTTTTATTATATCTTCAAAAGATATCCGATCCCCGGATCCTGTAAACCAATCATTCATTAATTGTATCCTGGTGCTTGCACATCCATTATTATCAAAGAGCCTGGATTTGCGTAACTTTCGTATTTCCAATAAAGATCATTTTTTTGCAGGAGTTGTGTTACCAACATATGCATATAATCTGACTGTCCGGTTATAACTCTGAAAGGTATATCTAACGGAAGTCTATGATTTATAAACTTTATTAATTTTTCTTCTACTTTGCTGTGTCTAACATTGTGTAAATCAAGAGTCTTCATCTAAGGTTTCCAGATATCTCTGTAAGTACCAAATTGCCTTTTCTATGTCTTGCTTGGGATTCTCTTTATAACTATGGCGCGCGATATACTTAACTGCGTTTCCACAATGAAAATCTAATTCCCAATCTTCAATTATATCGATCACTTCATATTTTCCTATGTTATAGTGATTTGGATGATCAACTAAATTAGCTTCGCGTGTGGCCAATGCTTTCAAATCTTCCAGGGAAGGTAAATCTCTTAAATCTTTTCTTTCGTGCAGATCTGCCAAATTGGCGTTGTCTACCATACAGCGCCACTCTTCTTTATTAATCTTCACTAGAAGCCTCCGGAGGGGTGACCATTCAGAGGGTGAGGAGTGCTTTTATCGGTGCTCCCTAGGGCTCCGCTGCCTCTTTCACTTATCGTAAGCCCTTGATTTTCATACAAATTTGTAGTGGCTGCTCGGCGGGCGCGGAAATGAACCACCGGGACCAAGATCAGTTGTGCAACTTTATCACCGGTGATAATTGTTTGTGTATCTGCTCCAATATTATGAAGATCAATAAAGACTTCACCGTCATATCCTGAATCAATAATATGCGCGCCGACGACCAAAGATCGTTTTGCTCCCATACTTGATCTATTGCAAACCTGCAACATATATCCGTGTGGGATCCCAAATCGTAGACCGGTAGGAATCATCTTGTTCGCTCCGGGCGCAATCTCAATCTTCTCTTTTAAATGCGCGTAGATGTCCAATCCAGCATCGGACGGGTTACTTCGCGTCGGGACTTTGACCCCAAATTCTACAGTTGCGTACTCAATTATCATTTTTACTCCTTGCAAATTCTTCAATGATATTCTTTGCTTTCTCCCAGCATTCGGGACAATACAAATTAACTTTCTTTTCTTTTTTGCGAACTACAACGTTCCAGCTTTGAACTTGTTCTTTATCCTTCTTATCAAAAGGCTTCTCACAAGTCATACAAGCATCGCCGAGTTTATCAAACATAAACATCTTATCTTGTAATTCTTTTTCGGCTCTTTTCTTTTTAGCACGTTGTATTTTTCTTTTTGCTCCACTCATAATATCAAACTCCTTTTGGTTTGTCAACCTAATAATACTAATCTATTTTTATTTAGCCTCAAACTAAATCCCCAATCCTCGCTATAGCTTAGTTGGGCTCCATATGGACGATTCAAATGAATTAAATCTCTATTTGGATCAACTCCCCAGACTCTAATAGTATTCACCGTTGAGGTATTGTCAATAACTTTTAAAATCCAATATGGCTTTCCATTCTTTGTCTTCTTGGCAATCTTCTCGCGAGGAACAAACCAAGCTGCACCAAGTTCTGGATCCCAATCGCCAAGCGCTGGTACTTCATATCGTTGAATAGCTGACTTAACATCCCTTGAAAGAACGATATCAAAGGGAAAAATTCCCGTCAAATCTGAAATGTTATTAATCTTTTCCTCTCGGGAGAATTCGCCGGCGTCATGAAACTCCTGAATATTCTCTAACATCTTCTTCTTGTTCTTCGGACGATTTTGGATACACGACATCCAAAAATGCTTCTTTCCTGTAAATGTATCATCAACTATTTTATCCAAAGCCCCTGAACGACACAGTACATCTAGCGCCTTCTTGTTTAATTTGGAATATGTCACCCCTTCCTTAAAAAGTAGATCTTCTGCATTCTCAAACGGACGGTTATCGACGATTTGTTTAATGGCCGCGGCGCCGAGGCCTTTGATTGAACTCAAAGGCTGAATTAAAGTCTTACCATCCTCACTAATCTCCCAGGCAATACCCGCGGAGGTGTTGATATCAATATCCGTTACCTCAAACCCGTACTGTTGTGCCAAGGAAATGGCTAACTCTTTACGAGACTCCGGCTCCTTGTCTAAGAAGGCTGCAGTCCAGCATTCCGGGTAGTAATTGAGAAGCCACGCGCACTGATAAGACAGAACAGAATATGAAACTGCGTGAGACTTGTTAAAGCCATAACCAGAGAAATACTCAAAGTTTCGCCAAAGTTTGCTAGCTGTAGTTAAATCGATGTTCTTCTCTAAACATCCGTCCAAGAACTTCTTCTCAAGTTTGTTCTTCTCTTTCAGTACAGAGCCAGTTCCCTTTTTGGTTAAGAGCTTGCGAAGTTTGTTGCCCTCGTCTAGAGAGAAATCTTTGCCAAGCTTATGAGCCAGCAATGCAATTTGCTCCTGGAAAATTAAGAAACCTGCTGTCTCTTCTGTAACTTCCTTTACAAGATCGTTAACGTATTGAACCTCGGAAGGATTCCGCTTTGCTTTTACGTAAGACTTATCAACGTGGGCGCCCAATGGGCCGGGACGATAAATCGAGGTAATGGCAGAAATGTCAATGATACTAGTAGGTTTCGCAGACTTACAAAAGCGCTGGGCGCCCTCATTAGTAAACTGAAAAATACCAACAAATTTGCCTTTCTGGAAAATGTTCTTGTATACCTCTTGATCCTCTAGATCAATCTTGTCTGGATGAATATATGTATTGTAATATTCTTTAATGTCCTGATAAGTTGGATTCTCAACACCTTTGTGGCGACGGAGAATATGACCAACACAAGACTGAATCATCTCTAATGTTGAGAGGCCTAGCAGATCAAACTTAATAAAACCCATTGGTTCTAGATGTCTAACATTCTGTCCTTCCGCCCATGGGGTCTGCACGACACCGCCTCTATTGATTAGAGGCATATGCTTATCTAGATCTTCTCCAATCACAACGCCGCCGGCGTGTCGACTAACAGATCGAACTTGTCCGTATAAGGCTTCGATGTGAGTTTTGATATGTGGGTATTTTGCTAAGAATTCCTGCAGAGAATCAGAGTATTGCATAAGCTCTTCAAAATTTGGAATGTAGAGGCCGGCCTTAATTCCCTTTGCTGCCTTTGCTTTCGGAGTTGCTTCCTTGACCATTCGTCCGGTCACTCGATTAACTTCAACGAATTCTATTTCATAGAACTTTGAGATATCTTTGATCAAAGACTTGAGTTGAAGAGTATTGTAATTTGAAATTGGCACAACATTCGTCTCGCCCCATTCCTTAGCCAAGATCTCTTTCAGACCAAACGCATCGCTGACATCATAATCAATGTCTGGATAATCAGTTGCGTCAGAACGTAAGAAGCGGCTGAACAGCAGGCCATACTTAATGGGATCGATTTGTGTGATTCCAAGGACATAGGCGACAAGAGAGCCAGCAGCTGAGCCTCGTCCAGGTCCTGAAAGCATATTCTCATTTGCTTTGTCAGAGATCGCCTTCATTGTCAGGAAATACTTTGAGAAGCCGCGGTCAACAATAACATCCAGTTCATGCTGGAGGCGCTGTGCATATTCTTCATTCTCGTCTAAACTTAAACTTCGCAGGCCGGCCACTGACATCTTGAGGAGAGCCTCATCTGCAGTCACGCCGGCCGGTACAACGAAGCTTGGTAGGCGTACAGTGTCATCTGGCATAAAATCTTCTATACGTTCGCTAGCGATAAAATGAGTCTTGACGATAGAATCGTAAACCAAGTCATCATCATAAATCACTTGACACTCTTCAGAATACTTCTTATACGACTCCCACATCTGGTCTCCATTCTTCGGATAAAGTTCCATCCCTACTTCATCAACATCAACGGGTAATTCTGACGTTAGCCAGTCCGGCTTCTTGGGTCGATTAAGATATCCCAAACGCTTGTATAGTTCGCGGTCTTTCCACGCATCCGGATTTGGATAATGGCTATCTGCCGTAGAAATAAGTTCCAATCCAGTCTCCTGATGCAGCTGCACGACGTATTGATTCAATTCGTGTTGTGCCGGCACGTTATTCCACTGTAACTCCCCATACCACCGATCTCCTAAAATAGATTGCATACGAGTAGTTGTCTCACGCATTGCATCTAATATAGAATCAGGTCCACTGTCCAAGTTATCCCAATAATCACCAGCGTAAACACCACCCAAACAAGCAGACGACGCAATAATCCCTTCATTATACTTCTCCAATAATTTATAATCAACACGAGGGTACCGATAAAAATGATCACCCTGGTGCGTTTCAGACACAATCTTAAAGATATTATTAAGACCTGTCTGATTCTGCGCTAAAAGAACTAAATGTCGACGAGCCTTGATTAAGTTGCTCTTTTGCTTTGAGATATTCTCATCCTCGGTTACAAGTCGACCGTCCTCTTTTTCTAAACCTCTGGCTGTCTTCTTATCAGCCTTGGCCTCTTCATATGCTTCTTTCCACTTGGCGACAGAGGGCACGAAGTAGGCTTCAACACCAAAAATTGGCTTGAACTCCTTGCCCTCGGCCTTCATCTTCTTCGCGTGAAGAACTTGATATGACGTTCCATTCATATTTCCATGGTCTGTCAGCGCTAATGCATGACTGCCATTCTGATATGCAAAATCCATATGATCTTGCGGATATCCAAATCCATCGAATGGGGATCCCACAACGCTATGCGCATGGAGACCCACAAACGGAATCTTGCTCTCTGTTCGTTCCATAAGTACCCTCTCTGTTGTTATATTATAGGAATGTTATCTCAAGAGTAAAGAGATAAATATCTTTCGCCGCGATCACAAAGGAATGTAATAATCGCCCCATTGCCTTTGTGTGTCGCAGCCGCTTGTTCTGCTGCCAAAACGTTTGCTCCGGAACTTATGCCGACCAGGAGGCCATTTAATGATAATTCCTTGGCTTTTGCAATTGCGTCTGCAGTCTTAATGAAGATGACTTCATCAATAAAATCAGGATCTACCAAGTAATCGCCGCCGTCTCCAATGCCCTGTATCCCGTGATTTAACGCATCTTCGGCCGGCTTGACCTGTATGATCCTGATATCTTTGTTGATTCGTTTAAGGACCCTTCCCACGCCCATTATGGTGCCGCCAGTACCTGCACCGCAAATTAAAACTTCTGGTTCCAGGCGTCGGTCGATGAAAATTTGCCTTACAATTTCTTTGGCTGTTGTTTTTTCATGGCATTCAACGTTTAACGGATTCTCGAATTGATTCAAAGACCACCAATTGTCATTCTCTCGAACAAGCTTGTCCCGAAGCGCAATTGCGCCTGGAAAGTCGTTGTGGCCAACTTCGATTATTTCTGCACCATATAATCTTATGAGCTGCTTTCGCTCTTCAGACATATTCGATGGCATTATAATTTTTACTTTATATTTTTTTATAGCACCGAGCATAGCGAGAGCAATGCCAGTATTGCCGCTCGTTGCTTCAACCAAAATAGTGTCTTCATTAATTAAGCCTTTGTTTTCAGCGTTGTTGAGTATATATAGTACAATCCGATCCTTAATGCTTCCTGATAGGTTAAAAGTTTCTAACTTTGCGAAAATATTAGATTTTAGTTCGATGACCGGCGTGTTACCAATCAAATCTTTAATGTTCATTTTACCTCTTTAATTGTCGACTCCGACAGGATTAATTTGATTAGCATTTAGAAGACTTCGAGGAATTGGATATTGTACTTTTCCTTCAGAAGATATATAGTCAGAGTATAAATCCCAACTATCAATTCTATGATATTTTTCTAAATCAACGTATGTTATATTATCTGTACTCATTGTATCAAATATCTGATCTAAAGTAAAGAACCTATATGAGAATCTCTCTTTTAAAGGTAGTCTTTCTCTTTCTTCATTTTTGAATAAGCCGGTAGATTTTTTTCTTACCTCGTCAATAAATTGTTTCAAATCAGACTGGTTAAATGTAAACCCCAAATACTCGCCGTCAATAATGGTTTTACCATCATATCGATATAAAACTTTTTTATCTTGTCTTTCTGATATTTGTTTACGATTGCCGCGAGGTGTCCAATGCGGGTAAACGCCATATGGAAAGGCTACATAAAATCTATCCGGTGCGAGCCATGTGCTAATTCCCTTACTTACTTTATCTGCTACCTTTGCGCCATATAAGATAGACCAGCCATAACAATCTCTTTTATTCTTGTCTCTGGGATGTATTGGCACATATTGTAGTGGAATAACTTTTTTCTTTTCACCCTTCTCTCGATCAAAATGTCGATAAACCCAGACAGGATCCTGAACATATTCTCCCAATCGATACCTTATAAGCGGTTGCATATCATCATCACAGATAATCCAAATAGTTTCACAACCGGCATATGCGCATTCTAAAACGGCGCGCTCAATCGCAAGGTAATCTTTTGCGATGGGAACCATACAATCATGCCATGGAAAATTAAAATCTAATTTTGGGCCGGCGACAGGAACAATACCAGCCAAATGAAATCCAGAACTCATTTAAATTCTCTAGTATCCAATGTGTAATTGCCTTCTTCTATCATCAGCTCCTCTTTATCCTCGAACACCTGACGTTCTAAAAAATTCATCTTTACAGGATAACGATAAGTTTGTGTGTGTTTCGTACCAAGAATTCCAGCTTTCGTCATGACGTCGACTGTTTTATGCCTCGCCATTGTTGAAGTATAATCAACATGATTTAAACTCTTCTCGGACATAATTGATTCTGAAACACAATCTTTATATTTCGGTAAAGTAATCTTGGGAAAAAAGTAAATCTTGTTTACGAAATCTTCTTCGTTTTCCAGAAACCAGTGTTCGTGTTTCGTGCCAGATGTGACACGAAACCAGTCATATACATGATAACTTATTATGTTTATTTTAGAAAATGGAAAATTTTCAATGTTGTCTCCGTCAAAGAATCTAATATTTTCATAAGCTATGATATATTTTCTATTATGACATATGACTTCTATTTTATCTTCCTGAAGACGGATAGAAGAAATCTTGTCACCAAAGGGGTTTAAGCCTCTCCAAGATAAATCAGAGGCAATCCGTTGCCATCTATCATATTCAAACTCGCCAGAAATCAGTTTTTTAAATTTAAAAAAGGCTGGTTCTTTGTTGTAAAGGATTGGACAATTTGTTTTGTGTGCCCAATGAATAGCCGCCAGCGATGTACCAATGGCTACGTTTTTCCAACTAAACTCAACAGCCATCTTTCCTTTTAATCTTGATATTCCTATGCCACTTCTTCAAAACACGGTGATGCTTCGGCACTTCGCGACATCGGCCTCCAGCTTTCTTATAACGTACGCCAGTCACCCAGGCTGCTATCCAAATTTTATTATCAGTTCTATAGCCGCAATTGCGTTTAATCTTAGGTATTTGTTTTATAATATGCTGCATCCAGGCTCTAGCTGCTTCTTCGGGATTTGTACGGCTTATCCCGTATGCCCTTTCGTAATATGGCCATAGCTGCATAAGACCAATTGCCATTGGCGTCTTTTTGTCCTTACTAAACTTTTTGTCACCTTCCGCTATGGGATTATATTTACTCTCTTGACAGGCTGCAGCCAAGATCATACCTCTGAGCGACGGAGGAACGTTAAATTCCTTTTCAACCGCGATGAGCTTTTCCAACAGTTCAATATTAACTTTTTCTGGATCCACACCTTTACAATTATGAATTGCTTCTAATAAGATTTCATCATAAGTTGGTTGCTCCAGATCATATGTTTCTATATAAATTTCTGGTGGAGTGGTGGCCATTAGGGCCAATAATAAGTAAGTCATATGTTTTTGTTCTCTCTATAAGCAGAGACAGCGGATGGCCATAGTTCGGTTATAATATCTAACACGGCTATAGCAACTTTTTGAATTTCCCATTGGGCGCCGTCATGTGTTCTCAAGTCTATAAATTTAAGTAGATTGCTTAAATTACAAGTACCATAATATTCTGTATATAAATTTTGTGGCAAGACGCCCCTCGCTTGTTCGCGACATACGCCGGCAGAGACGAGGCGGCTATAAAGAAGCAAAGATTGCCTGTTATGTTCTTCGACTATATCGCTAGCATAAGTTGGTTTAATATCTAAGTTTAAATTTGGATTTATTAAATTATCTGTATTGGATGCTTGTCGATTGCTTTTATGCTGCGTTCTAAAAACTTTCGGCTCATAGAATCTCAAATTTACATCAGTGTAGCGACGACTAATTTCATTGTAGGACCAAGTCCTGTGGCGATGATGCTGGCTGCGGATAAACAAAGGTACCACAAACCTAAATGTAGCAACGTTATGCTCAAAGGTCGATGTGTGTTTGTGCTTAATAAGGTAGTCGATAAGTTTCTTATCTTTTTCGTCGAGTTCATTTTTCTGTTTCCCAAAGGATACACGCGCAGAATTAACGATCGTAAGGTCAGAACCCATATGATCAACTAATTCTACTGCGCCTATTCCATCTCCGTAAAGTTCAATTCTTTTCATGAATAGTACCCAATACATAGTTCTCTAAAAGAAGAAAAGAATCTTTTCCATTGAGAGTTATCGTCTCAAGCATATTCGTCGAATATACAACTGTATCTCCCTTCCAAACTCCTAGAGAACAATCTCTAGCTCGTCGCAGAACTCGGCCTACAGAGTGGAGGCTTTGCTCTTTAAAATCATCAGGCAGCAGTATGCCCGTTTGCTCTATTTCTTCTTCTTCCAAAGGCTGAATTAGAAAACGTCTGTTATAGGGTTTTAGTAACATTGAGTCTCCTAACTAATCTTTTTCTGAAGCTTGTCGAAGATTTCTGTGAAATCATCGATATTTTCGCCCTTCTTCAACATTCGATAGGCGCGCAGTCCTTGACTAATTTCCTGCTTTGAAAGCCAGCCATTCTCGACATAATTCTTCTTAAGATCCTTCTTATGCTCCTTATAGGGTTCCATTTCCAGCTCTACGGCCTGAAAGGCCTTAAAGTAATCAATCAAATAATCGTTAGTTGTGTTCTCATCAGACATAAATTCCTCCTTATTGTCTTGGTTATATTATACGCACTATTTTTTGAAAGTCAATAACTTTCTATCTCATTTCACAATTGCCGCCGCTGCAGGCCAATTCTCCTTGAAGATCTGTGTTGTCTTCAAATTCAATAACTTGTTCTAAATCAACTTCTTCTAATAAATCATATAAAACTTGATATTTCTCTTTTGAACACTCCTCAAAAGGAGGCTGTATATACGTGTGACCATCATAAGGTAAGACAGATAGTCCGTTATAATATTCGCGGTTTTCCCACATCCAATCACCGACGTCAACCCACTCATCTTTTCTAATAGAAAGTGTCGCAGAGATATTATGTGTATTTTGACCTCTCCTGGTGCCCGGCCGGACCCATTCTTCGGTGACATGCTTAATTCTCTTTAAGAGCTGTAATGCACTCTCTTTACGAGTGATGGCACCTTCTGGCGCCTTTTGTGGAACAGTGATGATCGCAGTATCATGCGGCCTGAAATATTCATCTTCAATTAATTCTGGATTGTGAATAAGCAAGTGAGTATAAATCGATTCATTTTTGCCTACTCGGATCCTTCTTAAGTAATATTCGCCGTGCCATGGGTGAATTCCACTTGAGGTGCCCAAGGCTAAAGAAGTGGTGCCGGCCGGTTTTACGGTCGTACACCTAGCCGCAGATTTGATGCCAATTATTTTGGCAATCTTGGCATTTTCTCTCTTTACTACATTCGCCGCCCTCTTCATATCTAAATCCGCCACTTTGCCAGAAGCGATTCCAGTCATAGAGACGCCGATTAGAGCTTCTTTTTCAGTCTGTTTTTGCCAAATATCACGCAAATAATGAAAATCAGTATAGCCAGCTTGAAGAGTGCCAATTAAACTAGCGGCTCTTGCTCTGTCATCATACTCCTTCTGTGTTTCAAGATCTGAAGTGTTAACCTCGGTCAAATTACAAAATTGGTATGGGCGAAGAGCTATCTCACAACAGGGATTTGTCCCCCAGTCTTTGTCGTTCGAGAAATAAAACCCTGGCTCTCCAGACTGTGATGCTCTAACTCGATCCCAGAGGTCCATAAAATAGTCTTTTGTAATACGGTGGCGTAGCAATACTACTGAATTGTTAGCTCGTCCTCGCTGTGGTTCTGTTTCCCACCAGTTTCCTGTTTTCGCCGCGAGCATTTCTTCATCATCTGCTGAAAAGAGGGAAATAAGAGCAGCCCGACGAATCCCCCCGGCAAGAACAGCATCAGCAATATGGCAAACAATGTCATGAACTTCAATAGGATGTAGCTTGTCACCAGTCTCTTTCTCCGCTAGAATACCTTCAATTTTGACAAGGCACTCTCGTAATGGCTGCGGGCCCGGAGCTTTGCCGCCGCTAGTAACTAGTGAGGCGCCCTTTGGACGGATATCAGAAAAGTCAAATCTTAAAGGTGTGCCCCCTAAAAAGTAGCTTTTCATTAGTGCTTTTACAGCATCAGCCCAGCCTTCTATTGAGTCTCCAATTAAATATCGTTTTTTTCGCTTCTGTAGAGGCTTTTGAATCTCAGGAAGCTTTTCAATGTGGTGCTTTTGTACACTAAATCCAACACCAGTTCCCCCCAGTAAGAGAAACATTGTTTCACTAAAAGATAGCCAACTATCAACAGGAAGATAGGCACAATTATAAATACGGTTAGGAGCGACCTCAATTGGTTTACCACCAAATTGCATAGATCGCATCGATGGAAGAACTTTTTTATCATAAACATATTGATAAGCATTAATGATTTCCTCCTCAAGTTGAGGATACTTCTTAAGATGCATATTCTTATTTCGTGTAACTAGTTCTTCCCAAGTTTCGCGACGATTCTCTTTTTTTAGATAGCGGGCGTACTTCATATAAACTGTGATATCCGATAAAATTTTTGATGATAGTTCCACTAGTGCGTTCCTCCTTTTCTAGACTTTTTCCATATTTCACCAGCGCCGAATTCTTTTGGATCAGATGTCGGCGAAATATTGCCGAGTTCAGTTTTATCAATAACCTGCAGTTTTACGCAGGAAGTATCCATATGCATAGAAAATATTAGCCCATCAGGGCCATTACGATTTTTGGCGATGAACATTCTTGCCTGATTAGAATTCTTATCTTTAATTGTTCTCGATATAGAACAAATAAAATCTGATACAAAACACTTGTTGAAGGCTTCCGAAATTGATTCCATAGTTACGACTTCTGCATTTAATCCTGAACGATTCGTTTGTGATGCTGTCCAAACTGGACACTGGTTTTCTTGGGCAATTGCCCGCAAGTCTTCATAAATAGACTCTAGTTCGTTCCTTTTCTCTTTGTAACTTTTGACAGGACGGAGCAAATCGGCGTAATCTACTATAATCATATCGATTTTTCGATTTTGTTTTTTTAATTTTTCTAGATGTTTTCTTATCGTGCCCGGAGAAGCAGTTTTTGTTGGATATTCTTTAATAATAAGAGATCCTTCAATATCTGTAATATTTTCAAAGACTTCGTCCTTCCTGTCAAATAATTGTGATAAAGGAACACCGGTTGTACAACTATCGTAGCGCTGGCCAGTTACAGCCTCTGATAATTCTAAAGTATAATGGACAATATTTTTGCCATTTTTAACTGCGGCAGACCCCAAATGAGCCAAAGCCATTGATTTGCCGGCTCCGGTTGGAGCAATAACTACTCCCAGCTCTCCGGAGCCTAGGCCGTTGCCGGTAAGTTTATCGATCTTACTCCAGCCAGTTGAAATTGGATTTCGAGCTTTGATTTCATATCGAGCTTCAAAATCTTTTAGAAAATCGTGGCCAAAATTGTTATCCACACCTAATTTAAGAGCTTCATCAATAACTTGCTTAACTTCATCAAAAGAAGAACTACGGATCAATTCAACAGACTGTACTAGAGCAGCCTTCAACTTTTGCTTTTTACAAAAATCTAGACTTGTATTCTTGATGTATTCAGTATCTTGTACATCGCGAGCTTCGCATCGTACATAATAATCACGTACTTGCTTTTGTAGTGCTGGAGTGTAATGTTCCAACTCTGTACGTAATATTGACGTAAAGACGTTTATTGATGGATGCACTCCGTATTGCTTTCTATAGTCAAAAACGCGTTCAACAAAAACGCGTAAATACTTTAACTCAAAAAAACCAATGTCTAACACTTCCTCGATTTGATCGCAGAAAGGACGATCTTCAAACATTAATTGCGCTAGCGATTCTTGAAATGATTTTCCATATTTAGAAAAATCTATACCCTCAGTCATTTTATCCTCTTATTGTTTTGCCATTCTTTGAAATGCTTTAAACATATCAGAAAAGCTTACTTGTGCAAACTCATCACGCATCATCATCTTCATGACATTCATCTTATTAAAAGTCAAATCCGGATCCTGAATTACCTCCTGAATTTCTCTTTTGTTGTCTATGGATAAATGGGGTGCGTAAAGTTGCATCATCTTATAATTTAATCTAATAACGCGCTCGTTATCGACAATCTCTTTCCACATTTTTCTTTTACTAGTCTGTTGGTTATCACGACAATAGTCTAGCAATTCATCGATTGTAAGTTGCTGGTCGCTGTTAAACTGCGGGAAGTCTTTCTTGATTCGTCCCTCTCCAACACCAGAAATTCCTGGCAGATTATCACTCTTATCACCAATCATTGCTTTTGCTAATGCAAAATTGTGTGGATGAATCTTAAACTCACTAAGGACAGTCCTACTATTGTACACTCGACTCTTTTCAACAGGCCGCATAAGCACAGTTTTACCAGAAACTAACTGGAAAAAATCTTTGTCATTAGATACAATAACCTTCTCACAATCTTCTAATTCCGGCATTTGGCAAACATATGCGACGATATCATCAGCCTCTACATTATCAAATTTAAACTGAATCACCGGCATTTCATTGAAGTACTCAACAAGGCGCAACTCCTGAAAGAAACGATTTTGTTTTGCTTCGTCCTCATCCAGGTGATGAAAAGCTCGGTTTAGGCGCAATGGGGCGCGGCCGGCTTTATAATCCTTCTTCATCTGTTTGCGTTTGATAGAGCCGCCAGCACCATCCCAACAGATAACAATATGATCAGGCTTTACATCATTACAAAGCTTTTGTAGTGATTGCATTGTGCCTTTTATTCCACCAATTGGGCCCCATTGAGACTCCGATGGATTAATTACATAATTACGCAAAAATAGGTTAAGTTGGTCGATGACCAACACCCTTCCATTAATCGACATTTTCCCTCTATTTTTTTATTTGTAAATGCGACTGTAATATTTTACAGCCTTAACAGGCATAAAAGAGTATACACCTTGGATTTTTCTAGCTTCTGTAGACATTCTGGTCAATTGCGTTTTAAGGCTGCTTTCCATTAGAAAGAACCTTACATTTAAAGTTACGCGTTCGACTGTTTCAGAAACAGGTTTTGATGGGACAGTGACATCAACAATTGTAATACCGCAAACTCCACGAAGTTTGTCAGTAATGATTGTTAGATTTTCTGATCGATTAAGGCGCATAATGACAGTTGCCTCGTAAAGACCTTCATTGAGCACCTCTTTTATCAAATTTCTTAAATCCATATACTATATATAGTTCGTAAATTACAACTTGTACATCTCAATTGATCCGTCATTAGTAGAATAATAAACTCTCTTAACACCTGTAAACTTTAATGCATCGTGACACATCGGACAAGGCTTTGATAATCTCAACTCACCTTGTCGGTTGATCCTTACAACAAATATACTTGCGCCTGCTGTTTTAGATCGATCTACTCCAGTTACACATGATAATTCGGCATGATGTGTAGCTGGTCCACAATCTGGACCACGAAACCTTTCTCCGAAAGAACTAAACTTATCCTTGTTAAAGGCAGTACTTATAACAGAGCCTCCCTTAATGAGGACGGCGCCATGCTTTATCTTGCCATAATTAGAATGAGCAGCCATATCTTGGGCTACTTTCAAATAACGCCTCATCTTATTTGAGAGGCTCACTTCTTTACCCTTGACCTTGTTTCTGTTCTTAAAAGGCTTGTCGCCCTCCTTATCCATCTCTCTCTCCTACAAGAATATTATAGGAACGGTTTTCTATGAGACAACAGAAATTTGTTCTTCTATTGGGTGCCAACTTTGTACGACAACTTCATCCATTATCTGAATTACCCTCGTTCTAAATTTTTCTTCTTTAATCTTTTCGTGCCATTTTGTAAATTGAAACTTTTCGAATGTTCCATCTTCGTATTTCAAAGTATACCAGGCCCCATTGCGCTCAAGATTCTCTGATGGCTGAATTGCGTCAAACCAACTTTCTTCATCTTGAATGCCGACGTGGTTACCCCACAAAATCTTGAATGTACATTCGCGTCCCAAAGAGCCAAAACGTGATTTCTTTATCCGCGCTTTAACTTCAGAACCAATTTTGTATCCGTGTTCATCAGTAACGTAAGAAGCTTTTGCTTTTCGTACAGTAAGCCAAATACGCAAAGAATATGAGTATGGCAAAGCTTTGCCTCCAGGCGTAACGTATGGCTCCGTCATCAGAGAGGCCCGGTCAGTTGTGATATTTGTTTTTAGCTGGTTTAAAGCTAATAAAGTACATTGGTTATTGGCCAAAGGAATGGTCATCTTTTTCATGGCTTTGGATAAAAGACGAGCTTTGTAGCCAATCGAAGATTGAGGATCAAAATCCTCATCTAACATCTTTCTGGTTGGCGTTTGTGCGACACTATCCCAAACAAATAAAAGCCTCTTATCTGTCTCTCCGAGAAGCATCTCCATCGTTTCGAAAACAAATTCAACAGTCTTCGCTTGTGTATAGGCAATCTTGGCAACGTCACACCCAGCTTGTTCTAAAAATGCTGGGTCTAAAGCAGACTCTGAATCAAAGTAAACAACTTCAATGCCCATCTTTTGAGCATTGGCCGCAATTTGCGCGGCCATATAGGATTTACCTGATCCTTCTAATCCAGCGAGTTCTGTAATCTTGCTAACAGGAACTCCACCATTTGGATTGCCTACACAAGTAATTTTGTTAAGCCACGTGGATCCAGTCGGAATCCACTCTTTAACCTCGGTTGGATTATCTTTTGTTAAATCATACGCAAGCGTTTCGCCTGCTTTCTTATTAATCAGGTCAATAAGACTCGTTGTATCTATCCTACCGTTCTTCTTCTTTTTTGCCATTTTTCCCTCGGGTTAAAAAATTGAGACACCTGTAAACCCGTGCCTCCCTGCGGTTGAGGGTCTTATTACCCGTTCAGAAGCTCTTTAAAGGCTCGATCAGTGCTGTTGTCGCTCTTCTCGTAGCGAGTCGACTCGGTAGAAACCTCTTCCGCGTCGTCCTGCGTCAGAAGGTACTCATCAAGCATCGTTCGAACCTCATCTGCAGTCTTCCGCTCAAAAACCTCCTCAAAATTAGGAATGGAATCAAGCCAAGCGTGGACCTTATTCTCATCCTGTGATAGGGGAGATGTCTTACGACGAGGTGTAATCGACGTCTGCGGAAACTGTGCTCCAGGCGGCTTGCCATAATTGATGACAAGATCCGTGCCCTCGGCAGTATCTGTAACATCGCCGTAATCAGGGTTTAATACTAGGTTAAGCAGCTCTTTGTAAGCCATCTTGCCGTAGCCCCAGATCTTGACGCCCTGGTCCTCCTGGCCACGTACAATGACCGGTGTGAAGAAACGCTGGCGAGCGCCGAGCTTCTTGGCGAGACGAGTGTTGTCCTCGCCGCCTTCGCGATAAAGCTGACGGATGAAATCATCCAACGGATCTTCCTCGCTAAAGTTCTTCTTTAGGCTCAAAAAGCCCGGGTTGTTTCCAACGTTATAATGGAACCAATACTCCTTGAAAGGATCTCCATCAGCAGTCGGGACCAAGCGAATGGTGGTCTCTCCATCTTCGGGGCGCCAAAAAATATTCTTGCCGCCTCGGTTCTCAAGCGCATCCATCTTGGCGCGCATCTTCTTCAAATCAATACCCATTTTAAACTCCTTTTGTTTTGTCCATTGAGGTATAGTCAACCCGATTGGTCTATCGGGCCGCTTATTGTGTATATATTATAGCAACGTTAAACATCAGAGTCAAGAGGAAAATCATAATTTTCTTCCTGAATCATTGAAGCGAAGGTGCATGAATATATATAATTCTGATCGTAATCGTTCTCATACACTGAATATGAGACTTTCAGTTTGTCTGTCATCTTTTCTCTTACTTGTTCTTTTATATTCTTCATCAGAGAAACGTCGTTTTCCAAGGAATCGTTTGTTACAGAATAATAAAGATGTTTTTCCCTCGGAAACTTTAAGTCATATAGTAGCTTTTCAGAGCCGGCTTCATCGACGATTCCAAAAGTGGCTATTTTGCATATTTCAAGGGGATCTGCATGCGTCTGGATTAGAGGCTCTATATTCTGGAATACGTTGTACATATGATAGGTTGCTACAATCAACTTGTTAATTTTATTAAAATAATTTTTAACAGTGAGGCCGCCCAAAATCGATTCACATTCAGAATTAGAAATTACAAACATCTTATCAATCATATTTGAGCGAGCATACTGCTGAAGAACATGGAAGACCAAACGTTCTTGCTTCTCCGCTAAATTAGATAAAATATCAATTTCTGGTTTAATGAAAATCACAGAAATTTCTTTGCTAGCTAGCTGTTCCATTAATCTTAAGATTGAACCAGAAATTGCACCGGAGCCGCCAACAATCACAGTATATGGCGCTTTTGCACCTTTAAGGAACTTTTTAATTGACGGGAACTTGTTTTCATAAGCCTCGAAGTTTTTCTGCTTTTCGATAAGCTTAAACTTGTTATGATCATGTTCCTCTGAATCAATACAAAAAATGTTATATTGAGGATATATACTCATTTCTTTGGCAATACTGCAGCCGGCTTTTCCTAATCCAATAATAGTTGACATTATAGCCTTCTCATATCTCCGAAGCTTTTTCCGAGCGCAACGTTGGTTTTGAACGTCCCCAGGTCTGTTTTCGAAAAAACATCAATAATTTCATCAAGTTTCCCCCGATCAGATCGATCAACGTCGATGACGATGCTGTCATGCACCACAAATGCAATAAAAGATTTTTCTATTAATTTGCTGATCTTCATTGCTTGTGTTAAAACCAAATCGCTCGTGGTGCTCTGAATAATATAATTCAGGGCTTTCTTATCATCTACTTCTATGCTTCTATTATATATGGTATTCACACAATTTCCGTCATAATGATAATCTAAAATCTTCTGTTTGTCAAATATTTTTTCAAGTTTCTTGTTCGATGCTTTTGCATTATAGAGCCATGCGAAAGTCTTTTCCTTTGATTTTTCTCGTGTAACCTTACCCTTGAACACATTCTCCAAAATCCAATCATGAATATCGATTGTCGGCTGTTCCATTTTAAGGAGACCAAAAGCAGTCCTCAATTCTGCTGAATTATAATCTAACTCCAGAAACAGGTCATTTTGAGGCTTAATTATCGATCTGCTCTCTTTGTTCATCGTCAATATTGGAAAACTGTTTGGTGTTGTTGCCAAACGGCCGGTAATCGTTTTCCATGGATTATATTGAACTTTATTTGAGATGGTGTCCTTTCTTTTTAATAACGCGCGCGACTTGATGCTCGCTAGTTCAATATCTGACCAATTTAGGCTTAATTCGCGGGTCTCAATTTCAGCCACAAAACCAAGAATGTTTTTCATCAAATCGTAATTTTTGGGCTTCTCTGCGTTGTTGACGATCCACCGACAAATTTCATTTTTAGCCTCGCAATATTTCTTAAGAAATTTTTCAGGCAACAAGTCATAAAAGCAAACATCCTGTAAATTAACTTTACTAATTTGGAAACTTGTGTAAAAATTACACATTTTTGTTTGCATTTGCTGCCATTCTTCTTTTAAGTGTTCAGGACAAATATCGTCCAATTCTTTGCCTTCGGCATAAATCTGAACAAAATCAACATCTTTGCCGACTAGTCTGGGATTATGGCGCCAAGTAACTTTGCACTGGTTGTCGAATTCTTGTAGAAACTTGCCGTCGCGATAAAAGCCGACACAACCGTTCTTGTTGTCAAGTGTTTGGAATAACATATAGGGATTATAACAACAATTCAGGAAAAATCAAGTTATTTTTGGTGAATGTTGAGGAATGTTAAGCTTCAAATTGGCATTCAATTTATTATATTCGTGCAGAAAAAATCTTTTTGTATGATTGTGTAAATATTTTAAAGAATGCATCTCACCGCGAATATCATAGACTGATTTTGCATTTTTAATTTGTTTTTTGATATTTTCTTCTTGCAGATCATGATCCAACTCTAAAAGTCTGAATCGGTGTGCTTTTTCTAACCAATAATCCTTAACAGTATATAAATGTTCTGCGGCTGCAGAAGTTATTGGGCGGCGTGTAACTTTAATATTTTTGGTTTTTCCTGTATTATTACAATATTTATATTTGGTATAAAATGGTGTATGAATCAGCAATGAATTATACATATCGTACATATATTTTCTCAAAAGTATAAGATCCATTGTATAGGTTTTCAAGTAATATATATCAAAAACATGACGGGGCCCAAGAGAGTAAGTGACATCAAAAGCTATAGATTCCATCAAGCGCCTCATATAATCAGAATTTAAATTTGCGGTGAGGCGCCATGGCACATTTTTATCAATGACAAAGCCATGTTTCGTCGCAGCATGTACGAAAAAATCAAAGTTTATATCTCGAATAAAAAGATCATTCTTAAGCGGGTCGTTAGAGGCGCGAGCTTTGAAAAGATCAATGGTTAATCCGCCGCAATGGGCGCTGACATGTCCGTTTGTTACGAATCCAGAAAGAGTTATAGGATTGTCGACTGTTGTTATTGTATTTTGGCAAAATATAAAGTATTCTTCAATAAAATCATCAAAATTATTAATATTTTTTTCTCTGCCAAATTGAGTTAAATAATCGAGAAAAACGGTATAGGTACCTTTCATATAATCATGATATTGGTTGTATATACCTTGCCAAGCAGCTGCCGGATTTAAGAGAGCAAACAAAGTCTTCTTATTCGGAATTCGATTGGGGCCCGTGTGCCTCTCAAGATAATTTTTCATTTCACTGAAGGCTAGAGCAACAAAATTTAAAGCATAAAATGTGCCTTTTGAGCTGCCGCGTAAAGTTTTTAAAAAATCTTCACGCATAATAACAATATCGCCCTGTCGATTAACTTTTCCGTAAAGATACCTATCATACCAAAATTCAGCTATGCCAGGCTGGATATATCTTGTTCCGCCATGATCTCCATAACTTGTTAAAGTTCTATTTTTATAAGCCTTACGATTTTCATAAAGTTCGAAAGAATTACTATCTTTTGTTGCTAAAGATTTTACGATTTCTTCTGATGGCATAAATTAACTGCCTCCCTCTTCTGTTGTACTGGCTACAGCTGGATTGGGGGGGGTTGCGGCGGCCGGGGCGCCGGCGGGCATCGCTGATTGCAGGTTTTCTGTATCATTTACGTTCACCGGCACTGATTGCTGGTTTTCTGCATCATCGCGGCGAACAACTTGTTTATTTTTGTTATGCTGCTTCCATTGTTTCATCACAGCATTTGTTACACATGTATTTCTGCTGGCATCGATGGTGTCATCTCCGCATAATCCACTTCCTTGATATTTACATTTCAGCTCCATAGTGTAACTAGCGCGGTTTAACTCTCCTGATACATTATAAATATTATAATAGCCTCCGAGGCCAATAGCTCTAGCGACATCAGAACTAACGCCCATTGTTCGTGGATCTAAATATAAATATTGTCCATTGCGAAAAATAGGACATCCATACAATTGTACGGTGGCATCAAATTTTTCAAATAATTGTTCAAGGCCCGATTGTCCGTCTTCAATTACTCTGGTTTCTGTCGCATATTTTAAGGTATTACCCGAAAAATTAATTTCTTTTAATATGCCTCGGTCCAAGCCTATCCCAAAATGATAAATACCGTCTCTTTCATCTTGTTCAAGTGAATCAGCATTTTTGTTGACGAAAGACCTGCTGGCGCCATGAATTATAACGTAATTAACAACTTGTGAGGGACTTTTTACGAAAAGATCTTTCATGTTATCATGAATCTTTAAAAGGGGTGCAGTGCCGTTATATCTTAGGCCCGGGACGAGGGGCTCTGCGCCACTTTCCTTTAATGGAGCCTGAAAAAGTGTGTAGTTCAACATCGGGACGAGACCTGGAGATCCTCCGACACAATTATAGCCAAATGCTTGAAAAGCAAGATCTGTTATAACATCTTTAATAAAATCCATAACAGGATAATTTGTGCGTCCGGACTTAATAACTTTGTTGTTAAACCAAAGAAGGAATTCGTCAAAAGCAATTGGTACATCTGCGATATTTAAAGAAGCTTTCCTTTTTTCTCCCTGTTGACGGGCGCCAGGGTCAATAAAATTAATTTGGGAGGTTAAGAGGCGAATATTAGTTTCGCGTGGAGTGTTTATAACGTTGATCTCGGCCATAAATTTCATTGCTGTATCAAGTATGTCTCCTAGAAATGTAAAATATATGGCTCTATCTCCAATTCCGGAAGTGGTGGCTGTGAAAACTGCATTATCGCGGACTTCTTTTTCCTTCTTGGCAGCCGCGGCCGGGTCTTGAGATACATTAACGGCTTTGAAGTGCGCTTTGTATGTATCCAGCTCACTCATATCCTTCATAGTTCCTACGGTTTCTCCGCAGAGAGCCTTTGATAAGGCGCGGGCGGCGCTGCTCCCTCGCTCAAGATTCTCTCTACATGATATATGCTTCGTGTTCGCGCCATCGTTAACTAGCCGCCAACTGCCGCGGTCTCCGTCGGTGCCAGGGGCAGCGTCAAAAATCGATTTTAAAATTTCTCCTGCAGAAATACCTGTTTTAGGGACTGCATTGGCGTTGTCGGCTCCTTCTTCAGCTTCAGCGCCCGGGGGGAGAAATTCTCTAGAACCTCGCCATAGGTCTGTTACACCTTTTTTCAAAGTAATCGCAATAAGGCGATTTGTACTTTGCAGTTCATCCAAAAAGTAGGAATACCAATAAAGCTTTTGGCTGTTAATTATTGCGGCAGCGCGGCGCTCGTATCCGCCAGCTTTTCTTGTGAATTTTTCATTGGACGTGTCTTGCAGTTCCTTACGTTGTTTCGTATATTCCTCATCAGACATTGAGCCCTTTTTCTTCTTAAGATCCTCGATCGCCTCCTTGCGTTCCTTTGTGATGGCCGCCAGTTCCCTGTCACGTTTTTTATTGGTTGATTTAACTTGATTTTCCAAGCGAAAAAAAATGTTAGCCTCGGGTTCACTTAATTCGCCTTCTACGGCAGCTCTATAGTTAATTGATAATTCTATTTTTCCATCGTTACTAAAATTTAAATCATAATCTGTCATTTCCAAGAAAAGATGCAGCTTTAAACTCTCAAGAAGATTTATTATCTCAGTCTTAAATGTTCCATTTACTTTTTCTTGTATATCCGGAGGAAATAATTCAAAGAATAAATTACCAGGAGGAATTGCCCACCCAATAGAAGCTTTAATTCTTCTATATTGTGGATTAAAAACTAAGTTAGAATCTGTTTCTTTAGCATCTTCAGAATTTCCTTTTTTGCACCAATTATATATATCGTCACCTGATTTTGATTGATCATCTCTCCTGGTTTTGGATATCATTTTTTTGGTTCTCAACATTAAATCTAGAAATTTTGCTCCATTATCTTGCTCTTTTAATAAAGTATCAAAACTCGTAAAAACTAATTTAAGACTGGCTTTAATTAAAGAATCTGTTGTTGCAGGATCTTTGCCATCAAATTCATAAGAAAAATTTTGTAAGCCAATTGCTTCGGCGCGGCCCTTTGCTCCTGTCATTAATGATTTAACCAAATCTCCTTCAGTGTGATCATCTAAATATAGTTCTGCAGGCTCATCATCAGATTTTATTACCGTTGGGCCGCCTTTCGTTTTCTCTTGTTTATAATTAACAATAAATAAACGGATAGAAGGCACCAACATTGATAATTGAGCAGGAGTTAAACTAAAAAATAAATTTGCATTTGCTCTATTGGCCAATATTGAAACCACATCAGAAGATTCTGCTAGAATAGGTATAATGTGTTCGTAATTGCTAACTTGTTCTATATCACTACATTCTTGGAATTTATCTGTTATTGCCCTCCAACCTTCGATCAAGAAACATTGATCCTGCCATCGAGCCTCTCTTTCTTTCTTTTTGGCTTCGGGGGAGATGTTGGTGCCCTCTTCTGCTTCAGCGAGGGAGGCGCCGGTGGAGCGCGCCAGGTCGACGGCGGCGCGGTGGGCGACGTCGGCCTTCTCTGCGGTCTCCTTGCCCGCGGATCCACCGGCAGAGCCGGCTGGGATCGCGTCGCCCACTTTCCAGTTATTGGGTACCCAAACCGGATGGAGAGGTTTTCCCGATGCATCAAAACCCTTGCAGCCCCGCCCACCGAGGCCGACGCGAATGGTTAATGAACCATCTGGGCAGACTTTCTTGGCACTACAATATAACTTGCTTTCAGCCCAGTCAGGTGCCAATTGCCTTTCTATGTCTAGTTCATCAAATAGCATATTAAATTCCGAAATATCTATATAGTCTTTCTAGGGGAAATGGTATTA
>Ga0208012_1000137_pt1 | contig 30281 bp, 51 predicted proteins | sample 15BtaG_FD_184090 | JGI IMG/M metagenome (GOLD analysis project Ga0208012, IMG submission 184090) | Marine viral communities from the Subarctic Pacific Ocean - 15B_ETSP_OMZ_AT15312_CsCl metaG (SPAdes) (version 2) | ecosystem: Environmental > Aquatic > Marine > Oceanic | place: Pacific Ocean... | reverse complement strand
CGTGTTCATCCAACGCAAAAGCCGACAAGAATGCTAGGTGAAATTCTTTTGGATTTTACAAAAGAACTTGAACTTGTTGTGGATGGCTTCCTCGGTTCAGGTTCAACACTCATCGCTTGCGAACAGTTGAACCGTCAATGCTATGGAATGGAAATAGACCCTTTGTATTGTGATGTAATTGTGAAGCGTTGGGAAAATCTTACAGGTGAGAAGGCGGTATGCAATGGGTAGACGAGGAACAAAACCAACACCAACAAACATTTTAAAATTGCGTGGAAGTTGGCGTGGCGAAATAAATAAAAACGAACCGCAGCCCGAAGCGGTTGCACCTGAAATGCCAACAGGACTTGATGGAATGGCTAAGGATTGTTGGGAACAACTTGTGCCGATTCTGTCAGACATGAAAGTGTTGACAGTGGCAGATGGAATGGCGTTGTATTTGCTTGCAGAAACCTTTGCAACTTGGCGAAGGGCAGATGACATGATTAAAAAAGACGGTGATGTTTACCCAATAAAAGACAATGATGGCAACGTGAAATACCTGCAACAGTCACCATACGTTTCAATTGCTAGGAACTCTGCAAAGGCGTTGAAGGATTTGTTGTGTGAGTTTGGTTTAACACCATCAGCACGCAGCCGAGTACAAACAACCAGTGACAATCAAAGCAAGCAACAAGACGAACGCATGAAGTACCTTGGTGGATGACAGATAAGGAAATTAGTTTACTGTTGCCTGACTATGACCCAACCGTGCAGTGTTTGGATTCCACGTTTGATTCAGAGAAGGCAATGCACGCTGTCAATTTCTTTCCCTTGTTTATGAAACACCACAAGGGAAGATGGGCAGGTGAAAGTTTTGTTTTATCTGATTGGCAAATATCAATTGTTGCAAACTTGTTCGGTTGGATACGCCCTGACAACACCCGCAGGTTCAGGAGTTGTCTTTGTGAGTTGCCTCGAAAGTCAGGGAAAAGTCACCTTGCGGCAGGGCTAGGATTATTCTGCCTCGTTGGGGACAATGAAGAAGGCGGTGAAGTTTACACAGCAGCAGCAGACCGCGACCAAGCCAACATTGTATTCAACATTGCAAAGCGGTTTGTTGAATCAGATGAATACCTTTCAAAGCATTGTAAGATTTATCGACACGCAATAGTTGTTCCTTCAACTGGTTCAACCATGAAGGCGTTGTCATCAGATTCAAGAACTGCACATGGGCTTTCTGCCAGTTGTGTCGTGGCGGACGAGTTGCACGTATGGACACGACCTGATGCAAGAGAGTTGTACGAAGCGTTGATTACTTCGCAAGGTGCAAGAAGGCAGCCCATCAACATTTCCATCACCACAGCAGGAACGGCAGAACCAACGCTTTGGTTAGACCTTCATAACTATGCACGCAAGGTTCAAGATGGCACGGTTGTTGATTCGTCATTCATGCCTGCAATATGGGCAGCAAAGAAAGATGACAAATGGGATGACCCCGAAGTGTGGGCAAAGTGTAATCCATCCTTGGGTACAACTGTCGATGTGGAGTTTTACGAACAAGAATGCACAAAGGCAAAAGCACTACCGTCATACCAGAATGCGTTCAGACGTTTGTACCTGAATCAGCCAACGGAACAAATGGATAGATGGATTTCAATGGAAGCGTTTGATTCATGTGAAGAACCTTACACAGCAGAAGAATTGAAAGGGCGTGCGTGTTATGCAGGACTCGATTTATCGTCCACGCTTGACCTGACTGCATTGGTTTTGATTTTTCCGCGAACAGAGGAAGAAGGTGGTGGCTTTGATGTCTTGCCATATTGCTTTGTTCCGAATGAGAACATAGCAAGAAGGCAGCATGACGATGGCGTGCCTTATATCCAATGGCGTGATGATGGACACTTAATAGCCACCGAAGGTGACGTTGTTGACTATTCTTTTATCAAAAAAAAGGTGTTAGACTTGCATATCCACTATAACATAAGAGAAGTCATATTGGATAGATGGTGCGCGACACAACTGGCAGTGCAACTTGAACAAGAAGGATTGAATGTTGGCTTCTATGGAATGGGTTATAGAAGCATGTCAGCACCTTGCAAACATCTAGAAGCCATGATAATGAGTGGAAAGTTTAGGCATGGCGGTCATCCAGTATTAAGATTCAACGCAAGCGTATGTGCTGCGGAAGAAGATGCAGCAGGGAACATAAAATTGAGCAAACGAAAAAGCACGGAACGTATAGATTTATTGGTTGCAGCAGTGATGGGAATTGGCAGAGCCAATGCAGCAACTGATGGTGCAGAGAGCAAGTATGAATCACAGGACATGGAGATTCTATAAATGGGATTGATGAAATGGATAGGCAAAGGAAAAGAAAAAGAAACACGCAGCCAACTGACAGATGTTGGTTGGTGGAAAACAGTGTTTGCAGGTGCATCAACTTATTCGGGTGAAACAGTTACACAAGATACGGCATTAAGACAACCTGCCGTGTTTGCTTGTGTCAGGGTAATAAGTGAGGACGTTGCATCGCTGCCAATTAAAATCTATTCAAGAGTGTCCGACATGGTGCGTGAGCCAATTGATTCACACCCTGTTGCTAAGTTGTTGCACAGCAAACCTAACCCTGAAATGACACCATTCACCTTCAAGGAAACAATGACTGCTCATGTTTTGTTGTATGGAAATGCCTATGCAGAGATTGAGCGTGACAATAGTGGCACGCCCATTGGCTTGTGGATACTGTTGCCAGAGAACATGGCGGTAGAAATAACTGAAGGCAAAGTTTGGTATGTGTACAACGGACAAACAAGAATAGCAAGTGAAAACATCTTACACATTAAAGGCTTGGGACACGATGGGATTTTGGGATTTTCTCCCATTGGTTACGCACGTGAAACCATCGGCATGGCTCAAGCCATGAGCAAGAGCGGAGGAACTTTTTTCCAGAACAGCAGTAGACCATCAGGCGTGTTATCACATCCCGCAAAGTTGTCTGAAGATGCAGCCAAACGTTTGCGAAAAGGTTGGGATTCCATGTATTCCTCAGCGAACAATCACGGAAAAACTGCAATTTTAGAAGAATCAATGCAATGGCAATCGTTAAGTATTCCACATGCTGATGCACAATGGTTGGAAGCAAGGGCATACGCACTGCAAGACATTTGCCGTATCTACCGAATGCCACCACACATGATTCAAGATTTAAGTCGTGCCACCTATTCCAATATTGAAAGCCAACAAATCCAATACATGCAAGGCACGTTGATGCCTTGGCTGCGTAGGTGGGAAGAAGAAATAAGCAGGAAGTTGTTGGGTGTTGATGACAAAAGTATTTATGCAGAGTTTCTTGCAGAAGAAGCGTTGCGTGGTAACACGATTGACAGGTACGCTGCATACAGGACTGCACGCGAATCAGGTTGGCTTTCAATCAATGAAATCCGCAAGCGTGAAAACCTTAATACCATTGGTGAAGAAGGCGATAAGTACATAATGCCATTGAACTTTGCAGACGTTGGTTCAGAACTTGAAGCAGAACTAATTGAAGATGAAGTGCGTGAACAACCCAAGCCACCAGATGATTGGTTGGTGGATTCTGTACGCAGGGCAGTTGCGATAGTACGCAACGCATCCAATCGAAATGCCAACAAAGAAGGTGCAGAAGATTGGAATACATTTGTGCAAGGTGATGAATCGTTGGGCAAAAAAGTGGAATCAATTTTAGAACCGTGCTGCCGTAGCATGGGAGTTAATGAAAAAGAAGTTGGCAATGAACTTGTCAATACGTGGAAGTCTGCTGTGGCAAATGCCGATACACCAACATTGCGTGTTGAAGCGTGTGACAATTGGGCAAAGAGTTTTTTGAATAGTGACAGTGCCAAGGTACTTGTCCAAAGGAGCAACAAGCATGAGTAACGAAAAAGAAATACGAATTAGCACAGCAGTGCAATTAGAAGTGCGTGATGAAAACGAAACAGAAGAAACAGCACCTAAGATTGTTGGTTATCCTGTTGTGTTTGATTCTTTGTCCAATGATTTGGGTGGGTTTGTTGAGAAGGTTGAACGTGGTGCGTTTGCTGAATCACTTGCAAATGGCGATGAAGTCCATGCGTTGTTCAACCATGATGATGACAAGGTGCTTGGTAGATTGGGTTCAGGCACGTTGAAACTGTGGGAAGATGACCACGGTTTAAGAATGGAACTTGACCCACCAAACACCACAGTTGGCAAGGATGTTGTCGAATTGCTTAGAAGAAATGATTTGGTCAGTATGTCATTTGGTTTCTTTGATGTTTCCGATTCGTGGTCAATGATGGAAGGCAAGGATGTACGCACAATAAATACTGCAAGACTTTTTGACGTTTCTATTGTTTGCAATCCTGCTTATTCGGCAGCCTCATGTTCTGTACGTGCAGAACCCGCGTTGCGAAGTTTGGAAGCACACAAGGCACAGCAGGTCTTAGATACAACAGATTTCAACTCAATTGGCGAAACATCAAAACTGCAATTCCGATTGCGGATTGCGGAACAAGAATAATGAGTTACAAAACTAAATTGAAAATCTTAGAACTCAGCACAATGTTTACAATGGCAATGCTAACTGGTGGCATTGTCTTTGCTGTTTGTAGGTTATCGCACTAATGCTGTATTGGGCAAGATTATGGGTAATTTTAAGACCAACCCCAACAGCAATTGCGTTGATTTACTTGTTGCTACTATAACAATAATGGAAGTCCGTTGACTTTACACACACAGAATTGCCGTTGCAATTATCACAGGAACTTGGAACTAAAAAGAAAGAGGACATAGAAAATGTCACAAGCAAAAGAAATGCGTGAACAACGCTGCAAACTAATTGCAGATGCACGCGAAATAATGGACAGCACAGAAACACTTGATGCTGAACAACGCTCGGCGGTAGATGCAATGCTCAACGATTCTGACACTTTGAAAGCAGACATCGACAGAGTTGAAGCAATCGAATCAGAAGAACGACAAATTAAAGCAACAGCAGGCAAGAAAAGCGAACTCGCAATTTCAGAACCAACAGTTGCAGAAGAAGCACGTGGTGTTGCAACGGAATCATACCGTTATGCATTTATGCAGTTTCTTCGTGGTGGCAAAAGTAGTTTGAGCCATGCAGAATATCGGGATTTGACAGAAGGCACAAACACAGCAGGTGGTTACATTGCACCAATGTTTGCACAAGGTCAAGCCAACATGCAGGACATGATTATTGAAACCATGAACGATGCACAAAACTTTTCCCCTGCTACTACACAATTCAACATTGAAGGTCAAGTAACAATACCAACGGAAACTTCCACTGGTAGTGCTGCATGGATTGCAGCAGAAGGCGATGCGTATACCGAAAGCGACCCTGCGTTTGGACAGTTGACTCTGACTCCTTACAAGGCGGGAACTTTGACACAGATTTCAGAGGAACTTTTACAAGATTCCGTTGTCAATCTTGAAGCGTTCGTTGCATCAAACATCGGAAGAAAGTTTGCTGCACTGTTAGAAGCAGCATTTGTTAATGGTAATGGTTCTGGACAGCCAACAGGTGTCACAGATGGAAGTGACAAAGGTGTAGATGCAGCAGGTGCAGCAGCAGTAACATTTGATGAAGTGCAAGACCTGTTCTATTCAGTTAAAGAATCCTATCGCAAGAATGGTTCTTGGCTAATGAGCACAACAACACTTTCAGCATTGCGTCAACTCAAGTATGCAAGTGGAACAGAAAGTTACATTTGGCAACCAAACATGGCAGAAGGTTCACCAGATACAATTCTAGGTAGACCAGTCATTGTGAGTGATGAGGCAAATGCAATGACCACTGGCTTAAAGCCAATTCTGTTTGGTGACATGTCATATTACTACGTGGCATACAACGCAGGTATTTCCATACAACGCTTGGATGAACTGTATGCTGCAAATGGTCTCGTAGGAATCCGTGGCATGTTAAGGGTCGATGGAAAACTTACACAAGGCGAATCCGTTAAACATATCCTCATGGCATAAGAGCCATAAGTTTATTGGTTACTAAACCGCTACACATGGGAGGGGTAGGCAACTACCCTTCCCGCAGTAGCAGGAGAATTGAATAATGAAATATGAATGTGTTAAAAACGGCATGGCAAAAGATGGACGGCACATAACTGCGGGTAGAGTCATTGAACTTGACCCTGAATATGCAGAGCATTTACTTTCAAAAGGTTTGGTTGTTGCCAAAGGTTCATCAAGCAAGAAAAAACAAAGAGCAGTTACAAAACCACATGACCTTGAACAAGCAGTTGAAGAAGAATAATGGTTTATCAATCCCCATATTCCTATGAGCGTTTCCACGTAAGCACCCCAAGCACAGAGTGTTCATCAACAACAGCAGACTTAAAAAGTTGGTTGCGTGTTGATACGTCTGATGAAGATACTGAAATTGCTTACATCGGCATGGCATGTCAAAACCTGCTTGAAGATTTGACGAACACAACAATGTTGCAGCAAACAATGAAAGTGTACTTCAATGGCTTTCCGCCCGAAGGCACACCAATGCGATTGCCAAGACCACCACTCATTAGCGTTACAAGTATCAAGTACGTGGACAGCGATGGCACGCAACAAACGTGGTCAAACTCGTTGTATGAGGTAAGTACGCTTGGCAAAATGCCTGCGGAAATACTGCCAATTGAAAGTGAGTCATACCCAACCACAGGCAGCACACCAACTGCAAGTGTATTCAATAAAGTTGAAGTTGAATACATAGCAGGGTACGCATCGCGTGGTGAGATACCACAAGGATTTGTGGTTGGTCACAGAATGTTTGTTGGTCACTTTTACAATAACAGGGAAGCAACCACAATTGGCAACGTGAAGGATTTGCCCTTGGGCTTGCAGATGATTGTTGCAGTAAACAAAGTACCAGAGGTAAATTAACAATGGCACTGCTTGCAGGCAAATTACGCCACAGGGTTTCTATTCAAACCGAAAGCACTGCGGTTGATTCGTATGGCGAACCTACTGCGAGTTGGTCAACCGATGAAACCGTTTGGGCTTCGATAGAGCCAACAGGTGGCAACGAAGTGGACATTGGTGAAGGTCAGGCGGGGATTATTACCCACCGCATTTTCATACGTTACACGGCAAATGCAACACCAAAGAAACGTCTACTGTTTGGTGCTAGGATATTTGGAATTGTATCTGTGCTAAACCACGAAGAACGCAACGAGTTTATGCAACTTCAATGCAAAGAGGAATCTAACTAATATGCTTGGAAGTAAAGGCAGAGGATTGGGATTGGGCATTACCGAAAAAGCGGGTTCTGTTTCTGGCATAAAAGAAATTGATAGGGCGTTGACCAAACTTGAACGAAGGATAAACAAGAAGGTTATGAAGAAGGCAGTGCGGAAAACCGTTGCCGAATATCGCAAAGAAGTACGAAAGCGAACACCAAAACGAACAGGCATATTGAGAAAGTCCGTCACAACCGATGTTAAGATAATGAAAAAGTTTTTCATCAAAGGGCGTATGTACTTTGGCAGGAAATCAGGCAGGAATGGTTGGCATGCACACTTGGTTGAACACGGCACAGGTGACAGGTTTGTGAAAGACAAGTGGGGTTTGAAGAAACGTGGTTACAGGCAACGTGCAAGGAAGATGAATGTGGGCAGGATGAAAGCACAACACATGGCTGATGAAGGATTTGATGTGACAACACCAAAAGCAAAGAGGATATTCCAAAGAGCATTGGCACGCGAACTCCAAAAGATTAGGTCGGTGAACTGATGGCAAGTCTTGAACAAGGAATACGCAGCATATTGATTGCCGATTCAGATGTAAGTGCATTGGTTAGCACAAGGGTATTCCCTTGGATTCGACAACAAGGCACAACATTCCCTGCAATTGTTTATGAATTGGATGGCACAGAGCCAGAACAAGACCTTGATGGCTACGGTGGAATGACACGTGCAGAATTGACCATAAGCAATGTTGCAACAACTTATGGTGGGGCAAAGACTTTGGCAGCCCACGTGCTTGATGCCTTAAATGGATATACAGGAACTCCCACAAATGGCGTGGCTATCAAATCCCTTGTCCACGATAATGATATAGGGATTGTTGAAGATTCTCAAATTGGCAATAGTCGAGGCGTTTCGATTATTGAAAGTAGTTACATAGTATGGTACTCTGATTAGCAAGAAAACAGGAGCAGGAAAATGGCAGCGATTACAGGAAACACGACAACAATAAGTATTGATGGGGGTACAACAGCCCTTGCAGATGTTACTTCCATCTCACCAATGTCATTAAGTTTGGCAACTTTGGATACAAGCAACCTTGATTCAACGTGGCGAACATTTATTGGTGGAATCAAAGATGGTGGTGAATGCACGTTTGAAATCAATTATGACCCCGCATCAACTTCGCACTTAACAATTGAAGCAGCGATTGATGGAACAGCGAAAGACATCAAAGTTGTGTACAGTGACACAAAAGAAACAGAGTTTAGTGCAATCATTACAAGTTTTTCAATTACTGCTGCAATGGATTCCGTTGTAACAGCAAGTCTCGGAATGAAAATTACAGATTCAATAACCTTCCCATCCGCATAATCAAACAAGGAGCATGACCGTGCTTGACAAAAAGGCAATTCTCAATAGCGATGACCTACCACGTGAAGAAGTAGAAGTTGAACAATGGGGTGGAAGCGTTTGGGTGAGGACTTTAACTGGTACGGAACGTGACCAATTTGAAGCCAGTTGCATAAAAAGCAAGGGTAAGAACAGTGGTGTGAACATGGAAAATATCCGTGCGCGCTTGTGTGTTCTTACAATTTGCAATGAAACAGGTGAACGGTTATTTGATGCGCGGGATATTGATGCACTTGGTAAGAAGTCTGCAATGTGTCTTGACTTAATTTTCTCAGTGGCACAAAAGTTGAATGGGCTTGGGAACGAAGATGTTGAGGACTTGGCAAAAAATTAAAGAGCCGTCCAGAACGGCGTTTTTACTTTACTCTGGCACTAGAACTTGGCATGACTGTCAGGCAGTTGTTGGCTTCTATGGATAGCAAGGAACTTAGTGAATGGGCTGCATTTTATTCGATTGAACCATTTGGTTATTTTAGGTCTGCTGATTTACCTGCGGGAATTATTGCTTCAACGATTGCAAACTGTAACCGAACAAAGCACAGTAAATCATTCTCACCAAAGGATTTCATGGCAGTTGGCGAACATGCACAAGATAAAGTAATGGAAGAAGATGAAATGCAAAACATACTGCAAGCAATGACAGGACAAGCACCAAAAGAGGCATACAAGTAATGGCGACAATAGGCAATCTTTGGATTAACGTAAAGTCTAACACCAGTGGTCTTTCCAAAGGTCTCGGTAAAGCCAAAGGCATGTTGGGCAAGTTTGGTAAGTTTGCTGCAAGCCCTGCGGGTTTGGCAACGGCTGCATTCGCAGGATTGACGGCTGCAATTGCATTAACTGTTAAAGTGCTTGGTGCTGCACTAAAAGAGTTTATGGCATTTGAAGCGGGGATGGCAGAAGTGAAATCTATTTTAACGGATGTGAGTGATTCAGATTTTGCGAAATTGGAAGATTCGGCGAAGAAGTTAGGTGCTACAACTGCATTCACTGCGGAAGAAGCATCAGGTGGAATGGCAAACTTAGCACGTGCAGGTTTTGCTACCAATGAAATACTTGCTGCAACACCTGCCGTTCTTAACTTAGCAAGTGCAACAGGAATGGAACTTGCAACAGCAGCAGACATTGCAGCAGTTGCAGTGCGTGGCTTTGGTTTAGAGGCATCAGAAACAGCACACGTTGCAGACGTTCTTGCACTTGCTGCAAGTAAGACAAACACAACCGTTGAAGGTCTTGGCGATGCCATGTCTTATGTTGCACCAGTTGCAAACCAACTTGGTTTTAGTATTGAAGAAACAACTGCAATGCTTGGCAAGTTGGCAGATGCAGGTATTAAAAACTCAAAAGGTGGTACTGCATTACGTACCATGATGTTAAAACTTGGGTCAACAATTGAAAAAGAAGGAACGCAGGCTTTTTATGATTATCTTGAAGCACAACACAGTGTTACAGAAAACATGGAAAAGTTTGGCAAGATTGGTGTGACGGCTGCGGGTGTTTTGTCAGGCGTTGTAGATGAAACAAAAGAACTAACAGTTGCAATGGAAGAAGCAGCAGATGTTGTTGATACGATGGCAAAAACACGTTTGGACACACTTGCAGGTGATGTAACGCTTTTTGAATCTGCTGTAAGTGGATTGAAGGTTGCAATTGGTGAACAACTTTCACCAACAATGCGTGATGCTGTGCAAGCAGCAACGGACTTTGTAAACATCTTAACTGAATCAATGGGTAGAACAAAACAATCAACAGCAGAAGCAGAAGCAGGCATGAACGCTTTCAGGTGGGTGCTAGTTGCAGTTGGTTCAATTATCATCTTTATCACTGACAAGTTTAAACGATTTTATGAAATTGGTGCTTTCGCAGTAAACGGTATCAAGACGTTGTTTAATGGTCTTCTGACATCAGTTATGGTTCTTGTAAAGAACTTGGTTGAAGCGGGTGCTGCTGTCAAGGAGTTTTTTGGTGGGACTGCCGACAGGTCTGGTATTGAAAAACTTGAAGGATGGATAGAAGATTGGGCTGCGGATACAGTCCAAGCAGGTGCAGATGCAGGTGCAAACTTTAACGCTGCTTTTGGTGAAGGGTTGATTGCACCATATAAAAATATGGGAGCATTGGCAGAGGGCATGAGTGCCGTAGGTGAAACAGCAGGCGCAGCAGTAATGGTGGGGATGGAAGGTGTATTTGAAGCAGGTGTACCAAAAGTTGTAGAAAAAGTTGTTGAGGAAACTGACAAACTTAACGATACACAGATGGACTTGATTGATTCGGGAACTAAGTTGAATGCTAAGTTAGAGGAACAGATTAAGTATTTTGGCATGTCAAATGCAGAAATGCTAATTGCAAAAGCAGTTAACGCAGATGTAAACTCGGAAGTTATCAATGGAACACTAGCACTTGAATTGAAACTGCAAGCATTGAAAGACAATCAAAAAGCACAGGAAGATGCAACAAAGCAAACAGAACAAGATGCAGAAAGATTAAAGTCTGCTGCTGAAAGCATAATTAAATCGCTGCGTTCACCGATGGAAGTATTTAATGATGAGCAATCAAAGTTACAAGAAATGAAAAAGAAATCATTGTTGACATTGGAACAATACGATAAAGCACTTGCAAAACTGAAAGAAAAAACAGCAGATGATTTAGAAATAAACATCGTCACGAAGGGAGTAATTGAAGGATTGCAGACTGCACTTGGAACAGTCAAGGTTGCGGGTCAAGTTTCAAAAACAGAACAGATTGCAGAAAAGTCTTTACGTGTTGCAGAAAATATGCAAGCATTGACCAGTGCAATATCTTCAACAACTTCTGAAAGTGCAGAATCATCAAGTGTTACTGCATCAAAGGCGGATAGCATCTTATCTAAACTTGGTAACCTAAGTGTTGGAATTAGTTGGGGTGGTTTGCAAAATATAATTACAAACGGTGTAGAGAGTGCAACATTAAACATTCCAAGCAGTGACATGACACACACAGAATACTTGCTTGGTGAAGTGCGTGCTGCGAATTGGCAAGAACTAACTGAACTAAAAACGCAAACCGCTATTATGTCTGGTGGCAGTGGGAGTCCTTTGACATGACCATACAGTACATTGAACTCATGGGCAGCAGAAGTGTAACGAGGAATGCAAGTGTGTACACAGCATCAAGAACTTTTTTGATTTATGATGATGCAGGCGAGTTTTTATCTTTGGAAGATGCAGTGAATTACGAAGAAGGCGTTTCATTTAGCGATGGGCATCCAGATATTTCAGGGATTTATGCAAACAGTTTTACTATCTCAGCATCGCGTGAACGAAAAGAAACTTGGGAACTTTCATGGCAATATGCAGAGCCAACAGAGTCCACTGATGCGGGTGGCGATGATGACCCTTACGATGGCGAAGGAGATAACACAGACAACGGTAGCGATGAGGACGATGTATTTGACCCACCAACAGGCGGTGGCGGCGGTGGCGGCGGTGGCGGCGGCGGCGGTGGTGGTTCGGGCGGTGGTGATGCAGAAGAAGGTGACGATGGTGTAGAAGAAGATGAACCATCAGAAGATGGAACAGGTGGCGCAGCAGAACGAACTTTCACAGGTGTTTCAATCAATGCTAGTGTTGCACTTGTTGACGGTTATGTTGGCAGTCCAACCATTCCTTATGCAGGTTCACAGGGTGGTGCTGATGGCTATGAAATCCCTGCGGGTGACGGCACGGTTGTCCACGTTGGTGGCGAGCCTATAACCATACCAATACCAATAACAACAATTGCACTTTCTGAAAGTCAAGGTGGCGAGTATTATTCTCTAAACAACACAAACTTAAAAGCGGGAAAAAGAAACGCATCACCTTTTTATGGTTTTGATACTGGAAGTGTCTTGTTTACTGGAATGAGTGTGCAAAGACAGGGTGCTTATTCTTGGGACATAACTTACAACTTCGCGTGGGATGAGTGGAGCCATATGCGTGAAGTGCCAAACCGCGATAGTGATGGCGAACTCAAACCAGAATCAGACGGCACGCTTAAAATCTTTTTGAAACAACCTTTTCCAAACACAACCAGTTTTCAGTTTGCACCATGACAGGTCAGTACCCAATTATTGAGCGTGGTTTAGGGCTCTTGACTCCTGACCTCTGGCGTAGAATCATGAACATGCTGCGTAATTATGAGGAAGGTACGAGAGATGAAACAGGAAAATTATCAAGCACAATAAACAAACCCTACCTTGTAGAGTTGACAAAGGCAAAGTGTATTGACCCGAACCGATACATTTATGCTTGGAGACAAGTTGTTTTGAATGATGACAATTCTTGGTCAGTTGTTACAGATGGAAAAACATCTACGGGTGACACAGATGAGTATGATTTTGCTGCGGTAAACTTAATAGAAATTGCAAACACTTCTACATTTACAAGCGCAGGTGTTTCAATGACAGGTTCATATCCATCAGGTTGGACGATGCAGGCAATGGGTGGTGGTAGTTGTTCTGGTACAGGCTGTGAAGTGTCTATTGGTGACGTAATAGTTATGCTTACAAGGGTTTCTGGTAGGAACACAGAAACAGTACCGCGATATGTTTTCAGTGCAGTAAATGAGCATGACGGCATTTGTAACACAACAGCCTTGGCAGTTACAGATGGAATAGATACTCCTGCAATTCCTGCCGAATCAACCTATGGTTATATTTATATCGGCACAGATGGTGACCCCAAGTTTATAGATAGCGATGAAAATATAGTAACGTTTGACACCACTTCATAGGAAAACCCATGTCTTATAATCGAGCAACAATCCAACCGTGTACCAATTGCTGTTCACCTACAACTTATTCAACTGAGTCTGTAAATTGGCTGCAAGATATTAGCGGGACTGCTCACAACATAGATGCAACGCAAGGCGTTTTTGATAACTCAATTAGTATAAATGCGAGTAGTTTAGTTTTTCGAGTGCCAACAGCGTGCAGCAAGTCAACAACCTATTGCGACAGTGACCCATTGACACATTCTGAATCAGGAACAGCAAAGGTTTCTTCTGACCCAACATCATGCAACGCATCTGAGTATTGGACAAGTTGCCAATCATCTGATAGTTGTACAGACCCACCATGTTCTTCTGGAAGTGATTGGGGTTGTGATGGAAGTGGTGCAGAGGAGTATGCAGTTAAGTGTTTCAGCACGGGAACATTTGGTTATACTAATTGCTACCCAACTTTTACTTATGATGATGTAGCAAGTACAACTATGGGTGCAGCAGGTTATATTCAACAAAGTAGCAACGGAACATCTACCATTGATGCAGATTGGTACGCAAGCAGTGTTTCTATCAAAGGCACACCAGAAACTTTCATTGGTTATCCTGTTGAAGTGGATGGATGTTCGTCATACGCAAAAGGGTTGAGAAAGATATTTGCAAGAAAAACACAATCTTCAAACTTGCAAGTGCGTTGGTATGTAGCAAAAGAGTGGGACACAGGTTCGCCAGAAAATAAAGTGTATGGTGACGAGTTTGCAATTGCAACAAACGAACTTGGCGAGTTATATGAAGGTCTTGAATTAAACGAAGATGTCGCAATTCGGGGTGTTGGAGAAACATCAAACAAAAACTTGTGGCGCAATTTGAGGTTGGGCGATGGAACTGGTGATGATTCTTTTGGTGAAGATTCGGGTTGGTATGATATAACGGACAACGCTGTTGAGTTTCAATACACCAAACCAAACTCTTATTCTTACACAATAGTTATTTTTGCAGATTATTATGGTGCAAGTGGTGCATACTGTTGTGATGACTTTTGTGGTTGCCAATATGCAAACTGGACATTCCACAGCGACTATGCACAAATACTTACTTCGGATGATGTAACTGACCCAGATACAGGTGACTGCGTTTGGGATTCAGGTGCAGGTGGTGAAAACTTTGGTGGTTCGTACACAGAGTATTCAAATGAAGGAATTGCAAAGGCGGGAGCATCTTTGAATGTGAGTTGAATATGAAAACGCAATTTATAAAATGGACATACAACGGCGAAGAAAAGATGGTTGCACTTGAACTTGGAGAAGAATGTGAAATCAAAGAAACCATGCCTGTCATTAAACATAAAATAGTTGCAAAGGCAGAAGATGTGGGTGAAGTTGAGCAAGTTATTCAAGAAGTGAAAGAAGTAAAGAAAAAAAGCGGTTGTACTTCATGTGAGCAATCAAAAAATAAGCGTGGTTTGATGGGCTTGATTAAGGGAAGTGCAGGATTGTTAAAAGCGGAACTAGGTATTGATGCGGCAGATGATGCGACAATAGAAAAGAGAAAAGCAATATGTCTTGCTTGTGGTACTTATGACTTTGGTGTGTGTAATGACTGTGGTTGTTTTACAGCAGCGAAGGTGAAATTAAAATCGGGCAGCCCTTGCCCACAACAACGATGGTGAATTAAATGGCAGTAAGAGTATGGCTAGGAACATTTGCAGGGCAGATTGGCAATTGGGATGAAGGTCACAATTGGTTGGATGAAGATGGTGCAGATGCGGGTGTTGTACCTGTTGCAGACGATGACGTTTATTTTACAAGTGGCAGCCAAGATGTCCAAGCGGATACCGTTGATAGCAGTGGAGTGACCTTAACAAGTTTGAACTTCGGTGTTAAGTGGACAGGTTCATTTGTAGAAGTGGTAAACCCAACAAGCGGTGTCACAACAACCGATACACTTGCAGTTGCAGAAATAAATGCAACGTCACTTGACTATGCAAACAAACTTGGTTCGGTTGGTTTGGAAGGTACTTTTACAACAGTCAACGTCCAAGCAACTTCAATTGATTCACCCGCATTAAAGTTTCAAGCATCAACAATAACCAACTTGCACGTTACAGGTGGAAGCGGGACTGTTTTTGTGGATGAAAACTCAACAGTTAGCGGAAACATTAACATGATTGGTGCGAGTAGTGTCAAGGTAGAGATTGAAAGTAATGCAACAGTGAGTGCTGCGGACTTAACAATTGACAAAGGCACGTTCTTGACTTACATGGGGTGTGATACCATCACGCAGTACGGCGGTACTGTTGCAATTCTCACAAGCACACAAACTACAAATGCAATTACGATGTACAAGGGAACTTGTAAATACAAACCAACAGATGATGCGACACTTACAGCGTTGGTAATTTATGGCGGATACTTTGATATGCGTGGTTGCAATGCACCAACACACACAATAACCAACGCAACAATCTATTCTGGTTCAATGATTGATGAACGCAATGGTTTAGAAAATGCAGTTTACACCAATCCAATTTTAAGTAATGGCGGTGTATTCATGCCAGACTTAGGCAGAAGTATAACGGTAACATAATGTCTACAACTTCAACAATTTATGCTTCAAAAGACACTTGGCTTGACGGCGATAATACAAGCACAAATAATTCAGGTGATAACTTAATAGCATTAGGACAGCAAACAATTGGATTTAGCACAGAAGGCGAAAGGGCTAATGGCATCTTTGCTTTTGACGTTTCCGCTTTAACACCAAGTTTATTAACGCAGGTGAACTTCAAACTTAATTTTAAAAGCAATGCAAAAGGTGCGGGTGTCAGGCAGTGTTATGTATACCGATTAACACGGGATTTTGTTGAAAATCAAGCAACTTGGCTTGTTTCTGCAACTGGAACAGATTGGACGGCAGCCGATGGTGGTGCAAGTGACAGTGCAACAACCGAACCTTACGCAACTTTTGATGTTGGTTTTAGGACGGACGATGATGTCTCGGTTGATATAACAAAGTTAGTTGTTGATGCTATCAACCGCAGGAGCGGAACACTTTATTTATGGGTAGGTATTCCATTAAGCGACACCGCAACGTCAAGGGCAAGCGGTCAATATCACTCACTGGAAGCGACCTTTCCGAGTGACCGTCCAAGATTGGAATGTATAACAGCAGATAGAATTGTTTGGGACGGCAGCGCGGGTGACGGTAACGCTCAAACCGCAAGTAATTATGTTGGTGACGTTGCACCAGATTACTATGACCATGTTATTTTCAATGATGGTGCAGTTAATGTTACAAGCGGTTATATTGCTTGCAACTCTTTGTTTATTAGCGAAGAATACACAGGTACAATAGAAGCAACAGATGGAAGTGCAATAAATGTTTTATCATCTGCCGTTGCGGGTTATCCTCAAACCAATAAGGTGGTCATCAATCAAAAGCGTGGCAAGTTTGATTTAGGATTTAGCAGTGCAAATGCGTGGAAAATAAACATTGCCAACTGCCCTTCTGATGGTGGTAGGTTGTATACGCTTTTGACAGGGAACATGGAAACAACAGTTATCAAAACAACAGGAAAGTTGGAACTTGATGGTGACTTTGTTTTATCTGCAACAGGTAACAAGCATTCCAAGAGCATTGAAACTTCTGGAAATCCAACCAAAATAAAAGCGTTGAAAACCAAACTGTTTGTTACAAACGGCAGTAAAGATTTTGTGCTTGGTGAAGGTTCTAAGATGTATGCAACAGGTGGCAATTTGGCACAAACTTTGGACAGTTATATTACAGACAATTCTTATGTTTCCTTTTTATCAAAAAACATAGATTCAACCATCAACTTGCTAAATGGAAAGTTATCTTTTAAGGATAATGAAAATGCTAGTATTGAAACCGAAGATATTATTTTATGGAAGAACGGTACATTTGACCCACGAACAAATGTTGGTGCTTGGAATCCCAACGCTGAATTGACTTTTCGCGGTGGTGGTAGGTTTGTTGTGGATGTTGGACGAACGCTAACTATAACATGAGCAAATACGCACAATTCGCTGCTATCAGTTGTACGCATTGTCCGTACCAATCGGAACGTGCAATTGAAAAACTGATTGAAGAATTAAAAGGCAGAAAACTTACGCACTTCATTCACTGCGGGGATGTGGTAGATGCAGAGGCTGCGAGCGTTCATAACGGCAACGAGCCTGTTGGTCATACGTTGATAGAAGAATACAAAGTTGCAGCAGATATGTTACGAAGGATTCGGGAAGCGTTGCCACCAGATTGCAAGTTGGTCTTGTTGGATGGTAACCATGATGACAACGTGCAGCAACCAGACAGCAGAAGAATTAAATATGACCTGCGTGAACTTTGCAATCCAAGAAAGATTGAAGGCGTTGCAGATGAATACAACCGTTGGCAGCACGTTCCGTATCGGTTTGGAAGTTGTTACCAACTAGGTGCAGTAATTTTCCATCATGGCTATTCTGCTTCGGCAACCTCAGATGATTTAGAAGCGGTACAACTTGCAATGGCGTGTGGTGGACATGCACACAGGTTGATTGTTAGAGGGCATACACACCGCCCTGTTCCGCCAACACAGTGCAAGCGTAGTGCAAGGGTCAAACTACCTTGGCACTATTGCAATGTTGGCTACATGGCATTTGAAGAACGTCCAAGTTACACCAACAGATTTGATATACAACAATGGGGCAGGGCTGTGCTGTTTGGTGAATGTAAGATTGGCAGAGCAGATAGGCTTGGCAAAGATTCTTGGTCAGCACAATTGGTTGCGTTGGATTAGTGAAAGAGGTAGAAAAAAATGATACCTGAATGCGTACCTGATTGCCCTTACAGAAAACTTCTCCAACAAGAGAAGAGCAGTGAACTGCAAAAGTGCAGGGAACAAAACAAACGCAAAGAAAAGCGACTCAAAGAGTTAAACAAAAAAGTTATTACTCTCACGATAATTGCAACCGTTGCAGGCACATTGATTGGCAAGGAAGCATTGGAGTTTGTTGGTGAGTGGCTTGGCTTGCTAGAAGGTTTGGACATTGGTGGTGGTAATGCTGTTGGTGTATTCCCTGCTCCAAGTACGCTTGCAGTCTTTGCATTGCCGTTATTTTGCAGGGCAAAGAGAAGAAAATAAAAAAAACTTCATAGTCAAAAACAGCCATATTGGTACTGCCAATGGGGTTTTTAGCATGATATTGCAAATTGAGGTTAATAATCTTCAATAATGGTGGTTGCGGTGCGTGAATCGGTCGATATAATAAAGAGCATGACAAACGAACAACCAACCAAAGGAATCACCATGACACACAAAGCAACTAAGAACCACCGAGGCAACTACACGTATCGCGGCTACACCATAGAACATAGCCACCAAGAAGCGGTAGATTGTTATGGTAAAACTGCAACATGGCAGATATCTATATGGTCTAATGATGATGCCGTACTACTGCTAAGAGAACACTCGGCAACACTATCACAAGCCAAGGTAAACATTGATTTTTGGCTTGATGAATTAGGCATAGAATAATACACAGGTGCAATGGTTGCACCAAAGAATACTAAGGAATCACCATGACACACAAAACACAACAACGAATTGCAGAACTAGCAAAGACAGCAATCATAATTGAACACGAAGCGGGAATCCGAATCGCCAGAAGTGAAATCATTTTAGGCGAAGGTAAAGAAGTTGATGCGATGGTTCGCAAAGCATTATTGCAAGGCAAAGAAGTTGCTTACAAAGCAGATGGTCGAAAAGAACAAATCCATGACCGTCTAGTTTTTGATTCAAGCAAAGAAGGAACTGACATGTACACTTGGCACAAAGACGGAAACCGAGTTGCATACAAAAGAACTTTTGTGATAACACACAAAGACGGAACACGAACAGAAGAAGTATTGAAAACAGTTTGGAAAGTATGGAACTAAATTAGAAACGCCAAAGGGCAAAACGATTTTCTTGAAAGGAAAATAAAGATGAAATCAAAAAAAGTACTAGCGTTCATAAAAGCAAACCCGCAGATTCTCGATGAAGAAAATTACGATGTTAATATGTTTGAGGAAATACAAAGTTGCCGATGGCATCATGTGTATTTATCAAAACCGTTTGTCTTTGACCACATGGTGATGAGTACAGGTGGTGGGATAAAAGATATTTTGGAAGAATTGAAAAACAATGTTGTAGAAATCTCAAATGAAGAATGGGATTACATGGCTACTTACGGAGAGCCATCAGATAATTACGAAGTTGTCGAATACCCCAAAATCAAATAAACCCAACCGCCGCAAGGCAGAAAAGGAAAATGAAAATGATGACAGCAATTTATACAGTAGAATATGACATGAGTACTGAGCAGCCAAAGGTGTACATTCAGCAACGACCTGCAATGGCATTGTTTAGCAGAGAAGCCAAGCGGTTAAGGATGGGTGATGTTACATGGGGTGGCGTTACGCTGCGAAAGTGGTCGTTCACTGGAACACCACGCAGCGTAGCCAGTGCATCCCTTCATGTTGGCAGCATGATTTCAAAGGGCGTAGAGGTTCGGCAAATGATTGATGAGGCAGAACTGATTTCCGATATTCAATCCGAGATTCTTTGTGAAGAAGTCAATGAAGGATTATTGACATGAATAAGAATCCTAGTTTTATTCATGGTGGCTTTTGGGTTATGGTATAACACCCATGCAACGAAAGGACTCATTGTAGTTTTGGATTTTAAGTCATGGCAACGTAACGCCAACCAAAACTATTGCAAAGGAAAGGAGTGCATAACATGGCACTACGTGCGAAGAAACCAACCAATAAAACAAAACGGTTGAAGTTATTTATGTACGGTGACGCAGGTGTTGGTAAAACAACGGCAGGTTTACAACTGCCCAAGCCGTACATCATCGACACCGAACGTGGTACTGAAAACTATTACAAAGCAATCAACAAAGTGGGTGGTGCAGTTTTGCACACCACTGACATTGATGAAGTAATTGAAGAAGTACGCAAACTGTCTACTGAGAAACATGGTTTCACAACCTTGTTCATTGATTCATTCACACCATTGTATTTTGACTTGGTTGAAAAGATGGAAGCAGAACACGGTAATGAATGGGGCAAGCATTATGGCGAAGCCAACAAGATAATGAAACGGTTGATTAACTTAATCATGCGTTTGGATATGAATGTGGTTGTTACTTGTCATGCAAAAGTTGTGTATGGTGAGGACATGAAGAAGGACGGCATTACATTCGATGGTTGGAAACGACTTGATTACATCTTTGACCTTGTGTTGGAACTGCGAAAGCAAACACCAACCAAGCGTTATGCCAAGGTTGTTAAAACAAGAATTGAATCATTCCCTGATGGTGAAACATTTGAATGGAATTATGATTCATTGACAGAGCGTTATTCCAAGAACGAACTGGAACGCCAAGTGGATACAATTACAACTGCAACTGATGAACAACTTTCAGAAATTGCAGTGCTGTCTACCAAACTTGCAGAAGGCAAGGACTTCGTGGACAAATGTATGCGGAAGGCAAAGGTTACACAACTTGCTGACTTGACCACAGAGCAAGCACAGAAGATGATTGACCACTTTATTAAATCACTTGGACTTAAAACAGTAGGAGCAACGAAATGAGTTTTGAATATAACCCCAAAGAAGTAAAATCAGAATATGCAGTTTTAGAAAATGGCGAATATGAATGTGAGATTGTTGATGCCGAAGAAACCGTTTCCAAAGCAGGCAACGACATGATTAAATTGGTGCTGTGTTTGTACGGCAACGATGGTGAAAAGGTTCGGGTGTATGATTACATTGTGAGTCCTAGCACCATATACAAATTAAAATCCATTTGCCGTTGTTGTGAATTAGAGTTTGACGGTATCTTGGATGAACAGTTATTGATTGGCAGGCGGATGCGCGTGTTGACAAAGATTGAACCAGAACGTACCGTTGAAGGCAAGACCTATTCAGAACGTAACTCTATCGTAAAGTATGTTTCAGGCATTGGTAATAAATCAACAGACAATGACCCGCCTGTTGTACCCACCGATGACAAGGATGTTAAACCTTTGCCCGATGATGTGCCTTTTTGATAGTCAGTTATTCCTTTCTCCGTGGGTGGGGCGAAAGCCCTGCCTGCGGATTTTAGGAAAAGAAAAACCAAAGCAGTGTCAAATGAAAGGAATCTCAAATGACAACAAATAAAGTGTACGAAATTACTAATTGGAATCAGCATTTTGAGAAGGCTCAGACTAGAAGCAAACCAGTTGCCAAGCATTCATGGGTCGCGATGCCCAACAAGCATGAAGGGCTTGGATTCAAAAAGATAATGCGGGACGATAGAGGGTTGGAAATCTTCGCTGTTTGGATTCTTCTTGTGCAGATTGCAAGTAAAGCACCCATTCGCGGTAGGCTTGCAGATGAAGATGGCGAACCGTATTCATTCGATGACCTTGCCCTGTACGCTTGCTGTAAAACCGAAGCGATTGAGTATGCAATCCCGCTTCTTGTATCTCTTAAATGGGTTTCACAGTGCAGTGATACCGCAGTGATACCGCAGTGTGACCACGCTATCAACGCAGTAGGTACTACATTACATAACAGTACAGAACATAACACAACAGAACAAGAAATAATAGTACAGAACAAAACCGCTTTTTTTCCAGACAGCGATGACCCTCATAATGATTTGGTGCGCACGTTTGCAAGAGGATATACAAGAGTTGAAGTATTCAAAATTGTTGCCAAGGCACTACCGAAGAATCGAATGAAGTCACCTGTCCTGCTTTGTGCATCAATCGTTGCTGCGGTAAACAGAAGCAATGCTACCAACGAAGCAGAACGTGAACAGGCTGCACATTTACTTGCAGAACGAATGGCTGCTTATTATGCTTCAACCGAAGGTAAAGGTGGACATCACAAAGACCCTGACAAATGGCTTGATGAAGATAGGCACTTGGTAGATGTTAGCGTTTGGGAATCCAGAGCAAAACCAAAGCCAACATCTGGTTGGGATTCAATGCCAGAAACGAAAGGAACAACATAGATGGAATCACAATTTGAGCATAAGATTATTTCAAATGCGATAATTGCAATGAGCATTGCAATTTCCATGCGGGATTACGAGAAAGCAGAAATAGGTGCAAGGGAAATACTTGTATCAATACAACGTATTCGCAAAAACGAAACGAAAGGAACAAAATGAAAATGGAACTTAATTTAGAAAAAGATGATTGCACCATTGAAATAAATGGCAAGAAGTACAACGGTGCTTTGGCAACAACAGTGGAAGTGAACTACACCGCAGGAAGTAGTGGAAGCATGCGGTGTGGTTCTTCCTCTTACGAAGATTGCGATGAAGCACCGTCACCATCTGACATCGAAGTTGAATGGGCAGAATGCACATTAACTTTGTGCAGCAAAGATGGCAAAAGAGAAGTTGCAGTGTTGCAGTTTTTTGGCGTTGATTGGTTTGAAACCTTGTTTGGTGAAATAGAAGAAGAACATTTGGATGCAGGTGGCTTGCTATGAATTACAAAGAATGGTCGTGTTTGGTTGATGGTATCGAGAAGCGTAAACAACAAAGAGGTTGCATGTATTCATTGAATTACATTTTCTGGTTGTTTGCATTTACTGCATTCAAAGGTTTCTTGTATTCCTTTGGTGCTTGGGTCTTTTTGAAAATGATTGGAGTAACAGTATGAAAGAACTAGAAACTAAACAACAGCACTGGCAAGATACGTTGGAAGTATTGAAGGGATTGTATCCACGGTGGGAAGTGACCACGCAACAACTCATGGCGTGGAAGGAACAGTTTGGAATGTGCAATCAAGAGTGGTTGCAAGAAGCGTGCAAGAAAATGTACAGCCAGTGGACAGGCGAAAACCCAAAGCCCAAATGGTTGGCAGAATCTTTTCGGCAAGTACGCGCAGGGCATCAAGGCATTCCATTGGATGAAAGTAATTCAGCAGTCTTGCAACGCGAGAAAGAAAATGAAGAATGGTTACATCATGTTGAGGTTTGTAACTTTGACCGTGTTCGCAATTGGAAAACCATGCAAGACATGGATGCAGCCGAACGTACACAGTGGGCAAAAACTTTCTTGAAACGCCATCCAATGCTTGCAGAAAGAAACAACCCTGCTGATATGTCTACTTGGTCAAAAACCTTTTGCGGTTTCTTGTGTGCATTCCGCAGCATGCAAATGCAATCGTCATGAGTTTCTTTGAATTGGATTTGCAAGAAGGCAAGGAAGCAGAACGTGCAATTCTTGCCTGTGTGCAGAAAACTTATCCAAAGGCATTTGCTATTGAAGGAAGTTTCAAAGCGTATGATTTATTTGTGCCTGAAATATCCGCAGGCATAGAAGTGAAGGTTGATTCAATGTCACACAAAACTGGCAACGTATTTATTGAAATCTCGTTGGGTGGAAAACCATCTGGCTTAATGGTTACACTTGCTGCGTATTGGGCATACATCACAAACGATGAAGTGATTTGGTTCAAGCCCGAACGTGTTAAGGATTGCATCGTACAAACGAATCCAATGCTGCAAACTTATGTTGGTGGCAATGGTTTTGAACAAGGTGATACGACCGTGAAGGAAGCGTACCTGATAAAACGCAGCACACTTGTGCCGTATGCAGAGCGTGTAACACCACGCGATGTACCTGCTGCATGTATTCTTTGACCACATTCTTGCCGTTTGGCTAGGGTAAAAGCAAAGAATATACTACTTTTTTTGTGGGTATATGTGCATTATTAGCCTGAAAACGCCATAAAGCAAAAAAACTTGAAAATTATCCTATTATTACTTGACAGATGGGGTGGATTGTGCCAATATACACGTAGTCAAAGGAAACAAACCCCCAAACGAAAGGCAAGAACAATGTTCAACACAGAAAAACGACAAGCAGAAAAAATGAGCAACATCGAAAATGCAGAAAACAAAATCGATTACAGGAACTTCGCGATTGTTACTGAAACAAGCAGAGGCGTACATGGTGGCAAGGTCACACGAAGATATGTTTATGATTCTTATGGCAAACTTGTTTGGTGTCACTCAACCATTAAAGAATGCAAGTCAAGAATCGATTTAATGATTAAGTGGGGTAGCAGCGAAGCACCGCAGGATGAAAGTTTTTGGTCTGAAAGAATCTAAGGTTGCGAGGCGATGCACACCTGCGGGTGTGTATCACCGCACAACTTTGTAGCGAACACAACCGCCGAAAGGCACAACGATTCTTGAAAGGAATTACCAGTTATGAAAAACGAAACAACAAACGAAACATGGGGAAAAAAAACATTCCAAAAAGGTTCAGGATGTTACACTTGCCATGATTGCGGGAAACTAACTAGAGAAACAGGTGATGGAGAATCAAACTGCGAACTGTGCAGAAATTGTTTCTGGATTTCACAATGGGAAAATGGTTGCTTGGATACTCAACCAGACACACCCGAAGGAAAGGAAGCGAGAAGTCACTACAAGTTTTACGCAGGTAAAGAATGGGATGATTCTTACAGAACTAAGTAACCAAGGTTGCGAGGTCGGGTACTCCTGCGGGAGTATCCATCCGCACAACTCGGTGCGAACAAACCGCCGAAAGGCAAAACGATTCTTGAAAGGAAAATAAAGATGAACAACGAAACAACAATGTGTATATCAATGACACCTGCGGACAAATTGCCACTATTACATCAACGAATGGATTGGTTAGGAATTACAATTATAGATATGTGCATATTCCAAGATGAGTCAAACCCAAACTGCCCATACACAGCATATATCGAAAATGCAAAAGCCGCAATCAACTCGCTTCGGGAGATAGTTAGTCTTGAAGAAAAAATGGAAAAGAAACGCTTGCTACACTTGGAAACCTTGCCACTATATCTACAACAGCAGGGATAAACCGCCGCAAGGCACAACGATTCTTAGAAAGGAATTACAGTTATGAATTACAAAGTAGAAAATTGCGAACACACAAATGGGAAATCAATAGCAGCAACAACTTCGGTTGGTGTTGTGACAGACCCAAGCGAAGAAATAATTGGAATGACATTTGCAGCAGAAACTATGGAAGAAGCGGAACGCCTTGCATGGTTAAAATTATGCCACCACATTGCAGTTTGTGGTTTGAAACTTGACAACAAATGGTTTGAATCAGTTGCAATAACCATGAGTGAAGTAGAAAAGCCAGATTCCATATTCAAAGGAACAAGTTTTGAAAGTGATATTAAGCGTACTGCAACTGGTAATAGATTACCTGATGATATGTATGACGATGCATGTGATTTGATGGAAAGTATGCAAGACCTACCACCAATGCACATGATTGCTTGGATTATGAAGGTTGGTTACTCGGAAGATGCAGCCATTGAATTGTTTGAACGTGAACTTGGTGGCAAAGTTATGGGTACTGAATACAGTATTACTTGGCTTGGCTACAAAGACCGAAGTGCTTACACACAAGATGACATCGGCATTGATGACCACCACTACTTTGTTATTCCAGAGGGCGAATACAAATGGGAAGCCACTTTTGAAACGTATGGTGAAGCAATGGCATACATTGATGAATGGTGCAGACCAAAGGAAACAGCAAACAAATCTAGCATTGGCAGGTGGGATGAATTGCACACACACTCACAAAAATTAGTACGAGAACTTGTAAACCATCTGGCATCGGTTGAAGGATAACAAACAGGCGAAAGCCGAAAGGAATAATGTTATGACACAACTTGAATATGAAATGTACGAAGAAGCGGAACGTGTTATTGAAGAACACACTGGCAGCAACAAACAACTGTTGACCAAGGTCACAGGCATTGGCTTTATCGAAGATGCAGCACTTGAACTTATCGCAGAAACAAAGGAACAGCACAATGAGAACTTTGGCAAGGATTAAAACACCACGGTGTTTAACACCAGACCACGTTGTATTGCTTGTTGCCTTACAACTTGCAGGTGTTTGCAGAATGTGTGCTGCGGGAACTTACTTGCAGGACTTTGACCAAGACCTTAAAGATAAAGAAGTGCGTGCCATCATTGATTATTGGGTTGCACAGCACGGAAAGGAAATAGCACAATGAAAACCAGACAACTTGAAACATTGAAAGAAGTATTACACATTGCTGATGATTTGGCAGACCTGATGTGCAAGGGTACACAGATAACAAACTTCCGAAATGGGCAAGTCAGGGATTTGGATTTAACAATTAACTGCATAAATGCAGGACATGAAATCGTGGATAAGCAATTAAAATTGAACAAAGAAATTAAAAAGGAAACAACATGAACAATCAACATGAAATAGCAATGGTGCGTGATAGTTTGGTCAAGGCGATAAATAGCCGTGCAAAAACTGTTGCCACATATCGAAAGTATGCACAGCAAGCAGACCTGTGGGCAAACAAAGCACTGGCAAAAGCAAACAGCACAGAACGTAAAGAGTCAATGCGTATGACACGCCAAGACAATGCGGAAGAAGTATTTGTGTGTTTGTTGGCGGTGACTTTCTTTGTCACGCTTGGCATAACAATTGTCGAACAACCTGTTGCAACTATTACAAGTTGGATAGGTGCAGGGCTGTTCGTTCTCATTGGCGTAGCCTACACTTGGCAAGAATGCCGTTACCGTAAATCCTATCAACAGCAATTGAACGCACGGTTAGATGAAATAGTGGAAGGTGGCTTAGATGTTAGAGCGTAAAAACTATTTGAAAACTTCAATCTACATTGTGACCTCAACTGTGTTTACGGAAGAAACCCACCACTACTACACACAGCGAACGCCATTCGCATTGCTTGCACAAGCAAAAGAAAAGTATGAAGAAGCATGTGCAAACAATCCACAAGCCAAGTTGGAGAAGTTGACGGTGCAAGGTACACCGCGTGGCATTGCGTTGGCAATGTTTGTGTTGGGTCGCGATGATGGTGAAAGGGAAAGTAGCAAGCATGAGTACAGTGAGTTTGTTAAGCATGTCACTTTTGAAACATTAACCAAACAGGCAGGTGCATTATGAACAGACAGACCAACAAGTTTCATTGTGACCTGCAACATCCAACCAAAAGTGAATTGGATGCAATGCGGGTGAACTGTAAACCAGTAGAACCAGAAGAATTGGCAGCAAGGCGTATAGAACAGGATATGCTGTTGGCATTTGTCAAGATAGTTGACACGCACAACCGATTGCTTATTCATTCTGTACAACAATCTTCCACGCCTGCATCCGCCAATGTGGTAGACTCCCATGCAAGCGAAGAAGTTGAGGAACAAGACCTTGACTGACACCCCACTTTGGTAGCCGAAGATTCCATCGTAAGTTAAGGCAAGCCCTGTACAACTTAATTGTTGTGCGGGGCTTTTTTTGTGCCTGTTACTAAAATCTGACGATGCAATAATATAACATGGAAGTTGTTGAATAATCATGGATGCCAATGAAATAGATAAAGACATGCTATGTGAATTGACCCTGCGTTGGGCGCGCAAGGCGTTACGTCTATTTCCACGTTGGGAGTTGGCAGAACTTCACAGCGAAGCATTCATTGCTGCCATGCACCTGCTGCAACGTGACAGATACAAACCAGAGAAGGGCGCGTTGTCTACATTCCTTTGGCATGCACTGCCGATGGATGTACGGCACAAATACAGGAACGCCAACGGCGAAAGGTATTTAACAGATGTGGACGGCAAGAGAAGGTACAGAAAAACAGAGTTTGTTGATGATACGATAGCAAGCCAAGCACAAACGGAATGCCCCATGCAAATGCTTGAACCAAAGCCAACCACAACAAATGTAAACCAACAATGGCTTGCTGCTAGACTCTCAGGCTTCGGTGCAATAGAATTACGCAGGCGCGGGATGAGTTACCAAGAACAAAGAGCAAATGCAGAAAGGTTACGTGATGAACTCAAAAGCAAAAGGGAAACGCGGTGAACTTGAATATGCACATTGGTTGTGTGACAACTTCGGATTAGATGCAAGGCGTGGGCAGCAGTACTGTGGCTTGGCGGGTAATGCAGATGTTGTTGGTGGATTCCCCAACACACACCCTGAATGCAAATGGACTGAGCAATTAAATCTTAGGAAAGCGTTTATGCAAGCGGTTGCTGATTGTGGTGATGCAATCCCCTATGTTGTTTCAAAAAAGAATAGGCAAGATATTTTGATAACCGTGCGTGCATCAGACCTGAAAGGTTTCTGCCAATCGGTTGTCGCCACGATAACTAAACAGGGAGATAAAGGTTAATGACAGGGAAGTATAACCCATCCGAAAACGGATGGACAGAGAACAAGAAACTGGTGTTACACAGACAAGAGGAAGTAGAACATGACATTAGGCAAATGCGTAAACGGATTGAGAAACTTGAAAAGCAGTATGCAATTCACGCTGCACAATCGAGAATGGCAGCAGGTGTTATTGGTGCGTTTGCAGGTCTTGTGCCTGTCGTTGTTAGTATTCTTCTTGGCAGGATGTAGTACAGTTGGTAGATGGTTTGCACCAGAACCAACATTAACAGATAAGGTAAGCCATGTAGCGGGTGAAGTAGGCAAGTCAGGTGGTGGGTTGGCTATGTTGTCATTCGTTGGTGGAATTGCAACACTCGCAGGAATTGCAGCGCTTGTAATTTCTGGTGGTCGCATGGGAATGAGGGCAATTTTAATTGGAATTTTTTGTTGTATATTGAATTTCGTTGTGGCAACTTTCGCAACGTGGATTCTAATTCCTGTGCTTATCGCAACAGGAATGGTCAGCATTGCGTGGGGTTACGTAACGTACAAACAAGTCTTAAAAGACAAGGAGTGATAGTATGAATGTTTTAGCAAGTGGATTAGATAGTTTTCTTGGAACAGTTTGGTTTATTCTTTTGGTAGGTTCTGTTTCTTTTATTGCGGGTGTCTGGATGGCAGACCGTGTGAAAGCAATGTTGGGCAAGTAAGGTGAGGATTTATGTTCATATGCGTAAACCTAAACCAAAACCCGATGCAGTTAAGGTAGACCATACCGATGCCACAATACCAGAGCCAACCGCACAATTACTAAACGAAATGGCAGTGGGTATTCATCTTTCGGTAGCAGGTCGAGCAGCAGTAGACAGGGACGAAGAACAAGATGCCTTTCCTGAATGGGATAAGTTGCCAGACAACGTAAAGGATTATTGGATTGAAGGCGCGCGCTGTGCTTATGCAATCCTAGCAATTCACGGTGGAGCAACAACAAAGATACTGTAATGCCTTCGCGCGTTAAAACATTCTGTGTTAATGGTTGCACTGGCAAAGGCGTGCATGGTTCAAGACTTTGCATCAAGTGTTACAAGGAACGCGAAGTACGCAATGCAGAAGTAAAGGCACAGGCTGAACAGAAACGTGTAGAACATGAAGGTAACGCAAGTGAACGTGGATATGATTGGACATGGGCAAAGGTTAGCAAGTACGTCCGAACAAACGAACCGATATGCAGACACTGCCAGAATGCAGTAGCCACGATGGTTGACCACATTACGCCATTGAAACAAGGCGGTGCTAGGTTGGCACTAAATAACTTGCAGCCGTTGTGCCACAGTTGCCACGCCATTAAGACGGCGAAGGAAACAAGGTAGCAGCGTGCCGTATAAGGACACAGGATTGGATGCAGCAAACCTATACGCGGTGGTTGCGTTGTCATGCAATCAAGAGAATCAAATGCTTAGAAGGGCATACAGGGCTTCATGATGTTGTGGCTGCATAAATTAAATAAAAAAAGAACGTCTCAGAAAATAGCGAGCAAAAAAACGCCCTTTCTAGCCTGTTATGAGGGTATACCCCATTATTAGCCTAATAATGCGTGCGGCTTTTTAGCCCAAAAATGAGGGGCATAGCCGTTTTTAGCCTATAAGGGGGGGTTTTCAATCATAAGAGCCTTTTTTTACTAAAC